>Ga0115012_10000768_pt1 | contig 18313 bp, 19 predicted proteins | sample TroAtlMetagenome_FD_88706 | JGI IMG/M metagenome (GOLD analysis project Ga0115012, IMG submission 88706) | Marine eukaryotic phytoplankton communities from Atlantic Ocean - Tropical Atlantic ANT10 Metagenome | ecosystem: Environmental > Aquatic > Marine > Oceanic | place: Tropical Atlantic...
CACCACTGCGACTTCGAGTTCGTCAACGCCGGTTGGATTGATCAATGCAAGCGCAGCGTCGATATCAAGCTCGCCGGTCTGCACGGAAGTCAGAAGATCGCGGATGTGTTCCCTTTTCATGGCCGCTGATTAACCCATCTTGGCATGGCGGTGTTCCTTCGCCGGTGTCAGACTGTATTCGATGTTGCTTCCTCTCCTCATGCTTGCCACGTTCGGCGCTCACGCTGAGCCCCGCCCAATCTTTCGCCGCGCAGCCGCGTTGCTCGAAGATCGGTACTTGTGGCTCGACAAGATTGACTCGCGCGAAGCCTTTGTTGCTGCGGCTGAAGAAGCCGAGCGCGCGATCCCTTGGCTGATAGTCACACCCACTGAAACTGGTGTGCACCTCAGGGACGCCCGATCGGGTTCGGAGGAAGAAGTCAGCTTTGCCCGCGACGGCGATGCCGAAGGGCTAGACCAGTTGGTCGATGGGCTGGGCCTTCTGGCCTCACTCATTGAGGGGTTTGGGGGTCCGCTCCCTGAGGATGTGGATGTGGCAGTCGAGCTCACACAGGGCGTTGCTCGATCCTTGGACAAACACACTGTCGTCATGGCGAAGTCGCGGCTCAAGCGCTTCGATGAGCGCATCAAAGGAAAGCTGACGGGCATCGGCGCTAAGCTTCGTATGGAGGAAGGTCTCCTGCGTGCTGATGTCGTTTTTGATGACACACCCGCTGAGCGCGGCGGCCTACAGCCAGAAGATGCAATCCTCCGAGTGGATGGTGTCGCCACATTGGGCATGTCGCTACAGCAGGCTGTGGACCGGATCCGTGGGCCCAAAGACTCCGATGTGGTTCTCTCTGTTCAGCGACGCCAAGCAGACGGAAGCGACTCGAGCATGGAGTTGGTGTTCACCCGTGATGAGGTGAACATCCCAAACGTGGAGTGGGAGCTTGGTGACGACGGGGTTGGCATCATACGCATCACTCATTTCTCCGATCACACCGCGAGGTTGACCAGCAAGGCCCTTGCTGACTTCGCTCGCCGCGCCGAAGGGGGGCAGGCTTTTGTCGGTGTGGTGCTGGACCTGCGCTCGAACACGGGTGGTTCACTGATTCAGTCAGCCGAGACGGTGGATCTGTTTGTTGACTCTGGTGAGATTGTTCGAACCGATGGGCGCGACGGAGGCGCCGTGCCGAACTTGGTGCGGTCGCTCAAGGCTCACGAGGCCACTGAAGCCCACGAAGAGCCTGATGTACCGCTGGTCGTGCTGCAGAACCACCGCTCTGCGTCTGCGTCCGAGATTGTCGCAGGATCGCTTGCCGCCCTCGACCGCGCGGTCGTCATCGGGCGAACATCCTACGGAAAGGGGACTGTCCAGAAGCTGTACACCCTCCGCGGCGGGAAGGACCGTGTGCGACTCAAGGCCACGGTTGCTGAGTACAGGCTGCACGGGGGTGTAGAGGTGCACAAGACAGGCATTCCCACCGACCTCACAATGCGGCGGGTGGTGTTCAACGGCTCAGGTGCGTGGATTCCGTCCAATCGAGAGGGCATTGTGCCGCTCTTGATCGAGGTTGATGAGCGGGTTGGGTGGCGCCTTGAGGGCGAGTTCGAGAAGAACGCTGACCCCCTCCTGAAGTTCGCTCGCACGCTCGTCCGCAGTACAGAAGGCCCGACGAGAGCAGATGGTTTGGAGGCGATTGCACGCCTCGCTGAGACCGCCAAGGCTGATGCAGACAGTCGACTCTCAGAGACGTTCATGCTGAGAAACATCGACTGGCGGCCCTCCGATGAGCAGCCAGGTGTCCTTGATGCTGCGGTGAGCCTCGAGATGGAGGGTTCGGCCACGGCTGGCGGACGGGTTCGGCTGAACGCCGAGGTTCGAAATGATGGTCCTGCCCCGCTCTATCGTGTGCGTGTTCGCCTGCGCACAGCAGGCAAGAGTGCGTGGCGGGGTGCAACGATTCCTGTCGGTTTTGTGCCACCCGGTGAGACTGCGAGAGGCACGGTCGAGGTCGCCATAGGCGCCACCTCGCCGAGCCGATCGGATGATGTCCACATCGTTCTCGAGGCAGATTCGCTGGACCCGATGACCCTTGACCCCGTTGTCTTTGACATCGAGGACGTGCCAACACCGCCACTGGGGGCGACGGCCCGCTTGGTTCCGCATGACGACCATCACCGAATTGAGGTGGAGATTGAGAACCGGGGAGAAATCAATCTGACGGGAATGCGTCTGAAGCTTGCATGGCGCGACGACTCAGGAATCGAGTTGATCGATCGAGAGGCCATCATGCCGGTGATCGGGGCAGGGGATTCGGGTCGTTTTGATCTTGAGGTGAGGGTGCTTGAGGATGCACCCGTCGACGGAATTCCGTTGGAGCTGAGGGTTGGGGCGGACCGCTTCCCGTCGCTCCTGACGATGCCGATTACCGTCCCCTTGGACGGTCAGGACTCAACACTTGCAGCGCCATTTGTGGACGCGAAGACCCCGGTGCGCTCTGAACAAGAGCGCTTGGTTGTCCCGCTGTTGGCCACGGACGACGGCCAAGTAGAGAGCATGGTCGTGTGGTGGAACGGTGAGAAGCTGGCATGGCTACCAGGGGGAGAGTCATCGGTGAAGGCCGAGGTGGAGCTCCCGCTCGAGATGGGGCAGAACACGCTCACTGTCATCGCAGAAGACGATGCAGGCCTCAAGGCGACGGCGCACCGGATGATATGGGGTGCCGAGCAGTCTGAGGATGTGGCTGGAGATTAGGTTGTCGCCGCGACTAGCCGCCTGAAGTGGGGTCTTGCAGGTAGGCTGCACCGTAGACGAGTGGGTCGACCGTGCCGGTCGGATCAGTGGTGGCCATGATCTGGAGGACGTTGCCCGTGGCTTCGTCAATCCAGAGGCTGATCTTCCTGAGGTTGGACTGTGCCATGCGCAGTTCACTCAGGAGTCCATCGGTCAGGTCGACCTGGTACAGCCAGCCAACGCCAGCTTCGTCGACCACGGCGACGTGGAGTACACCGTCAGGTGCGAAGACAGCATCCATGCTGGTGATGTCCAGAGCCACGTCGATTTCGTGGATTACCTGGAAGTCCTGACTCACGACCATCACGTTGCGGGAGAAGCCATCCACCACGAGTATGGTGGGCTCAGGGGCCCGGTATCGCGGAATCATGATGTCTTGAACCGCTGCCTCAGCAAGATCATCGTCGAATGCAGGGAGGCCCATTGTGGTCTCTGGGAGCAACACCAGGTTGGCGCCACTGTCGTCGATTCCGTGGGCTCGGAATGCGCCGTCATGGTCGGACAGAACGAGCACGTCGCCGTCCCGCTCGAACAGCTGGCAGATGGATGCACCGAAGTCTTCCCCGAACGCTTCGCCGGTGTAGCGGTGGCGGGCAAACGACGTGAGCCCGGGGGAGGACGTGCCGAGCCCGAGAGCCTCAGGGGTGTCGAAGACGTACTGCATGACCTCGGTGATTGGGTCGCAGCCGATGCCGTGGAAGTCACCTTCAGCGTCTCGCAGTAGCGATACATCCGTCATCGGGACCCATTCGCTGAGTCCGGAGGGAAGTGTCGGTCCTGCCGCGTGGCTCAGATCGGATCCAGTCACTTCATCGCGCCCACGAAGGTACAGCGTTCTCAGGGTCGGAAACACGGCCCCAGTGATACTCAGGAACGCATCATCGTCGACCCAGAATGCCGTTGCTGGTGACAGGTCGAATGGTGTGGTTCCCGCACTCGAGCCAGTGATGAGATCCATGCTGGAGGAGAGGTCGGACAAGGGGTCGCCGTCGCCAAACGAGAACATCTGGATGATGCCGGCGTCGTCGACAACGTCGTTGCCGTCCGCTCCGATACCGAAGTGAATTCCAGCGATGTTCTCAGCAAAGATCATGCTGTGTACACCCATGAAGAGGGTGGCATCGGCATCATCAAAGGCCACGAGGTCGGCCATGGGATCCAGCCGGAACGTGTTGTACCCAGCGGCTCCTGTCAGGCTGTCGCAGTCCTGGTCCACGTCGTCTGACAGGATCTCAACGGTGGCTGGGTTCTGGTCTGCGCCACCGAGAGCGGGGTCGTCTTGGCAGTCCCCACCTGGAAGTTCTCCTTCCAACGAGACAGGGTAGGTGCCCTTGCCGATGTCGACATCGCGAACGAATCCGTCAGCATCCTGGTCATAGTCATCTTCACCACCACAGTCGGAGTCGATGCCGTCGTATGCCAGGTCTTCTGCTGTCGGGTTGATGCTTGCATCGTCATCGTCGCAGTCGCCGGGAGAAGCGGGGTTGGAACCCTCGATGTCAGGGTCTGTTGCCGCCTCTGCATACTCTGTGACGGCATAGCCGTTGGCTTCGTCGTAGAATCCATCGCCGTCGACATCAAAGTCGTCATTTCCACCACAATTGGAGTCGACGCCATCGTATGGCACATCCTCTGCAGAAGGGTTCACCTCCGCCTTGTCATCGTCGCAATCTTGCGCGATCAGCTCGCCTGAACCCGTGACATACCGCGTGGGGCCGTAGTCAACTGTATTGGTCGCAAACCCGTCTTTGTCTTGGTCGAAGTCGTCATCGCCGCCGCAGTCTGAATCCACGCCGTCGTACCAGGTGTCGACCGCGCTTGGGCTGACATCCGCGTTGTCGTCGTCACAGTCTCCACCGGGTGCGAGGCCAGTTCCCTTGACGCCCTTTGTACGGATCCCTTGGTATTCCGAGGGTACGTGTCCATCGCTGTCTGCGTCGAAGTCGTCCCCGCCCAGGCAGTCTCCGTCGACACCGTCGTACCAGACCTCCTCATTTCCAGGGAAACGGTCCGGATCATTGTCGTCGCAGTCGTCTTTGGCGACTACGCCATCCCGGTCATCATCCAACTCAGGAAGGCGTTCATCAAGATCAGCCTTACTGACCCAAGTACAGCCGCTCAGGGCAGCCGCGAGAACAAAACTCAGCGCACGCATAGACTCAAGTGCTCCTCTGGTTGGACTGTAGCATGGGCCCCGCAGATCATCCGTCAGATACGCAGCGAACCCAGATGCCGCCGTCTGATTTATCCAGTGACATCGTCGCCCCAGCCCGGTCCAGGTCGACCGTCCAGGCATTACCGACTGCCCCCGAGTTGGTGTCGCGGCTCCAGAGCTTTCCTGCAACATCCGGGATGTCGGGGTTGGTCTTCCCGGCATCCATCAACTCGCGCTTCGAGGGCAGTCGCCAGTCGTTGCGCCCGCCCAGAGAACCGAGTGCGGCACAATAAGCGGTGTCCTCTTCGGGACAGTCGCTACCGCAGTCGCCTGCCGCGCCGTCGTCTTGGCTGGCGGCCTCGTACCACGTCATCGTGAAGGTCGACCGAGGAGACCAGGAGAGGCAGGAGCTTGGGTCGTTCGAGACGCCGTCGTTGTCGAGTATCCACTGGGTGCCTTCGCCACATGGTTGGTCTGATCCGCCGTCACCGCCACCGTCACCGTCTCCGTCACCGTCACCGTCCGCGTCGGTATTGCTCGCGCCGACGGGCAGGCCGCCCTCAGGGTCCTCTCCGCAGGCGGCTACAGCCAGGAAGAGTGTGAGTCCTACGATATGGGTATCTCTGATCATGAATCCTCCCCAAGCAGCATAGCGGTGAGGACGGTCAGTGTGGGAGGCGTTAGGGGCCCTGGCATAAAAAAGGAGCCTCACCATGTCCAACGGTCGTCGTGTCTTTATCGTCGGAGGTGCCCTCACTCCGTTCACCGGAAAGGGCCATCCAGACTTCATCTGGAAGAAGCATCCTGACTTCGGAGTGAAGGAAAATCCAGACCTCGAGACTCTGCTTCAGCAGGCGGTCGACGGCGCCATCGACAACACGGGTCTGGATCCCGCGCAAGTCGACAGACTGTATGTGGGTAACTTTGTGGGCGAGTTGTTTTGCAACCAGGGACACCTTGGGTCAGCCCTTGCCGGGACCCACCCCGCCTTCGCAAACAAGCCCTCTGCTCGACTTGAGGGCGCCTGTGCGTCCGGCGGGCTGGCCTTCCTCGCGGGTGTGGATGCCATCAAGGCTGGCGAGAACACCGTGCTGGTTGCTGGCGTCGAGGTCCAGACCACGCAATCTGCTCGGACCGGCGCGGACTATCTTGCCCGGGCGTCTCATTATCGACGTCAGCGTGACATCGATGAGTTCACGTTTCCTGCGCTGTTCGCGCAGCGAACCAAGGCCTACCGCGATGCATTTGGAGTGACCGAAGAAGACATCGGCCACGTCTCGGTGAAGGCTTATGCCAACGCAAACAAGAACCCTCTTGCCCACATGAAGGCGCGGCAGATGTCCATCGAGGTTGCAGGGAGCGCCAACGAGCGGAACCCGTGCTTCCTGGCGAATGAGGAGCTGCACCCGTTCATCAAGATGAGCGATTGCTCGCAGGTGAGTGACGGCGCTGCAGCCCTGGTGCTGGTCAGTGAAGATGGGCTCGCTGCCCTCGGGCTCAAGGAGTCTGACTGCATCGAGGTTGCAGGTGTGGGTCACTCGGTCTCCAGTCTCTACACTGATGGGGACCTGACTCGCCTCACGACCACCGCAAATGCCGCGACTAAGGCCTACCAGTCGGCAGGGATCAGCGCAGCGGACGTCAACGTGGCCGAGGTTCATGATTGCTTCGCCGTGACGGAGTTGATGATGATCGAGGCGATTGGTCTCGCGGCGCCAGGTCAGGGCGCAGCGCTGACGAAGAGCGGTGCCACTGCCATCGGTGGTGCAACACCAGTCAACACTGGCGGCGGACTCATTGGATTCGGTCACCCGGTTGGCGCCACAGGTGTGAAGCAGCCTCTCGAGATCTTCAGGCAGATGAAGGGTCAATGTGGTGACTACCAGGTCGGTGGGGACCTCAACTGGGGCATCACCGCAAACATGGGTGGCGACGACAAGACAGTTGTGTCGCTGGCGCTCAAGAACCTGGGTTGAACCGCGTGATACCCTTCCCTACGGAGTAAGCATGCGCCCCGTAGCGACCCTGTTCATGTGTCTGTTCACCGGCTTGGCCACTGCGGCTGAGCCAGAGCAGACGTCAAGGCGGGCGATGGTCGTGGCCATTCCTGGGCCTGGGTCTGGGGTTGTGCCGCTGGAGCAGGCCCAAGACCACGCTGGCCGCTTGTCCGAGACCCTAAAGACGCGGGCGGGATTTGAGCAGGTCTCGACGCTGCTCGGTGACCAGCTGATGGCCGATGAGCTCGTTGCCGTGTTGAGCGCTGAAGTGGCAGGCATCCGAGATGATGGCTTGTTGCTTGTGGTGTTGGTTGCGCATGGCGCGGGCGGGGACTTCGGGGACCCGGCTTTGCTCACTCGTGGGGCATCCGTCTCGGATCCCTCGGGAACAGGACTGTCGATGGACGCGCTCGCAAGCGCTCTTCGCCCGCGCACACCCGACCAAAACATCGTGGTCATCATGGACGTTGCCCATGACGGTGCGGTCGGGGGGGTGGCACTCATTGGTCCAGCTGCATCGGACTGGCCTGGGCTTCCTGAGTGGGGCCTGACGGTCACAAGTAAGGCTGCAGGCGAGGGTGGGGCGCCCGGTAAGATCCTGCCGGTCGTCGATGCTGGCATCAGCGGAGAGGCAGATGCGAACTTCGATGGCCAAGTGACCATTGGCGAACTGGCCCAGTTCCTCGACAGCGCGCTCAGTCCAGAGGATGGGGCTCCATTAGACAGAGCGGGAGCGGTGGCTGCGAACCTTGTTTTGAGTCACTCCGGACGAGAGAAGCTTGCTGCGGTATCGCCCAACCCTGCTGGACCCGCACTGAATGGGTCTGGTCCGTTCCGGCTGAAACCTGCTGCCGTTGGTTTGGTGGGTGCAGGTGCCATCGCGGGTCTGATTAGCGTCGGTATGTACGCATCGAAGCGTGGCGAGTGCGAGCATCAGGCCGACCAACTCGTCTGTGGCGATGATGATGCCTACCGCCGCTACCGCACGATGCAGGTGGCGCTCGGCTGGACTGGCGCGGGCTTGTTCGCCGCCGGTGTCGGTGTTCAGTTCATCCCAACGGCACAGGGCGCCATGGTCGGAGTCACTGGTCGCTTTTAGGCGGGGTGTTTTTGGGCCTCAGGTCCGAGGAAACACTGATCGTGGGCGATGAGGCTCATCGTGCGGAATGTCTGGAACGCCCATCATCAAGCGCGCTCGGATACGAAACAGCGCAGCGACCATTGATGGCGCATCTCTGAGTGGACGGACCCGGGAGTTGCGGTCGTGGTGCCAGTCGATGGGGACCTCGACGACGCGCAGACCGTACTCTCGTGCGATGGCGAGCACCTCGACATCAAATGCCCAGCCGTCTTCGTGGGTCCGGCTGAAGATGGCCCGGGCAGCTTCTGCGCGGAAGACCTTGAAGCCGCACTGTGTGTCCAGAATCCCGGGCAGAACAATCTGCTGGACGAGCTGGTTGTATGTGCGACCGATCCAGTGGCGCCAGGTGGGCTCACCGCTGCGCTCCGAGTCCGGTAGTTCACGGCTTGCGATGGCGACATCGTAGCCGTGCAACACAGGAGGCAGCATGAGCAGGGCCTGCTCCGGACACATGGACCAATCCGCATCTGCAATCATTCGGTACATGCCCGTCGCGGCGAGCATTCCTGCGCGGACGGCGGCGCCTTTGCCGCGATGGGGGCGACGGATGACCTTCATGCCAGCTGCTTTGGCCAAGTCGGCGGTGCCATCAGTGCTGCCATCGTCAACGAGGATGACTTCAACTGGGTAGGGCAGTGCGGCCCTCAGTCGCGCCACGCCGTCGACAGTGGTGTGCATGCGCTTGGCCTCTTGCCAGGCCGGAATGATGACGGACAACAACATGGACCCAGTGTTTATCCCGTCCATTCAACCGTCGACACCTTTCATTAAAACTCATCGGAAGTTGTATTGACACGTCAACTGTAATGTGAAACGATCTAAGTCCCTCCCCGAATTGTCTCCCCGACATCCTCCCCCGTTGCCGTCCCCCGAAAGCCGATGTCTCAAACCGCTGTATTGAAGTTGTTGCCTCAAGATGCTGAGGACTTGACCAGTCCCCAATCGACCACGGTGGCCGCCATCGTAGATGCTGAGCTTGGGGGTTCAGGTGTTCCCGCTGCTGTCGAGATGACCCAGTGGCGAACCGAGGCGGATGCGCAGCTTGAAGACGCGCTTGCACGCTTCGACGCGGCCATTATCGGCGGAGAAGAGCCGGGTAGAGCCGCGCACAGTCTCTGCCATCAATTCATGGACTGGTCCCGAGGGAGTCTTCGTCGTTTTCGCCAGCGCCCCGTGACCGATGAACAGAAGCGGGCTTGGTCAAGAGAACAAGCAGTCTGGATGGGACTCGCTGATCTGGCCGCTGTTGATGCCCCAAAAGACCCTGCTGGTGTCGATCGGTTCTTGATGATTTGGCTTGGTGTGGTCCACGAGGCCGCGGCCACGGGACAGTCTTGGTTGTTCTCCGAATAGCCGTCAGGCATCCGCTGTTGTAGGATTGAGCTGTGTCGGAGATGTCCGCTGTAATCCAGGTTGAGTTGCCCTCTGGGGACAAGCTCGCCATCGTTCGTTGGCGCTTTGGCCATGCCGGCCCTGGTGTGCCTCGGGTTGCGATTGTGGCGGGCATTCGTGGTGATGCTCCCGAAGGTATTCGGGTGGCTCACCAGGTGGCCCGAGCACTGGAAGACGTTGAGGACCGACTCATTGGTGTGGTGGATGTATACCCGTGCGCCAATCCACTCGGTGCTCACCAGGGGACTCGGCTGTGGCCATTCTTTGATGTTGACCTGAATCGCCTCTTTCCAGGGAAGGAGTCGGGGCATCAGCCTGACCGGGTGGCTCATGCGCTCACCACTGACATTCGCGGAGCAACCCAGGTGGTCGAGCTCCGTGGGGCTCGCGAAGCCTTCTCTGAAGTCATCCATGCGCAGGTGAGGGAACGTGACAGCGCCGCTGCTGAGCTGGCGATGGGTGCCAATGTGGCGATGGTCTGGACGCGAAAGCCGGGTCCGGCAGCGACACAGACATTCGCGCATCAGTTTCCTGGAACCATTGTCCTCGAGGGTGGAACAGGCAATCGCCTGAACAACACTGTAGGACAGGACCTTCAGGAGGGGGTTCTACACCTCTTGACTCAGGTCGGCGTCCTTGCAGAGGGCGATTTGCCGTTTCACTGGGCCGCGATGAACCGACCGGTGATGGTGGACGACAGCAAGGTCTTTCGTGTGCGGGCAGAGCAGTCCGGACTGTTCCTCCCTGAGTTCGAGGTGTGGAGCGAGGTTGAGGCTGGTGAGACTCTGGGTACGGTCATTGACCCCGAGAGCGGTATGGTGCACCAGACAATTCAGAGCCCCACGACTGGGCGCGTGATGGCCGTGCGAGAGCATCCCGTGGTGTACCCAGGCACAATGGTTGCTCGAGTGGTGACCTTATGAGCGTCATTTTTTCCATCGATGCGCCATACCGTGGACGGTACGAACTGCATCGCCTGACCTACGGAAGCGGCGGTCCCTCGGTGGCCATAGTTGCAGGTCTTCACGGAAATGAGCTGAACAGCATCCACGCGGTCAACATGCTGAACAAGATGCTTCGTGTGCAGCGACCGAAGGGGACGGTACACCTCTTCCCGCTGGTCAATACCTTTGGTGCGGATCAAGCGCAGAAGCGCTGGCCATACGACGATCAAGACATCAATCATGCCTTTCCCGGTGACCCTGATGGGTCGGTGGTCCAGCGGATTGCCCACGCCATCTTTGAATCCAGTCAAGCCGACGTCTGCATAGACGTGCACTCTGGGGCGCCGCACGTTCGCGAGATTCCACAGGTCCGGGCACCCATGGGGGGTGAGGAGCTTGAGCTGGCGCGGTCAATGCGCCTGCCGGTGGTGTGGCGTCGACCAGGAATCCGACTCGAGCCAACGGGGTTGATCGGTGCCTGGCGAAGTGCGGGTCGCAAGGCGCTACACATCGTTGGCGGCCGCGGAATTACTCTGGACAATCGGCTGGCCACCACGATGGCCAATGGGCTCAGCAACTTGTTGGGGCACCTCGGGATCTGCGCCCAGATGGACATGGGGAAGATGTCGGTGACAGCCGACGTGACCCATGCCGAAGTGGAGACACACCGAGCCGGCTGCGGCGGATTCTTTGTGGCGGAGGTCAGGGTTGGAGACCCAGTCAAGCCGGGACACCTGCTTGGATACATCCAATCGCCCATTGGTGGAGAGCGGCTCGACGAAGTGCGTGCAGGTCGCAGCGGGATCGTGATGACAGTCCGCGCATACCCGATGATTCATTCCCAAGAGCTTCTGGTCCGCGTTGCGGGGACCTGAGGGGCTGTGAGTACGGTACTAATCGCTGGCTTCGGCCCCTTTGATGGGGTGATCGACAACCCGTCAGCTGCCATCGCCGAGGCCCTCGATGGCTGTGTCTTCGAGGGTGTTGCAGTCGTGGGCCGCGAGATGCCGGTCAGTCACCGTCGCAGCATTGAGGTGTGCGCAATGGCCCAGGCCAGTGTTCAGCCTGTGGCCATCATTGGCATTGGAGTGGCCCTCAGCAGGACGGTTGTCACCGTCGAAGACTGGGGTTCACGGCCCATTGCCTCCGGTCGCGAAGATGTTGATGGCCATGTGGCGCCAACGCTCGAGCTGCCTGGTCCCGACCGCAGACAGTCGACGATTGATGCGGCTGAACTCGCTCGGCTACTCGATGCGGAGCTCGGAGATGATGCGGGCACCTATGTGTGCAATAGCTGGTTGTATCAGGCAGTCGGTGCCTTTGATGTCCCAGTAGGATTCATCCATATTCCACCAAATGGACTCGATCCGGCTAAGCTGCTTCGGGCCCTCGGGCGGCTCTGGGGAGGCGATGATGGCGGGTGACTTCGATAGCTTGATGGCTGGCATGGGCGTCAAGCGGATGAATGAAGACAAGCATCAGGCGAAGCCGACTCGAAAGACGACGACCATCAGACGCAAGGCGAATGCTTCTGCTACACCGCCACCACAACCTGCGACAGACCGGACACCCGAGCTTGAGCGGGCGATTGGACACCTCCAGGCGAAGCGTGAGGAGGCGGAGGAGGGTCTCGCAAAGAGCAAGAAGCGAAATGCAAAGCTCAAGCAGGCGTTGGCTGAGACAGAGGCTCAGCTTCAGCAGGCCCAACAGACGGTTGCAGAGGTCCTGACGTCATGGGGCTTTGAGACGCCCGAGAAGCGTGCGGCTTTGCTTGCTCAGCGTGGTGTGCTTGAGCGCATCATCGGCACGCCAGCCCTCTGGGAGGCAGAGGAACTCCGAGTTGAACTGACAGACCGGACTGCAGAGGTGTGCTCAGGATGCGAGCCTCCGGCTGACCTTCGGGTCATACCGGTTGAGGCGGAAGACTGCATCGTCTGCGGTGGTGTGGATGTGGTCGCGGCAGCGCGTCATGTTGTAGATGCGGCGTTGATCAACGGGCGACTTCGCGTCCTGATGGTTGGGCGGGATACCGCGCATCATCGACAGATTCGAACCCACCTGACGGACAAGCGGATGGTGCTCACACAGCTCCCCGGTTCTGTTCGGCGTGACCGTGCCAGTGCGAGGATGGATGTGGAGCACTCAGATGCCATCGTGATCTGGGATCCGAGCAGCGTGGACAACTCACTGCTGGACATCTATCGCAGGGCTGAGCGGGTGGGAGAGGTGGAAGCTGGTCCGCTGGGTGTGTTTCTCGAAGAAGCTGCACGCATCATCGGGGGTGACTGAGGTGGGGCTGCGAAAGCGGGTCTCAGATGGCCTCTACCAGGTCGGCCCAGGTCGGTATTACCAACCCACGTATCGCCGAATCGCGGAAGCGTTTGCCGTCCAGAATGGTATGGCCCTGGATGTCGGTTGTGGGCCAGGCTGGGTATCGGTTCGTATGGCGGAGCGCGAGCCTGGTCTGACGGTACTGGGCATCGACCACAGTCGGCAGATGGTGACTGCGGCCAAGCGCAACGGTGGTCACATCGATAACCTGCGGTTCGAAGAAATGGACGGGGGGCAAATGACCCTCAGTGAGGGCTCGGTTGACTTGGTGGTCGCCGTGCAAACCGCGCATCACTGGACGCAGCCCGATGCTGTCTTGGCTGAGGTGGGTCGGGTCCTAAAGGAAACCGGACGCTTCGTACTTCTCGAGGCTGATCGATACGCTCCGGCTGTGCCTGATGGTTGGATAGAGCGTGCTCGAGGGCTCTGGCCACCCGACGCTGTGGTCAGAAATGGGTGGCGCAGGTTTGGTATGGACGACGCGGAGTGGACAAATATGCGTGCTGGCATCTGCCGGGCTGGTCTCTCCGTGGTTCGAGACGAACCATTTGGTTTCTACAGGTGTATGGAGGCAGTGCGTGAACGAGGATAAAAAACCAACATGGTCGATTCGCGATTCACTGATGGCCTTCGGTCTCGTGATTGTGGTCTCTGCGATCGCGGCCAGCGTCCTCATAGTTGGCTTTGGTGAAGGCGCGTCGGCCGATGACCCTGATGACATCCTCTTGGGAATCGTGGCAACGGCCATCGGCATGGTCAGTGGCTTGGTGTACGCGCGCAGCAAGGCGTCTTCAGATGCATTTGCCCTGAGGCCGTGCACCGCAGAGTGGGCCATGTATGCGGTTGCGATGGTTGTACCTGTGCTTGGCTTTGGCTACTGCTGGGCGTCACTGCTCGATTGGCTTGGTATGGGAACTGAGCCCCAGACTTACGTTGACTCAATCTTGAGTACATCCGATCCCGTGACGCTCGCCATCTCGGTGGCCTACGGCGTCATCGGTGCTGCGGTACTCGAGGAATTGCTCTTTAGGGGCATCATTCAGCCGCCAATGGTCGCTCGGTGGGGCATCTGGGTGGGTATCTTGGCCCAGGGTTGCCTGTTCGGCATGATGCACATGGTTGACCTCTGGGCAGTCTTTCCGACCGCCGTCATTGGCTGCGTGGCTGGGTGGCTTCGCTTCGAGAGCGGTGCCCTGGGCGCCCCCATCATCTTCCATGCTGTCAACAATCTGCTGGCGCTGCTCTTCAATGCGACCATGACTTAGTCGCCCGACCACTCCACCCGTGCGACACCTCCAGTGCCGGCGAGTACCGCGCCATCGCGGAAGGTGTAGAAGCCAACAAACCGCCCTGGTACCTCAGCGACCGCTTGTCCCAAGTTCAGGTCAATCACGGCGGACGTCTTCGCAGAGGGACGGTCAATTCCAGTCCATGCTCCGTCACCAAATGGCTCGGTCCCCGCGGGCGGCTGACGCTGTGCTGGCCCGTAGTCGAGGAGTTGCTCGTCTGGTGCCACGGCATCAAGCTCTGCCACGAGGTAGCGGCCGTCTGCGCTGACAAAGAGTCCAACGGCGGGTCCGCTGAGCCGAATTCGCCAACTGGTCTGCAGGGTGCGGGTATTGAAGGCGATGAGGTCCGGGTTGGACCAGACGATGTGGTACGCCTCTGTGCCCGTAGGGTGTAGCGCGAGGGTCCAGGGATATGCGGGACTGTTGGGGTCGAGGCCTTGTCTGGCCGTCATGACGTGACCACCGATTCGCGCGATTCGGCTTGTCCCGGGAGTCGTGCTCCTGTGGAGCTTGAACACGCCTCCGTCAGGGGAGGGGATTGTGGCCTGAAAGGGGCTTCGCCAGTTGTTCTTTGTGCGGGCGTTCCAGCCGTCCGCCAGTGAGGCTGGTGTGAGCTGTTCTGGCCACACATCGGGTGCGGTGACGGGCTCGTCTTCTGAACGCGTCAGCGACATGCTGGGTAGCTCCAACTGGTAGACGGCATCCGTGGTGTACAGCCTGCAGGCGTCAGGGGTGCAGTCGAGAGAGTGCAGATTGTCGATGGCGCTGACTGGGGCGAGTGAGGGGCCGTCATCTGGCGGCGCCGGTGGCGCCGCGGTTGGCGAGACCTTGGGGCCGCAGGCCAGCATCATGATCAGCAAAATGGTGCAGAAGTGATTCAGGTTCATGTTTTGACTTCAGGTTCGCGTTGCGTAGTCCGAATGGGGCTGGTCAGACCTATCCTGTACGCATTCCGAGGTCCGTTTGGAAGACACGATTGAAATCCGATTCGACTGGGGGCGCGTGTATCGCCTCATGTCCAGTCACGGCCTGGATCGCTCGCAGGCTTCACAGGTGGTTCAAGGACAGCTGTGTCTGGACAAGGTGGTGCATCGGCGTCGCCGCAGCGATCACCTCAAGAAGTACCTGGGCCACTGTACATTCGCCAAAGCTGTACGTGATGGCAGGCCCCGACTCTTCGCGCTTCATGGCCAGCGGGTTCAGCTGATGCGGATAAAGGCCAATCGCAGATATGAGGTGGACTTCCTGCCGTTGGGCCCTGACCTCCGCCCATCAGGAGAGCTCGCCACAGCCCACAAGCTTCAGTTCAAGCTCGGTGCTCATGTGGATCACATGCCAAAGATTCAGGGGTCGATCGATGTCTCCTGGTCCGACGCTCGCGCGACTGAACCCATCCCAAAACCGCAAGACCGCTACTTCATTTCAGACAACAAGTTGTTCGGGTGGGTCAACGCTGCCAACACAATCTGTGTCAAGACCCTGGAAGGAGAGATGGTCAAGGGTACCCTTTCCTGGATAGGACGCTGGGAACTCGGGCTCGACGTAAATGGCGGCGAGCTTGTCGTGTTCCGTCACGCGCTTGCCAACATTCAGGGTTTTCGATGGGGTTCCTTAAAGGACGACTGACATTTCGACGGTATCGGGTCTTAGATCCGCTTCCCGATGATTTCCGCGACCGCTTCGAGCAAGCGTTCACAGATCATGCTTTTCGTGAGAAGAGCACCATCTCGAAGGGAGAGGAAACGGTAGGCTGGGTTCGCTCAGACAACCTTCTCGAGACGGACTTTTCGAACAGGGACAAGTGGCTGTACACGCACTACGCGATGGCAGCCATGCGCATGGATAAGAAGGTGCTCCCGACACCTCTGGTCCGCGCGATGGTCGAGAAGAGAATCGAAGAGTGGTGTGAAGAGAATGGGCGAGCCAAGGCTCCAGCGAGTGTCCGAACGGATATTCGTCTGAACATTGAGAATGACATGCTGGCTCGTACCTTGCCGACTGTGAAGGTGGTCAACTTCTGTTGGAACCTCCCTGAGGGCTGGGTTCTCTTTGAGAACACATCGGACCGGGTGAATGACCGCTTCCGTACGTTGGTGCGAAACTCCTTCGGTGTCGGTCTTGAGCCGTTCAGTCCCCTTGACTTTCTCGTGGAAACTCCAGAGTTGGTTGATCCGCTGGCAGCCGCTGGCATGACGATAATGAGTGGAGGTGGGCGATGACCGATTCGCTTCCTCATCTTTCGACAGAGTTCTTTACTTGGCTGTGGTGGGCGTCAGAGCACGGCGGTGGTCGCATCGACGTAGACGGTGAGGAGATCATCCTCTGGGTAGACGACCGGCTCGCATTTCGCCTTCCATCAGAGGACGCGTCTCGGGCGGTCCTGACAGGTGCAGACACCGCTCGAGCAGCCGAGGCTAAGGCTGCTTTGGCGGCGGGTAAGGTCATCAAGGAGGTTCGCCTTCGTCTTCAGTGGGCCGACCGAGAGTATGGCTTCACCCTGAAGGGGACCGGCTTGGATGTCGGCGGCCTCGTGCTCCCAGCCTTGCCAGAAGATGGAGACGAGCAAGATCGACTCATGGTTCGTATGGAGGCCATCGAAGCCCTCTGGGCCGTGCTCGGTGCGCTCTATCGTCAGTTCGCTGAGGTCCGGACACAGTCGGCATGGACCGATGAAGTTGTTCCTGCCGTTCATGCCTGGTTGGCCGGTGAGGCATAGCGCTCGCAGTTGCCCCAGTCGGCTGACGTGATACCTGCGGTGACAATGCGCGGTTAGCTCAGTTGGATAGAGCGCTGGCCTCCGGAGCCAGAGGCCGCAGGTTCGAATCCTGCACCGCGCACCATCTGCTAAGGTGTGGCCATGTTGTCTTTGTTGCTTGCTCTCACCCTTGATGCCTCGGCTCAGACTCCCGCCGCGACCAACATGCAGCGCATGGGGCCAGTGTCTTCTGAACATACCGGAGGTAACTTCGGTATGGGTATCGCTGTCGGCGCGCCGACTGGCGTGACCGGGAAGCTGTGGCTGGAGGACTGGACCTCGATTCAGTTCTCATTTGGCGGTGCGCTGGGTCAATACAACGACGTTGGTGCCACTGCCGACTACCTGTTTCAGTTTCGACCCTTTGATGTCGGGGACCCTGAAGTCAGCGTTCAGGTTCACATCGGCCCTGGAGTGCACCTCGGCGGTAACACTGAAGCTGGATTGACTGGACGATGGCTCGTCGGCCCGCGTGGCGTCGGTGGCTTCTCCATCATGAAGCGTGACATGCCCTTTGACCTGTACATGGAGATTGCCCCCACGATTTACCTCGTGGACGGTGCTGGATGGTCCATGAATGGTCAGATCGGCCTCCGCCACTACATGTAGGCTCGCTGTGGATGTTCAATTCTGGGGCGTGAGAGGGTCAATCCCTACATCGGGGGCGACCACGGTCCGCTACGGCGGCCACACGTCCTGTGTGAGCGTTCGGACCAAGGATGGACCGCCGCTTGTGTTCGATATGGGGACCGGTGCACGTCTTCTTGGAAGAGCACTTCGGGACGAAGGGGTACGTAAGGTCTACGTGGCGATGACCCACACGCACATGGACCACATGATTGGATTGCCGTACTTCGACCCCATCTTCAATCCAGACTGTCGCGTGCACATGGGACTTCCAGCATCCTCTGCGGAGGATGCTCGGGAGCGCGTGGGAAAATACCTCAACGGTATCTTCCACCCGCTATCGATCGACGATCTCGGCAGCAACCTGAGGTTCTACGGCGTCCCATCGGGTGAGACCGTACAGGTGGGGCCCTACATCCTGAGCTCCATCCGCTTGGTTCACCCAGGAGGCACCTTGGGGTACAGGGTCCGAGTGGGGGACCACTCAGTCTGTTATCTCACTGATACGGGGCCATTGGCTCATCCCGGCCAGGGCCTGATGGTTGGTGAAGACCCAACAAAGCTCGAGGCTGAACTCTTGGACTTTGTCGCTGGTGCAGATCTCATGATCATGGACACTTGCTTCGATCAGGACGAATACCACAAGCACTTGTCTTGGGGGCACGCCTATCCGGAGTACGCTGTCGCGGTTGGCGCGGCTGCCAACGTGAAAGAGGTCGTACTCTTTCATCACAATCCCGATGCCAGCGATGACGAGCTAGACGCGCTTGGCGAGAGGTGGGCGTCGCATGCATCACCCACTGTGAGCCTGGCCAAGGAGGGACGGGTCGTGAGCCTGGAGGGATAGCTTCCTACATTGACGTCACGGTCGTGCAGGGCACCCTGTCTGGGTTTGTCGTGCTG
>Ga0115012_10000770_pt1 | contig 18302 bp, 29 predicted proteins | sample TroAtlMetagenome_FD_88706 | JGI IMG/M metagenome (GOLD analysis project Ga0115012, IMG submission 88706) | Marine eukaryotic phytoplankton communities from Atlantic Ocean - Tropical Atlantic ANT10 Metagenome | ecosystem: Environmental > Aquatic > Marine > Oceanic | place: Tropical Atlantic...
AAAGGACATTTAGATTTATTTGAAAAAGCTAAAGAAATAGGTGATATACTTATTGTAATAGTTAATAATGATAAACAAAGAGAAATGAAAGGATCACAGTTCTTTCAAGATCAAGAAGAAAGAATACGTATTATTAGAGCATTATCAGTAGTTGATATGGCTTGGATTTCGATAGATAAAGATTCTACTCAAAATGCTACTCTAAAATGTATGGTTGATAAGTTTTTAGGAGCAATGAAACTAGCTTTTGCTAATGGAGGAGATCAAAACAACGATACCATTCCAGAGGCAGAGATATGTAAAATGTTCGATATAGAACTAATAGACGGATTAGGGGATAAAATACAATCAAGTAGTTGGTTATTAGACAAAAAGTAACTATATTTAAACAAAGGTTTTAAATGACATTAAAGAGTTTACAGCAGTACGGGAAAGGGTTTCAGTTAAAGGTTTTAGGATCACTACTTACAGATAAAAAGTTCTTACTAAATGTAAGAGATGTTTTACACGATCAATATTTCGATGCTGACTCTCATAAATGGATTATTAATCAGATTTGTGATTACTTTGATAAGTACCATACTAATATTACTATGGACGTTCTTAAAGTAGAGCTTCAAAAAGTAGAAAATGATGTACTCCAAGTAGCTCTTAAGGAAGAACTAAGAAACTCTTACGAAGCCTCTCAAGATGATTTAGAATACGTTAAGAAGAGTTTACTACCTTTTGTCAAAATCAAGAAATGAAAGGAGCTATACTTAACTCTGCCGATCTTCTCAAAGATGGAGATTTTGACGGTATAAGAGACTTAGTAGAAAAAGCTATCAAAGCAGGCTCTGATAAAAATATAGGACATGAATACAATAAAGACATTGAAACGCGTTATAGGGTCGACTATCGTCCCACTATTCCTACTCCTTGGCCTGTGCTTAATGATGGTATCCAAGGTGGGTTTGGTCCCGGCGATCTTGCTATCGTTTTTGGTAATCCCGGTGGTGGTAAGTCTTGGACTATGGTTGCTATCGCTGCTCATGCTGTTAACTTGGGATATAAAGTCAATTATTACACTCTCGAACTCGGAGAGGATTACGTTGGTAAAAGATTTGATTGCTATTTCACGGGATATAGCATTGATGAAGTTAATAAGCATCGCAAAGAAGTTGAGACTTATATAAACAGTTTAAAGGGTAAACTTATAGTAAAAGAATACCCTCCAAAACAGGCTACAGTTAGTACTATCAGATCACATATACAAAAATGTACTGATATGGAACATAAGCCTGACTTAGTTATAATCGATTATGTTGATTATTTAAGAGCACCATCTAAGAAACGTTTCTCTGAAAGAAAAGATGAAATAGATGATGTATTTGTAGCTACGAAAGGATTAGCTAAGGAACTTAAAATACCTATTCTAACACCATCTCAGGTTAACAGAATGGGAGCTAAGGATAATGTTATAGAAGGAGATAAAGCTGCTGGAAGCTACGATAAAATGATGGTAGCAGATATGTGTTTTTCACTTTCTAGACAGAAAGAAGATAAAGTACTAGGTACTGGAAGAGTCCATGTTATGAAAAATCGTTACGGTCAAGACGGCATGACGTATAACGTAAAAATGGACACGAATAATGGTCATATTGAGTTTGAAGGCAAGGCAGATCCTGCAGAGCTTCTAGAGGATGAAAATGATAGACCAAGGTTTAACCTCTCAAGAGATGTCGTTGAAAAATTGTTGTAGGTTTTTTGGTAGAATGTATAATATATATTCTATTTATTATACGACCTCGAAGAACACCTATCGAGGTCATTTTTGTCTAACTTATTAAGTAATATATAAAGATATATGAGTTTATTAGAAGAACGAGTTGTGTATAAACCTTTCGAGTATCCTAAAGCATTCGATTACTGGTTAAAACAACAACAAGCACACTGGTTACATACAGAAGTACCCATGGCACAAGATGTAAGTGATTGGAAATCAAACATGAAGCCACATGAAAAGAATATTATTGGTGGTATTTTAAAAGGATTTGCGCAAACTGAAACTATAGTTAATGACTATTGGTCAACTTTAGTTACTAAATGGTTTAGGAAACCAGAAGTTATCATGATGGGTACAACTTTAGGTTCTTCAGAAACTATTCATGCAGAAGCATATTCATTATTAAATGAGCAGTTGGGATTAGATAACTTTGCAGAGTTTCTAGAAGATGAAACTACTATGGCAAAGATAGAATCATTAATGGATGTTAGAGATGGTCATAATGGTGAACCTAACTGGCATGATAGAGCTAAATCACTAGCTATATTTTCAGCTTTCACTGAAGGAGTTAATCTATTTAGTTCTTTTGCAGTTTTATTATCATTTAAAATGAGAAACTTACTAAAAGGAGTAGGACAAATAGTAGAATGGTCAGTAAGAGATGAATCATTACATTCAGAAGCAGGTTGTTGGTTATTTAGAACTCTTATGAAAGAACATCCAGAGTTTAAAACTGATGAACTTATAAAGGATATAGAAGATGCTGCAAGAACTGCTTTACAGTTAGAGTTTGATTTTATTGACAAGATATTTGAAATGGGGGATCTTGAAAACTTAACTAAAGACGAGTTAAAAAACTTTATACGCCATAGAGTAAATACTAAAATGGCTGATTTAGGATTAAATCCTATTATTCCTGCATCTGAAATAGATAAAGGAGCATTAAAAACTATGAAATGGTTTGATGCAGTTATTGCTGGTAAACAACAAACTGATTTCTTTGCTAATAGAGTTACGAACTATGCTAAAGGCCATTTAGACTGGTCGACAGCTTTTTAAAAGGTAGATATGAGTATGATTATAGATACCAGTAACTGGGAAGCTGGTAAAGATTACCCAGAATGGATGAATGAGGTTTCGATTGCCACAATATCTAAAGGATATTTACTCCCGGACGAAACACCAAAGACAGCATATAGAAGAGTAGCTAATAGAATAGCAAATAGATTAGATCGACCTGATTTAGCGAATAAGTTTTTTCGTTATATGTGGAAAGGTTGGTTGAACTTAGCCTCCCCTGTACTTTCGAATACAGGAACCGATAGAGGACTGCCCATCTCTTGTTTTGGTATTGATACACCAGACTCTATAAGAGGAATCGGCCTTACTAACGCAGAGTTGATGAGGCTGACTTCCCTCGGTGGTGGAGTTGGAATAGGTTTATCAAAAGTAAGAGGAAGAGGCACTAAAATAGGTAATGCAGGTATGGGACAATCTGAAGGAGTAGTTCCATGGGCTAAAATATATGATTCAACCATAATAGCAACAAATCAAGGTGCAGTAAGGCGAGGAGCTGCCTCTGTAAACTTAGATATTAATCACCCAGATATTCACGAATACCTAGAAATCCGAAGACCTAAAGGAGATCCTAATAGACAGTGTCTAAACCTACACCAATGTGTTGTAGTGGATGATAACTTTATGCAAAAACTAGAGCATAGAGACGCTGAGGCAATGGAGTTATGGGTAAAAATACTAAAGTCTAGGGTAGAAACAGGTGAACCTTATATCATGTTTAAGGATACAGTTAATAATGCAAATCCACCAGCATATAAGAAAAATAACCTGGACGTTTCAATGACAAATATATGCTCGGAGATAACATTACATACAGATGATGAACATTCTTTTATATGTTGTCTTTCATCTGTTAACCTTACTAAATGGCATGAATGGAAAAACACGGACCTAGTAGAAACCGCAATATATTTTTTAGATGGAGTATTAGAAGAGTTCTTAGCAAAAACTTCTGGAAGGGAATCACTCGTAAGAGCTCACCGTTCCGCTAAAAAAGGTAGAGCTATAGGGTTAGGAGTATTAGGATGGCATACATTATTACAAAACGAAAGAATACCTTTTGCATCTATTGCAGCAACATCGTTAACTCATCAAATATTCTCAGATATTAGAACAAAAGCAGAAGCTGCTTCAAGAAAACTAGCTGACGAGTATGGAGAACCAATATGGTGTAGAGGAACTGGTCAAAGAAATACTCACTTAATAGCAGTAGCACCTACAGTATCAAATAGTACTATATCTGGAGGAGTATCAGCAGGTATTGAACCAGTACCAGCTAATGTTTATACTTTTAACTCTGCAAAAGGTACTTTTATAAGAAAAAATCCTGCATTAGAAATTTATCTTGATGAAAAAGGGGCTAATACTGAAGAAGTATGGGATCAAATAATGAAAGATAGAGGAAGTATTGCTAATCTACCAGAAGATGTAATGCCTGCAGAAGATAAACCTATATTTTTAACGTTTGCCGAAATAAATCAACTTAAACTAGTTGAACAAGCAGGAGCAAGACAGAAATATATAGATCAAACACAGTCACTTAACTTAGCTTTTGACCCAACAGATAGTCCTAAGTTTATTAATGAAGTTCATCAAGCAGCTTGGAGATTAGGAGTTAAAACTTTATATTATTTAAGAACTGATTCAGTTATAAATGGAGATATTGGTAGTAGAACCGATACTGACTGCTTAAGTTGTGATGGATAACTATTTATAGTATATGAGTAGGAAGTACAGAATAACCGGTATTGACTTAGGAGACGATATACAAAACATTGAAGTATATCATACTTCTATAACAGCAAGTAATAAATTATTTGGACCTGTTACAAGATCCTTATTGGTATCCCCTGGATATGAAGTAGAAGTAGCTGACGATGTCAGTATATTTTATGCTAGATGTGTGGGAGGAGGATGTAACCTAAGAACAGGTAGTTTACAGGTATCATTTACTCCAAATGTAAGAACATTTACAGTACATTCTGATGGTGAAGGTTATGTTTCTTCTACTCTTCCAACTGCTATAGCTGCAACTACAGGTAGTTTTACATCTTCAGTAAACTATTCAGTAGACTCTTTATTAGTTATAGAAGCTGATAGTTCCTATATTCCAGGAGCTTCATTTGAAGGTTGGTATAATGCAGTTAGTGCTTCCGGAACTCTTATTTCTACCGCAAGTCAACTTTCTATAGGTCAAAATGACTATACTTCTTCTTTATCTAACGATAATATTTTTGCTTATTTCGGTTGATAGTTTAATATTTTTTTCGTATATTATATAAAAAGAATATATGTCAAAAACATCACCTAAGCAAAGGTACAAACAGTTAATGGAATGGCTTGCTGTCCGTAAAACTGGAGGCAATGATACAAAAAAACCACGTAAATTTTCAAAAGCAGATCATTATAAAAAAGTAAACAATCGTTATGGCGGCAAAAAAAATAATTAAGTTTTATGCAACGTGGTGTGGACCATGTAAAATATATGGAAAAACTTGGGATAACGTTACTCCATCGTATTCTGATCAAGTAGATTTTATTAATGTAGATGTTGATAAAGATACTACTGGATTAGCTGCAAAGTACAAAGTAGAATCTATACCAACTACAGTACTTATTAGAGAAGATGGATCTAACTTAACCAAGGAAGGAAGATTATCAAAAGAACAACTAACCGAACTAATACTATCATAAATGTTACGAAATCCAGATTCAATACCTGCAAGTGATACTATCATAGCAGACCCAGTTATGGAACCATACTTTATTACTCGATCTCAAACAGGAGGTTATACTGTATATGAAAGAGTAGTTAAAGGAGACAAAGATACAGAGTATATTAAGACTCTAGGATACCCTTCTAACTTTGGAAATGCACTAAGATCAGTTGCAAGAGAAATATTAAATGTAGAAGGTAAAACTTACGACTTAAAAAGTTATGTAGATCGTTGGGAATCTATAAAAGAATCCTTAACTTCTATTTTAGAATAGCGTTTGCCTATACGCTTTATAATACCTGGCAAAATTTAAATATTATATAAAATGGCAAAGAATGTTGTTATTAGTCTTTCTGGAGGGATGGACTCCTCTACTTTATTACTTAGATGTTTATCTGAGTATGATAATGTAACTGCGATATCTTTTGATTACGGTCAAAAGCATAGAGTAGAGCTCGAAAGAGCACAGTCATTAGTTGATTACTTAAATACTAATGGACAGAGCATCAAGTATCAAGTTATTAAACTTGACGGACTTGTAAACTTACTAAACTCAGCATTAGTAACTGGAGGAGATGATGTACCGGAAGGACATTATGAAGAAGATAATATGAAAGCTACTGTAGTACCTAATAGAAACAAAATATTTGCTTCCTTAGTTCAAGCAGTTGCTTTATCTGAAGCTAATGCAAACGGTTTAAATACTGATATAGCTTTAGGTATTCATGCAGGAGATCATGCTATCTATCCAGACTGTAGACAAGAGTTTAGAGATGCTGACGATGCAGCATTTAGAATAGGTAACTGGGAAGCAGATAAAGTAGGTTACTTTACTCCTTACTTAGATACTGATAAACTTGGAATATTAAAAGATGGACAGAAATTGGTTGAAGAGCTCGGAGTTACTTTTAATGATGTATACAAACGTACTAATACATCTTATAAGCCCTATCCTAGCGGTAATAGCGACTATAAATCAGCATCATCTGTTGAAAGGATTGAAGCATTCATCAACTTGGGTGTGGATGACCCTGTACAATATGAGGATGAGACTGGAGAAGTTGAATATAATGTTGCGAAAGCACATGTAGAAAAACTATTAGCACAATATGCGTAAGTTTTTACTTATTATATCATTAGTAGTATCTTCTCTTACCTTCGGGCAAGAGGAGGTACCCTATGATGCACTAGGTGCATGGTATAACTTAGATGGAGAAATACTAACTATCAATAGAAATGCTGATAAGATCGTATTTGTAAGAAAAAATAAAACTAGAATATTAGCTACTGGAGAGATAACGATAGAAGACGGAGATATGCATATTAATAGATATGACAATGAAGATGCATATAGATTAGGATTCTTTATTGGTAATGAAACAATGGTTATAACTAAACCAAACTCAGTAAGAGCTTGGTTATGGACTAGAATACAATGATATATTGGTTTACAGGGCAACCTGCCCACGGAAAAACGGTTTTAGCTAACATGCTTAAGAAAGAAAAGCCTGGAGCATTTAGAATAGATGGTGATGATATGAGAGAGTTGTTCTCTAATAAAGATTACTCTATAAATGGTAGAGTTGTTAATGTAGGAACAGCACAACGTATTGCACAGTATTTAAATAATCAAGGTAAAGATGTAATAGTATCTTTAGTAGCTCCTTATGTTGATCAAAGAGAAGATTTTAAAACTCTTATGGGGGATCAAATAATAGAGTTTTATGTTCATACTTCAGAACCAAGAGAAAGAGATCATTTTAAAGCTATTGCTTATACTCCTCCTCTTACTAACTTTGTAGATATTGATACTACATACGATACAGAACAACAATCGTTCGAAAAAGTTTTAGATGCAATAAATGGATAAAAAGAATACTTATTTTGTTGATATTGACGGTACTATATTCGTTTATAGAAAGTTTGAAACATACGAATCATCTACAGCTGAAGTTATTAAATCAACTAAACAGTTTTTACAGCAAGTAAAAGATGAAGGTCATATGATCGTATTAACTACTGCAAGACCTGATTGGTTGTATGACCACACCGTTCATGAGTTAAAAGTTAATAATATTCCTTTTGACAGGTTGGTTATGGGTATAGAAAGAGGTCCACGATACCTTATAAATGATATGGATCCAAATAAACCCGGAGATCGGGCAATATGTTACAACTTAGAAAGAAATGGCGGAATTAAAAGCAAAAGCAGATAAAGAATCTTCATCAACTGAAGTAAAATACTCATTTTTTGCCGGTAGGTGGCAACCTTTACATAAAGGTCATTTATGGTTAATAAATGAAAGACTAAAAGAAGGTTTTAACGTTTGGTTAGGCATTAGAGATGTTAAACCAGATGAAAAGAACCCTTGGACAGCAGAAGAAATATTAGAAATGGTAAAAGAAGGTGAGTTAAAAGAACTCATTGAAGCAGGAAAAGTACTTCCTACTATTATTCCGGATATCGAATCTATTAACTATGGCAGAGGAGTAGGTTATGATATTATAGAACATGTTCCACCACAAGAAATAGGTGATATATCAGCTACTTCTATAAGAGAGCAGATGAAAAAAGATGGTAAGTTATAAAAGACACGTTGCTAAGACTATTTCTTGGAGGATTATAGGTACATTAGATACTATGATCCTTTCTGCGTTTATTACCGGTTCTTGGGAAATGGGACTAACTATTGGTAGTATAGAAGTTATAACTAAAATGGGTCTTTATTTTCTTCACGAAAGAGCATGGTATAAGTTTAGTAAGTTTGGGTTAAAAAAATGATTAAACTCGGCATATCAGCATTTTATCACGATTCAGCTGCTTGTATCGTAAATGGTAATACCGTAATAGCTGCTGCTGAAGAAGAAAGGTTTACTGGTATTAAACATGATAGCAGTTTTCCGATAAATACTATTAAATGGTTACTATTTTCCACAGTAACTAAAATCTCAGATATTCAAGAAGTACATTGGTATGAAAATCCAGATAAAAAAGACGATAGAGTTAAAACTATCTTTAATAAAAGACCGTTTAGAACTTTTTTTCTTCGACAAAGGTATAATAAAGACAAAAAGAATAACTCTCCAGAAACTTTACTACAAAATCTCGGGTACACAGGAAAGATTATTTACCACGATCATCATTATAGTCATAGTGCTTTCAGCTATTTTACTTCTCCATATAAGGATGCAGCTATACTTACAGTAGACGGTGTAGGAGAGTGGGAAACGACTACTATTTCTAAAGGAGAAGGTAAGAGTATAAAGAAGCTTACTTCAATAGATTTTCCTAACTCACTTGGGATGTTATATTCAACTATTACTTCATATTTAGGATTTAAACCTAATGAAGGAGAATATAAAGTTATGGGTTTAGCACCTTATGGAAATAAAACTAAATATATTGATAAACTTTATAAAGTACTAACTAATACGTCTAATAAGTATTTTATTAATCAAAAATATTTTACCTGGGAGTATTCTAATAAGGTAATGTTTAGCAAAGCATTATGTAAACTTTTAGATATACCTCCTAGACTCCCAGAAGAACCTTTAACTCAAGAACATAAAGATTTAGCAGCTTCTCTTCAAAAGCTTTATGAAAATGAGTTTCTTAAACTAGTAAGAACTGCAAAATATATGACCGGCTCAAGTAATATATGCCTGGGTGGAGGATGTGCTTATAATGGTGTAGCAAATGCTTTAGCATATAAATATTTCAATAGCGTTCATGTACCTTTTGCTCCTTCTGATGCTGGTTCTGCTATTGGAGCTTGTTTAGACAATCATTCCCGTATATCACCTTACTTAGGTACTAGCTTTACAGATAAAAGAGTTTCTAAAATACTTTCTCCATACAAGAAAGATATTATTATATTTAAACTATCAGAAGATACGCTTATAAAAAAAGTTGCTGATTTAATATACTCCCAAAAAATAATCGCATGGTTTCAAGGGAATATGGAGTTTGGAGCAAGAGCTCTCGGCAACAGATCTATACTAGCTTCTCCGGTTCTTCCTAATATGAGAGAAAAACTTAATAAAGTGATAAAAAAGAGAGAAGGTTTTAGACCATTTGCTCCTTCTGTACCCTTAGATAATGCAGATAGATTTTTTGACCTTAAAGAACCTAGTCCATACATGAATAAAGTAGTTAAAGGAAAAACTAAACTTATTCCTTCTGCCACTCATATAAACGGAACCTGTAGAGTACAGACTGTTACTGCTTTACAAAACCCTAAATATTATAAACTTCTTAAAGAAGTAGGTAGATTAACTCAAATACCTGTTTTATTAAATACTTCTTTTAACTTAAAAGATCAAACTATTACTATTTCTCCAAAACAAGCTATCGAAAGATATTTATCATCAGATATAGACTTCTTGGTCATTAACAACTATCTTATACGTAAAAAATGAATATTAAGGATATAATAAAGAAAAAGCTTGAGGATATTAAAAAAGACAAGGAATACGAGAGAAAAATCAAAGAGTTAAAAAAACGAGATCCTTTCATATATAAAAACTTTTAACTATTTATTTAATATAGTTAAGTAATATGGCCAACCTTACGAATAACAAACCGAAAGATACTTATCCAAGATTAGTACAAATCGAACAAGGGCGATTTCAAAATGGACTAGGACAACTTATAACTGGTTCTATAGTAGCCCTACATGTGTCTAATAGTTTACAAGTAGATGGTAATACAGATATAGCAGGAAACTTAATAGTTACAGGAAGTGTAAGAGCATCAGAATTTATTACAACTGTAGTATCGAGCTCGGTGTTACTTCAATCTGGATCTACCATTTCAGGTAACTCATTAGACGATACCCATAGATTTACAGGTAGTTTAAATCTTTCAGGTTCAGCTAATATTACTGGTTCAGCATTTGACGTTAAAGTACATAGAATAACATTACCAAATAAGGGTACAAGTATATCTATGACAAACTTAAGAACCTCATTAAAAGCAGATGCATCAGGTTCAGGTGTACAAGGTAATCTTTCAGTAGAAGATAATGCAAATGGCCGTTCAGTAGTTAAGATTTACGGTGATACTGTTCTTATTGGTTCTTTTACAGGGAGTAGTATAGCTTTTGGTAATCAAAACACTACGACATACTTTGAAGGTTCTAATAACTTTCTTGGTAGTATAACTATGTTTGCTAACAAGATTTTAACTTTAAATCCTTCTACTTTTTCAACTCTTACTCCAAACACAGGATCGTTAGCAACTACAGGTAGTAGTTTTGGTTATTATGATGGTAATAACTGGCAATATATGCAAACCGGTTCATTTGCCCTACTTTCGGATCATTTAATAGCAACTGCAAGTATTACTAGTAATGAAAGTAATATTACTAACCTTACTTCTGCAACTAGTTCTTATGCTCTTAAAAGTCAAATATCTGGTTCGTTTGCTCTTAAAAGTCAAATATCTGGTTCGTTTACATCTACCTCCGCTAGTCTTGCTGCTGGTATTAGTACAAACGAAACTAATGTAGGAATTTTATCATCAGCCAAAGCTAATAAGAGTGACATATCAGGTTCTTTCGCTATAGAATCAGCTAAGATTAGTGCTATTCAAACAGTAGTAAGCGCTTCAGCTTTATTAAACTTAACTCCAAGTAATCCTTTACCAACTAACATCAATACTGGGTCTATTGCAGTAACAGGAAGTACCTTAGCTTTCTATGATGGTAATAACTGGAAAGTGGTTGTAACAGGATCAACTTTACCACTGTAATAGTTGGTAGTTTAACTTTTTCTTCTTATATTTATATCAATATAATGACTATAGTGTCGTAGCACCACTTTAAAAACACGTAAAATGGTAGATTTTATTAAAGAAGTCGAGAATGATCTCTATGACGTAGAGGCTCGCAAACTAAGAAATGACGAATATACTTTAGATCGTCAATCAAAACCCTCAACCCCAGCTGAACCAGTAAACTATCCTGATGCTAGAAAGCACCAAGTAGTTTCATTTATTAAATCAGGTATTCGTATATTAGGATATATTTTTATACCTTTTAATTTGGTAGTCTCAGCTATTCTCCTTATATTATCTGAAGTAGTAGGTATATACGAAGAACTAGTATAATGGGAAAATTTACATCAACGAAAGTATTTGACGGATTCTCAACAGTATTTCGTCAATGGAAAGCTGAAGATACTCATTGTAAGTATTTACATGGTTATGGAGTATCATTCAAGCTATGGTTTGAAGGACAGTTAGATAATAGAAACTGGGTCTGGGACTTTGGCGGTATGAAAAGAGCTAAAGGTAAAATAGACGGAAAAACTCCTAAAGAATGGATGGATTTTATGTTTGATCATACTGTTGTAATGGCTGCAGATGATCCACATAAGGATAAGTTTGAAAAACTAGCTAGATATGGTATTTTACAGTTAAGAATCGTTCCTGCGACAGGAGCAGAAAGATTTGCACAGTTTATATACGATAAGGTTAATCCATTTATTATGGATGAAACTAACGCAAGAGTTAGAATATCAAAAGTAGAGTTTAGAGAACACGGTAAAAACACAGCGATATATGAGCCTGGGAAGGATTGAAGATTACGATAAGAACCTACCAATAGTAGAGGTATACACAGCAGTTCAATCAGAAGGAAGTCGTCAAGGGTACCCTACTATAGTTATTAGAACTACTGGGTGTACTCATAGATGTTACTTTGGTGAAGGAGGTTGGTGTGATAGCTGGTATACAAGTATACATCCAGAAAAAGGGAAGTTTAACTTTAATGACATTATTAAAAAGTATGATGATAATCCACATATTAAAGAAATGATGTTAACTGGTGGTTCTCCTACTATGCATGGTAAACTTGTAAATGAACTTACACATTTTGCTAAAGAAAGAGGTATCTTTATTACAATAGAGAATGAAGGTAGTCATTTTTTACCTACTGACTATCCTATAGATTTACTTTCTATCAGTCCTAAGTTTAGTAACTCTATTCCTCAACTAGGAGTAGAAACTCCACAAGGTAAGATAGTAGATGAAAAAATGATTAAGCAGCATAATAAGTTTAGACTTAATGTTGAAGCAATAAAAAAGTCTATAGCTTACCATAAAGATTATCATATAAAGCCTGTTATGGATAAAAACTTTTCTATTTATGGAGAGTTTTATAAGTTTCAACAAGAAGTTGGTTTCCCTAACGATAAAGTTTGGGTTATGCCTGCTGGAGATACAAGAAAAGCTTTATTTGAAACTTATCCTGTAGTTATGGATTGGGTAAGAGATAAAGGATACAGATTTACCGGTAGAGCACATATTATGGCCTTTAACGATCAAAGAGAAGTTTAGTGGAAGATATATTTGACGAAATAGATGAACATTTATCAGTTATACATGGTAATCTAGGTATATGCTGTCAAGAATATTGTGACGCTCCAAACGCAATCCACAGTATGGAGAAAGTCATGGAACTATTAGTGGATTTAAAAGATAAATTAAAATAAAATGGCAAAGTTTAGAGTAATAAAAATGCTTCAAAAAACATTTGAGGCTCAAAGAGAAAAAGCGTTGATGACATTTGAGTTATTAACAGAAAATCCAGCGGGAATAGGAGATCACTCCACTGAGGATTTTTATAAAAATGCTGAAGAAGCAGCAAGAGCATTAGCTGAAGCTGATGACGTATTAGATACTTTAGAAAGACATTTCGGAGAATGAAGCTACCGGTTATTAGAAAGATGTCCGATTATACTTTAACTGAACTGCAAAGCACAGTTAATATACTTGAAACTATGTCTGATACTAGAGGTGTATCGGAGAAAGAGTTAGACGTTATTGGAGAAATTTTATCCAATCTCTATGGAGCATTAGAAGTTAGAGAATCTATTATTTCTGGTTCTAAAAGAACTGACGCTATTAATAGTTTTATGAAAAAAGTAACTAATATAGGTAGTGTCTAAAGGTATCAGTCATATCATTGAGGTTTTTAATAAGAAGGATCTTGGCTTTCTTTTATCGGATTGTAATAAATCGTTCAGCGAAGCAGTTATAAACGATTATTGGGGAAAAGAAGTTAAAGGTTATAGTTCAACTGTAAAAACTTTTAGTTTAAAACCTAATAGTAGAGCATTATCTACTGTAGTTAATAAATGTGTAGAGTTATTTGGTGAAGAACCTTACGGTGTTTTTTACTACTACTGGTCAGAAGGAGGATATATACCTTGGCATAGTGATAATGATTATAAAGCTGCTTTTTCTATTTACCTTACACCTGATTGGAAATATGATTACGGAGGATTATTTCAATATAACCTAATAGGACCAATCAAGACTATACTACCTTTCCAGAATACTGGAGTTTACCAAACTGGAGGAGTACCTCATAGTACTACTATTCAAGCAGAAAGCTCTCCTATTCGTAAATCTATACAATGCTGGTTTGGTAGTAAAAAAACTAAAAAAACTACGTTATGAGTTATATTATAGGTAAAGCTTGTGAAGGAACTTGCGATACAGCTTGTGTTGCAGTTTGCCCAGTAGATTGTATACATGGACCTATAGATATTGATGGGAGAGGTGAAGAAGTTGCTGGAATGACTATAGGAGAAAATGATATGCTTTATATCAATCCAGATGAGTGTATTGATTGTGGAGCTTGTTTACCAGAATGTCCAGTCGAAGCTATTTATGATAGTGAAGAGGAGGCTATCACTGCAGATGGCACCGATGAGTACGTTAAACGAAACTATAAGTTTTTTGGTTTAGAATACAATGTATAAATATAAAGCAAAACTAATGAGGGTTGTAGACGGCGATACCGCCGATGTTATGATAGACCTCGGGTTCGATGTCTGGACCAAACAAAGACTTAGATTCAAAGGTGTTGATACTTGGGAAAAGAGAACACGTAATAAAGAAGAAAAAATAAGAGGCTTAGCTGCCACTGCTTTCACCACAGAATATTTAGAAAAAAATAACGGTTTGTTTACCATTCAATCTTATGGAACTGGTAAATATGGTAGAGTATTAGCTGAGATCTTTATAGAGGGAGAAAAAAAATCCCTAAATCAGTTATTAATAGAACATGGCCACGCATATGTCTACGAAGGTGGCAAGAAAAAACTTTTCAAAGGATGACAAAATCTGAAACTATTCAACTTATAGAAGAAAAACTAAATAAAGTTGAATACCAAAAAAAATATTCTTACATTATTGATGAAAGGATATGGACTACTAATATGTCCGCAAATGTTATGTATGTTTAACTTAAAATTAATCTAAATCAACGAAAATGAGAAAACTCGTTACATTGCTGTTAATATTTTTAGCAGTTGGAGCTTACGCTCAAGAAACGAGTACTGATTCCAAGACCATCTTAGATGTGAACTTGGAAGAGGTTGTAGTGTCTTCTCGTGTTATTGATGTCGCTAAAGTAAGAGAGACACCAATCGCCGTAAGTACTATTTCCGCTCAAGAAGTACTCCTTAAAGTTGGAAACCAAGAGTTTCCTGAAATCATGAACAAGACACCAGGAGTGTATGCTACTAAACAAGGAGGAGGATACGGGGACTCTCGTATATCTTTAAGAGGTTTCGACCAGCGTAACACTTCATTTCTTATCAACGGTCAACCCGTTAATGATATGGAAAATGGTTGGGTTTACTGGTCTAACTGGCAAGGTCTGACAGATGTTACATCTAATATTCAGATCCAACGTGGACTAGGTGCCACTTCGTTAGCAGTTCCCTCAGTTGGTGGAACTGTTTCTATTTTCACTAAAAGTGCTGAAAAAGCTCAAGGTGGATCCTTAACTCAGATGGTAGGAAATGACGGCTATATCAAAACTACTGCAGTTTATAATACTGGAGTAAATGATAAAGGTTGGTCATCTTCTTATTTATTAACTAAATGGTCTGGAAACGGATACATTTATAATACATCAGGAGCAGGCTGGACTTATTTTGCAGCCGTAGGATATACACCAGAGGGTTCAGCACATAGTCTGAACCTTTCTGTTTTAGGAGCCGGTCAATGGCACCACCAAAGAGATGTTTGGGTATCTATTAGAGATTACCAAAACTTTGGAGAAGATGGAATCGATAGAAGATGGAACACTAATGGTGGTACATTAAATGGTGAAGAGTGGAACTTACGTAGAAACTTCTACAACAAGCCTTTAGCTACTTTGAACTGGGATTGGGATATATCAGATAACGTACAGTTAAATACATCTTTATACGGTTCAGCCGGTAGAGGTGGAGGAACTGGTCCTAGAGGTAGAAACTATTATGAAGGTTCTATCGATATGTTACCTTTTAGAAAAGATCTTACAGAACACTATCTAGAAAATGGTAGAGGTACTAGAGATGCTAATGGATTTATTAACTATGATGCTGTAGTAGCTCATAACTCTCAATATGATATAGGATCTAACAATGATAAAACATATGCTAGAGATATATTAGTAAGAAGAGCTTCTATGAACTCTCATAACTGGATTGGAGCCATTTCTAAGTTAAATATTCAGAAAGGTAAAATGAGATACTCTTTAGGATTAGACTTAAGAGACTATACTGGATATCACTATAGAGCAATGAACCATTTATTAGGTCTTGAAGGATATGCTTCTACTGGTAATCAAAACTTAGGTACTCAAATTTACGGTGCTGGTGATTTAGTAACAGCTAAGCCTTTTAGAGGTACTAATATTGGAGATGATGAAGCAAAAATTGCTTACTATAATATTGGATTTGTAAAATGGGCAGGTGTTAACGGTTTAGTAGAATATGCAGGAGACAATGTAACTGCAGTACTACAAGCTGGTTTATCTAACCAACAATTCCAAAGAGAAGATAGATTTGCTAATATAGATAATCCTATTTCTGATAAAGCTAACTTAGGTGGTGGATATTTGAAAGGTGGTATTAACTATAACTTTAATGCTAAATCTAACGTATTTGTTAATGCAGGATTTATTGATAGACAACCATTATTTGATGCAGTATTTCCTAACTATGGAAATGATATCAATCCTGATTTACAAAATGAAAGAATCGAATCATTTGAGATTGGATATGGATTTATTGGTAAGAAGTTAAAGTTTAATATTAATGCTTATAATACTAACTGGGGTAATAGATTTGTTTCTAGAAGTTTATCTAATCAGCAAGGAGTTGATGGGTTTGCTCAATTTAGAAATATCGATGTTACTCATAAAGGTATAGAAGGTGAAGGTACTTATCAAGTAGGTAAAACTAAGATTAGAGGAATGTTCTCTATCGGTGATTGGACTTACACTAAAGACTTCGAAGCAGAGTTATTTGACGAAAATCAAGTATCTATTGGTACTGGTAAGCTTTACACTAAAGGTGCTAAAGTTGGAGATGCAGCTCAAATCACTGCTCTTTTAGGTATTGATCAAGGTATTGGTTCTAAAGTAAAAGTTGATTTAGATTATAGATTCGTAGATGGATTATACGCTGATTACTCTATTACAGATTCAGCATTTACTAATCCTGATAATGATGGTGCATTAAAACTACCTTCTTACGGGTTAGTTGATTTAGGAGCTACTTTTTATGCTGCTAATGGATGGTCATTGAGAGCGAATGTAAATAACTTATTAGACACAACGTATATTGCTGAGTCTAATAGTAATATCCATGCAGGTGCTGACTCAGTTACTTGGAATGGAGTAGATGTAAGAAACTCAGTTTGGTTCGGCTTCGGCAGAACTTGGAATGTGAGCCTTAAGTATAAATTTTAATAATATGGGGGCTTCGGCCCCCTTTTATTTTTTTATACAATGCTCATAATATCTTCACTAGATAACTATAAAATATCAGACATTGAAACTTTTGTTACTTCACTTAGTAAAAGTGGGTATAAAGGTCAAAAATGTATGATAGTCTACAAGTGTGAAGATTACGTAAAAAGATTTTTGAAGGACTTTGGATGGAATGTTATCCAAAAAGATGTACAAGGTGAGTACATGGTTACAAAAAGATTTCAACATTTTGCTGAAATCATAAAAAATAGTTATAAAGAAAGTATAGTATTAGTATGTGACTGTAGAGATGTATACTTTCATTTAAACCCAGAAAAACTTAAGTCACTCAACCTTTACATTGGACAAGATGGTAACTACCCTCATAGAAATAATGAGTGGGCTACTAAAGAGATGCGTAGAATGTTTCCTAACGAGTATGAGGACATAAAGAGTAAGTTTCATTTATGTGCAGGAGTATTTTACGGAGTAAGAGATATAGTTATTGAACTATGCGAAAAAACGTACGATTATACTTTTAAATCCAAACTGTACGATGAAACTAATAAAGGTAAACATACAACAGTTGATCAAATGGCTTTAAATATAATAGCTTATAAAGATTTTCAATATAAAGATGAGTTTAATAACTCTGTTATAAATCTTGCTGAAACTTTTTGGAACCCAGATATTACTTACTTTATTTATCATCAATATGATAGAATACATAACTTCTTTAATCGACTTAAAGAAAAAACTAAAAAAATAATATAAATGAAAAAACTAAACTTTTCAGATTGGCTAGGAATGGGATTTATTGTAATAATGATAATAATATTTCTTCTTATACCAGCTCCAGCAAAAGCAGATTGGGGTAAGACAGGACATAGAGTTATAGGACAAATAGCACAAGATAACCTTACTCCAGAAGCTCTTACAGCAGTTACGGACTTATTAGATGGTGAAACATTAGCAACAGTTAGTACA
>Ga0115012_10000771_pt1 | contig 18283 bp, 17 predicted proteins | sample TroAtlMetagenome_FD_88706 | JGI IMG/M metagenome (GOLD analysis project Ga0115012, IMG submission 88706) | Marine eukaryotic phytoplankton communities from Atlantic Ocean - Tropical Atlantic ANT10 Metagenome | ecosystem: Environmental > Aquatic > Marine > Oceanic | place: Tropical Atlantic...
CCGACGCTGATTACCGCTTTAGCCCCTTGAGCCCCTATGGGAACATTGCGCGCGAACGGACGATCGTGCTTAGATGCCGAATTAGCTTTTAAGTCATCATGGCTCGGAAAAAAAAATCAAAACCTACAAAAACTGCAGGAGAACTCGTGCTGCGCCTGGTTGCCTCAGTCTTGGGTATAGGACTCGCTATCACGGTTGGACATTTAGGGCTAGGTAGGGTTGGCGACTCAGTCCGGTATTTAAGCTACGACCTTCCATATGTTACTTTCTCGGATACATCTGCAGATGAAGTGGTCATCGTCTACCTCGATAAGTTAGACGGAGAGTATCTAGACCGGAGCCAGCAGGCCGCATTGTTAGACGAGCTAGGAAAAGCTGGTGCCCGAGCTGTCGTTTATGATTTGATTTTTGACCGCCCGTCAGAAGATCCCTCTGTCGACGAGGCCTTTGCAGCTGCGATGCTACGCTTCCGTGGGGTAGATGAAGATTGGAATCCTATCGAAGGTGAGACCCGGCGCCATGTGTTTCTTGCCTGTGGCCGTGAAAGTTATGAGCAGGCAGGTGTCATTGTAGAACGACTGATTCCTCCAAACGACCAGCTCATTGGAGCTGCAGATGATTTTGGAATCGTCACCTTTGTGACCGGGAAGAACTTTACAGTACGTGAATTGGTCACAGGAACGCCAGATGAGCCATCATTAACTTGGAAGGCGGCCGAGGTTTTGGGTGGAGAACTGACCGAACAGGATCGGCTACAGCCGAAGCGCTGGCTGAATTACGCCGGACCTCCTCGACGTGCAGGTGTAACAAAGCAAGCACCAGCAATTCTTTCTCTGGGGGCTGCAGAGGTCATGGGAGGAGTTCCAAGTCTCCTCCGGGATAAGATCGTGGTGGTTGGGGCAAGACCTGGGATCGTTGGTGAAGCGCTAGGTCTTGATCTGTTTTCCACACCTTTCCACCGCCTCGATGTTAAGGGGGAGTTGCCATATATGAGCGGTCCCGAGGTGCAAGCAAATGGGCTACTCAATCTCCTGCGCCAAAACTGGCTAATCAGGTCCAGCGAAAGGTTTGACACTCTACTGGTAATTTTCGCCGGGGTGTTAGTGGGCTTGCTCTTTTCCTGCGTCCGGCCTCTCTATGCGTTGATCCTGGCCGTCATGTGCGTGGCGGCTCTTGCAGCTTCAGGAGTTATCAGCATGACACAAAGCAATGTGTGGTTTCCTTGGAGCGTAGTGGCATTTCTTCAGGTCCCCGTTTCCCTCGGTTGGGGAACAGGATCTCGCTATTACATTGAGCGCTTCTTTAGAGTCAGGATCAGTAAGGAGCAGGAGCAACTGAAAGAAGCCTTCAAAAAATATCTGTCTCCACAAATGCTCGACAAACTTTCCGAGGATGGCTTCAAGATGAAGTTCGGAGGAGAGAAGGTGGAGGCGGCAATGATCTTCACCGACCTTGAATCCTTCACCAACATGTGCGAACGAGTTGGCGACGCTGAGCGTATCGTGGAAGCGCTGAGCGACTATTTTGAGCGAACGACCACCCATATCTTCGAGTATGATGGTGTAGTCATTAAATTTATTGGAGACGCAATTTTTGCAGCCTGGGGAGCGCCAATCGTTGACCCCCAGTCATCACTAAATGCAGCAAAGGCTGCATGGTATCTATCTAAAGATGATACTCTGGCAGTCGAAGGCGTGACCTTAAAAACCCGGATTGGGGTTCATTTTGGTGAAGTGGTTGCAGGAAATATAGGAAGCCGGCAACGAGTAGATTACACGATGATTGGAGATCCAGTAAACGTAGCGGCTCGCCTTGAAGGCTTAAACAAGATGTTTGGGACAAGGATCCTGATAAGTGAGGAGATTGAAAGTCGCTTGGATAGTGAATTTCACACAAGAAAGGTCGGGCGATTTCGGGTTAAAGGCCGCAGGGAGCCAACTGCAGTTTTTGAACTGGTTGGACCGGTTGCTGAAATCGAGAAGCCGGCGTGGGTAGACCCTTACGCCTTGGGTATCGCCGCTCTCGAAAGCAACAATTTCGAGGAAGCTCGAAGTCGCTTTGAAGAGGTAGACCGCATGAGAGGAGAAACTGGAGATGGCCCTTCGAGGTTCTATCTACGACTCCTGGAAAATGGTGAACCGATCAGCCATGGGGTTTACGATATGACTAAGAAATAACATGTTTTTCGAGCCTTTCATTTGGTTCGTAACTCTGTGGAACCAGAAGATAGTGCAATTCGCTTCCCGTTCTTGCTGATGTTGAGACTTCTGCCGTTTATTGCGCTCATAATTTTGGGCATAGGTTGTGCGTTTTATTTTTTAATGCCGCGGGAAGGAAGCAATGTCTCGGAAAATAAGGATTCGGGACCGAACATTCCCAAAATATCGGTAAATCGGAACGCGTCTTGGGCAGGAGAGATTGGGCCTACTGCGAGCACGGAATTATTGTCTTCCATCGAGAAAAATCTGACAACGATTCCCATTGCTGAAGCAGTTGTTGAAATTGAGGACTTCTTGATAGGAGGCGAAGACCGCACAACCGGGTTAAGTCTAAGGATAGCGAAGGATGGAAGGCTTGCTGGTTGGCCGACTCTGCGAGTGTTTCTCCTCGATCTTCTTCTCAAGCTTAATCCCGAAGAGGCATCACGGATAAGCAGAGAAATACTTTCAGCATATACTTCAGCAGACGAGTGGGCCATCGCCTTGAGAAATGTGGCCAAAGGAGAGGATTCCGTTGAAAATCGAGAATACCTGCGCAAGCAAACAGAAGCTTTGATTACCAATGCGGAGTGGCAGCAAAACCCATCTGTGGGCTTTCTGAACGCGTTTGACGTTTTAGTATATGTCGAATCTACGGAGTCACTGCCGCTTCTTTCAGGGCTCGTCCAACGGAAGGATCGTAACGATCTAGCACACGCTGCATTTCTTACGCTTGACCGTTTGGTGCAGCGTCAACCCTCGAAAATGTTGTCTTTACTGAAAGAAGATCTGGCCCTTCAGCAAAGCAGACCGGAAATGACGGCGCAGCAATTTGCTCGGGCCGACCTTCGGGACGTATTGCAGCAGGACATCGTCAAGGAGTGGCTTATTGACTCGTCCCGGACCTCGACCGAACTAGAGAATTTCGCTGCAATCTATCCCAACAATAATAGATTGGTTTCAAACAACCTTCTGACCTTCGACGCACAGACTTCGGGAACTGAGTTGCGAAAACATGACAGGGAGGTTTTGGAAGTTATTCGTCGCTGGCAAAACGATCCCTCACTTGAAATTCGCTCCCGGTATCTCAGGACCATGGAGTCACGTATTTCCAATTTTATTAATAACGCAGACTAGAAGACCCTCTGATCCGAGAAGAGGGCCTGCTTTTTCTATCCTCAACTGAAGGCGCTTCAGGCGTTGGAGGGCATGGGATACGTCCTCTCTAGGAGGACCTAAAAGACTCGCGGGAAACGAAATTAGAATCTTTTCGACAAACCCGCGAGAGACGGTAAAGACGTAAGTGAAACAGAACATGCCCAACCACTCACGAGATCAATGAGCACGAATGAAAATCAGCTGCCCGCACAAGGATTTCTTGCAAGCTTGGCGGATCACGAACGGGAGGCACTGCACGGGCTCGGTGAAGAGTTGAGTTTCGGCGAAGCGGAACCTGTTATCCAAGAAGGGACGTCACAGGATCACCTTTACGTTTTGCTCAAAGGTCGCTGTAAAGTGCTGCAAAAACACGTCGCGCCAGCAGTTACTGCCTGGCTTGAGGAAGGAGATTCGTTCGGAGAAGTCAATTTGTTCGATTTAGAACAACAGGGAGCAAGTGCTTCAGTCCAAGGAGCCGAAAATATTGTGGTTTGGCGCATCGACCGCAATAGCCTCAATACATTTATTGCAAGTCACCCCGATGCAAGTCTTAGGCTTGTTGTCGGTCTCGCTACGCTTCTTTCCAAGCGTCTTCGTTCAGTTAACGAACACGTTAAGAAGATGTCGGTTTGGACAAGATCGTAACCCTACGTTCAGAGATCGCTGTTTTTGCGGAAGACAACGCGGGGTGTTGTGGCCACCATAGTCGTTGTGCGTTTAGCGATTGGAGCGCATTGCCTCCTTACCCCACCCCGCGACCTCCAACCCGAACTCAGGGAGTTTCTCAGCGGATCTCGTTAGCGACTCCCAACCGCTTCCTCTTCTAAAGCGACACAGTCTGCACCGGCTGTTACCTATTCCTGTAATTCAACGCTTTCCGCTCGCGGGAGCGGTGTAGGATGTGGCTCGATTCCTTATCGGAAACCACCACCAAGTGCTAGGTAGAGCGACAAGCGGTTTTGAATATGAGCACTTCGCGACTGAATAAGGTTACGTTTGACATCCAAAGCGCGGCGCTGGGCGACTAGCAGGTTTGTAAGGTTCGAAAGACCTTCCTCATAGAGTCGCTGCGTTTTCTGCTCAGCTGCAGTTGCCGCGGTCGATGCAGCTTCTAGTGCGCTAATCTCACGATTGATAAATCCTTCTCTGCTCAGGGCGGTTTCAACTTCCTGAAAAGCTTCCAGAACCGCCTGAGCCCAGTCCGCTGCAGCCTCTTCTTGTTGGGCACGTGCTTGTTGTCTCCGGGCCGGAATAGCGCCGCCGTCAAAAATCGGCTGAGAGAGACCCGCGGCCATCGACCACAAAAAGTTTTTGGTATTTAGTAGATCAAAGAGTTGGCTGCTTGTGGTTCCGGCATTACCGCTCAGAACTAAACGCGGTAACTTTAGTTTGTCGGCAGCCTCTCGCCGCAGGCGGGCTGCGTCTAATCTGGCCCGGCCGGCACGCAAGTCGGGACGACGCAGCAATAGCTCGGAAGGGAGCCCTGCTGGCACTAGAGAGATCTGGGGCAGAGTTGTTGGAGCAATCTGTTTTCCATCCGGATGACGCCCCAGTAATACGTCGAGAGCACGCAGTTCCTGCGCCTGCTGGCGCTCAGCACCATGCCGCCCTGCCCTGCTTGAGGCCAAGCTTGCGCGTGCGAGATTTACTTCGACCACTGTCGCAATTCCGCCTTCGACTTGGTCTTCTACTGCCTCGAGGGTTTTAAGATAGCTAGCGATGGTTTCATCAGCGAGTTGCAACAACTGCTGGTTTGTGGCGAGGCGGCACCAGTTCCGCACAACGGCGATCGCCAGAGAAAACCGTAGGGCTTGATCAGCATTTACTAAAACCTCGGCGTCGAAGCTCGCGGCATCACCTTGGAGCGAGAGTCGATCCCACAAATCAAGTTCCCACTGCACACTTGGGCCAAACATGAAATTGTTTGTAGAGCTCAGGAACCGGTTATCCGTACGCGCGGCTTCCGCGTTTGCGCCGACACTTGGAAGGCTCAAGGATTTACGCTGAATGACAACACTCCGGGCCGCACGAACACGTGCGGCTGATGCCTGCAAAGTTAAATTATTGGCAAGGGCCTGATTTACCAAGTTGGTCAATTCTGGCGAAGCAAAGTCGATAAGCCAGGCACGACTTTCTGGGACATCCCCGGTTGCCGTAGGGGACGACCAAGACGTCCGAATCGGAGCTTGAACCTGTTCACGCGAATCTTGGACGGTCTTACAACTCGTGAGCAAGGTGCCACTGACGGCAATAATTATGAATGGAAAACGATACACTATGTTAATTCCGATGAAATGATTTCGGAGATACTCTGGCTAAACGAGCTCGTCGACGAGCTGTTTCGCCAGCTCGTCTTGGTCTTCTTAATTCGGTTCAAACGGTTTGTCTGCTTATCATTCTTTGGAACATTCCCGCCTCATCTTTAAGAGCATCGAATGTTCCCTGCTGTTCAACTTTTCCTTGATTGAGAACGATTACCTGATCGGCATCTTCGATAGTACTCAGCCGGTGGGCGATGACGAGTCTGGTGACTTTTCGCCGAGCGACGCTGCGACTTACAATCTCTTGAGTTCGATTATCGAGAGCGCTGGTTGCCTCATCGAACAATAGAATTCTGGGGTTAGTTGCCAGAGCCCGAGCGATCAATAGACGCTGCCGCTGCCCACCTGAAAGGTTGCCACCGCCCTCACTGACAATTGTGTGCATTCCCATCGGCATGGCGTTGATATCTTCATCCAAACCGGCATCGCGAGCCGCGTTCCAAGCCTCATCAAGAGTTATGACCAACCCAGATGCTATATTCTCAAAGATGCTTCCTGCGGAGATCGATGCTGTCTGAAGCACAGTCCCAATTTGCCTCCGTATAGAGCAAATATCGAGCCCGCTGATATCTTGATTGTTAAACAATATAGAACCTGCTTCAGGCTGCTCGAATCCGAGTAATAAGCGAAACAGCGTGGATTTTCCGCAGCCGGATGGACCAACGAATGCAACAAAGTCTCCGGCATAGATTTCGAGGCTGAGATCCCTCAGGATGTATGGTCCATCTTCGCTGTATCTGAAGGAAAGATCCCTTACCTCGATTTCACCGTTAAGTTGACCCGGGTCCTCCTTTGAGGTGTCGAGTTCAGGAGTTGCAGTGATGATAGGTTTGGCGATGTCCTGCTTCGCGAAGGAATCGATTATGTCAACAGCGGTCTCACTCAAGCTGTCTACGCCCATCATGAAGTTTCCGAAAGCAGCATTAAACGCGACAAAAGTCCCCATCGTCAGAACAGTCGCCTCGCCTGATGACATCGACAGACCCATCGATTTCACCACCATTAAATATAAGGCGATCGTTGCGCAAAGGGTTATGGCTGGGTTGATAACTTTATTCCAGTTGTTGTAACTCAGTATCTTGGAAAGATGTTTGAGCTGGCGGGAATAGCGGTTTGACCATTCGTGAAAGACCAATTTCTCAGCGCCCGCAACACGGAACTTTGAAATGCTGTTCACCATCTGGAACAAGAATCCATTTAATTTTCCCGAACCTCTTTCGTACTGGAGAGCTGCTCGCCGGACTTTAATTCCCAAATAGAGACTGCATGCGCAGGACAGCAAACCGAACCCAAGTGGGACCATGGCTAAGCTCGGGCTGTAATAAAAAAGGAGTAAAATACTGATGCAGGTGGAGAATCCAGCGAAGAGACCCTTGATCGCAACCCCACTAACTTCTGCGGAGATCTCAGAAACAATCATGGACCGGTTTAGCAGGTCACCACTCGAAAATTTCTTGAAGAAAGTCAGAGGAAGATTGAGCAGCCTATCGATCACTGCAGACTGCATATGTAGTGTAATGCCCGACTTGACCCGTAAAGTGAGAATCCCCTGTCCGAGACTAAATGCGATAGATCCTGCTGTTACGCCGAGCAGACAGACTGCCATTTCCCAAAGCATTCTTCTGTCGCCATCAGGTATGGCCTTATCAACGATATGACCAAAAAAGATGGGACTAACCATCCCCATCAGCGAGATTAAGACACTGACCAACAGCAGTAGTCCAAGGCTTCCCTTAAAGGTAGATGCAGCCCATTTTCCCAGATCCAGAAACGAAGCAGCGTGTTCCGGATAGGGCCGGTAAAACATCAAGGCATCTTCGTCGAGTGTGTCGATGTCTTCTCGGGTCAACTGACGTGTTGTTCCCTCTTGAGGATCGAAGATGTGCTGCCCAAATACCCCACCAGCCGCTGGAAGCAGGACAGCGGGTTGGAGTTCCACTGGATTGTCCTCTGTGCTCGAGCGCTTGAGGAATGCCAGCAGAGGTCCGTTGTCATGCTTCCACCACTTATACCTCAGTTTGACATTACGATACCTTACCTTTGAGGCTCGGCAAACAGCCTCAACATAGTTAACACGGTTTAAGTCTTCGGATTTTCTGGGAGGAACAAACTCAATATTGATTTGTTTTCCGATACAGGAAAGGCAGGTCATTAAGGGGTCTCCTGAATTCGGAATCGGATCACCTTGTTTGAGAACACTCGTGAGCTGATCAATCGAATCCGAAGTGATTTCGTCTTGTATCTGTTTGGCTCTCGTCAGGCGCTCTAACTCTAGTTGATCACCTTGTCTTTCGACCAATTCCATTCGTTTTAGAATGGCTGCTTGAGCCAGGCCGATACAGTTACCAATCGCAGCTAAGCTTGCCGGGGGGACTTCGCTCAGACATCGTACCTTGGCCGGCTCTATGGCTGTAAACCAGAAATGACTACTCACGGGGATGTAATGCTCGCCCGGGCTAAAGCAAATGTCGTTTTCGCCGCACAGTGCCAAGCGGCCCTCGCTCACTTGTAGCCAGGAAACCGAGTCTCCCGGCGCCTTAAAGGATTCACCTTTTCCAATAGATAAAAGATCCTCGGTATCAGATCCGATGCTCTTGGGATTACTTTCGCTATGACCAAGGCTATCGAGGGAATAGAGGCTGTGGAGTCGGCCAACCAATCGATCAAGGTCACTGCTTCCAGCCGCTAAGTTATCAAATGGAACGAATCGGATTTCGCACCCTTCTACAGCAAGAGCTTCAAACAGGTAACCAGAGTCGTCCGGAGAAAAATTTCCGAGTAGGATTCCGCCAGGATGAATGGTCGAAATCCTTCTTTGCGTCCTGAACTCGGAGTCCGCGCGAGTATTTCGTTTGAAAAGGATGAAGGAACCGGAGGCCACCATAAAAAACCCGTCTTCACGGTCCAATGCCATCATTTCCCCCTGAGCGACGTGGAGGAGCTCCTGCTTAATTCCTTCTTGTTCGCCTTCGACGCTCACATCTGCTCCTCCTCTATGGTTCGTTTGACGAGCTGGGAATACGGGCCATCCTTCACAATCATTTCATTGTGTGTTCCTCGCTCCTTAACCTTCCCAGAGGCAAGCACGATAATTTCGTCGGAATCCCGGATCGTACTCAACCGGTGAGCCACGATAATTAAAGAACAACCCCTTCGCCTCAGATTAAGCATTACGAGCTGCTCGGTCTCCGCGTCCAGCGCACTCGTTGCTTCATCTAGAATTACAATTGAAGGGTTATTGACCAGAGCACGTGCGAGCTCCAGTCGTTGACGTTGGCCACCGGACAGATTTCCTCCATTTTCGAGCAGGATCGTTTCGTATCCTTTAGGCATGTTTTGGATGACGTCATGTATCTCCGCGTCCTTGGCTGCTTGAATGATATTTTCGTCTGTGATCGTTCGGTCAAGAAGCGACAAGTTGTCCCGAATACTGCCTTCAAAGATCCCAAATTCCTGCTCTACGAATCCCAAGGTGTTTCGGAAGACGACACTGGGTATTTTGGCGAGGTCTGTTCCACCAATCAAAATCTCTCCACGGAGGGGTTTGTATAACCCGCACACAATTTTAGCGATTGTGGACTTTCCTGACCCGCTACCTCCGACGAGGGCAACACTATTGCCAGGATTCAGCTTGAGAGAAAAATCCTCAATCAGCGGAGGCATGTTCGGATTAAATCCAAACTGGAGATTGTCTACCTCCACCTGCCCACTAAGACGAACAATCGGTCTTCCCGCTTCATCAACGCTTATTTCATCAGGACGATCCGGTTCAGGTGGGTTGCTCATTACGTCTTCAACCCTGACGACGTTCCCCGTGAGTTCCTGAATATTGCTCGAGAAATTAAATATCTCCTGAAGTGGACGCAGGAAATTGGTCATCATACTGTAGAAAGCGACCAACATGCCTACAGTCATCTGACCTTCCATAACACTCAGGCCGCCCAAGAGCAGAATCAGAAGACCTGTCATTTGCTTGGCGAAATCCGGGAGAACTGCTAGCGCGAGCGATGAACTCTGCAGCCGCTGCATTGAGTTCATGCCTTTTGCGAGATAACCGCCAAACTTGGTGTAGAACGTAATTTCCTGCCCGCCAGCTTTGATAGTTTCGATAGACTGAATCCCTGCAATGGCACATCCCTGCACCTTCCCCATCTCAAGAGATGCGCTTAGGTTCGCCTCCTTGCGTTTTGCGGTAAGCTTGGAAAGAACAAGGAAATTGACCAAAGAAAATCCGATTCCGATCAAAGTCAGCCATACATTGTAAAAGCAAAGGACCGCGCCAAGCACCAGCATGGTTATTGCATTAGCAACCACCTCCGACATCGGCCCGGACACAGTTTGGGCAATCGAGTCGTTCAGCTTTGTCCTGTCCACTACTTCTCCAGGATAGCGCTGAGTGTAAAAAGAGATCGGGAGTCTAAGAAGCCGCCAGATAAAACCAGTATTCAACGAAATCATCTGCATTAATTGCAGACGCCGGGAAATAAGAGCCTTTAAAGAGTCAACAGCAACCTGAAGGAATAGCACCCCAACGAGAAACGAAATCAGTGGCCGGAACCAGTCGGTCCGTTTATCTAGCAGGACGTTGTCGATAAAGACCTGCGTTGCTGCTGGAAGTAGGAATTGAGGGAGAACAAGTAAAAGGCTGGCTAAAAAGATATAGAAGAACCCTTTTTCGTAGCCCCTAAGTGTCCGGAAAAGTGAGGGCCAAACGCTCGGTTTGCGGCCGGTTTTCTTAAATTCCTCTCCTGGCTGTATCGACAGAGTTACTCCAGTGAATGCTGCTTTGAATTCCTTGATAGAGACCTCGCGGTGCCCCACTCCAGGATCGTTGATAAAAACAGAATTTTTTCCGAAACCCTCCAAGGTGACGAAGTGATTGAAGTTCCAGAAAATGACTACAGGGAGCTGCGTCTCCTGTAACTTTTTGAAGGATCGAGTAAGCCCTTTCGCCCGGAATCCATAATGCTTAGCCGCTTTTAGAATATTGGTCGCTTTGCTTCCATCCCTCGAAACACCGCACTGCATTCTTACCTCAGCCAGAGGCCGATAGCATCCAAAGTAACCCAGCACCATCGACAGGCTTGCTGCACCGCATTCTACAGCCTCCATCTGGAGAACCGTAGGGGTCTTAACCCGAGTCCTTTTTTTGCGGAAGAGAGGCACTGAACGAATCAGAATTCAGGGGTGAGATCGTCCTTCTGCCCTTGGAACCAAGTTCGCAGAAGAGGAAGAACATAAGTAATCGGAGCCCGATCGTCGACTCGCACTCTATTAACGGTGGTTGTTCCTTGACTCACCGCTACCGGAGGATTTCTAGAAGTCCATTCATAGCCACTTTCAGAGTCAGGAGAAGACGCTCCTTGTAATTCAGTTTCCACCTCGATCATCGCGCCCTGTCCGGTTAATGCGAATGCCAGCTCTTTGCTTCCAACAATATTCATGGCGGCCTCTTGGCTGACTGGAAAGGAAGACACCCTAACTACTTTGCCAACGATACTTCCATACCGCTCCCGCTTTACGGTGGATGGTGTTACTTGAATCGTCATGCCTGGTTTTATTTTTTTCCCATCTTTCACTGAGAAATAGCACAGGTTCTTCATCGCCTGGGTGCTCTCGTCAGTGGCGACAGAAAGGACGGGAGTTCCAAAAGCTACTGCGGTCCCTGCAGACACCATTAACTGCATCACCTTCCCACCAGATTTTGATCTGATGTGGCGATTGTTCTCCAGCTGCAGCTCCATTTTCTCAACAGCTCGCCTTGATTCATCGATCTGGTTCTTTAGGGTAAACTCGGTCTGAATATTCTTCTGCTTGGCCTGCTCAAGCGACAGGTCAAGAGCCTGTATCTGGGCGTCATAACCAGCCATCTTGGTTTTAATTTCCACCAAGCTGCTTTCCGATTGTAAGAGCATCTCGCTACTTACGAGGTTATCCTTAGCTAATTCGAGAAGTGCTTGATTACGCTTTTCGAGCGATTGATTGACATTACCAGAAAGCTCTTTTCCCTCGGTCAGCAGTTGTTTCTGTCTTTCGATAGAAGCTAATTGGGCGAGAAACTGATTCTGATTAGCCTCGAGGGCTTCAGAGTTGGTCTTGTTTATTTCATCGTAATTTTCTTTTGCCTGCTGCAGCAGTTGCTCGAGGGCCGGTTGTTGAAGGACCGCTACAATGTCGCCTTCCTGAAGCTGGTCGCCGGGCTTAACGGAAACCTTCTCGACTAAGCCGGGTGCCTGTGACTGAACTACTTTAACGTTTCCTGGATTAATAAGGACTCCAAACCCAGTGACGTTCACAGGCATTCTTCCCACGAATGACCAAGCAAGCCCAACCGCTACAACTATACCGATTCCAAACAAAGGAATCCATAACTTCGCCCTGACAACCTGCAGGGCGTGGTCCATTTCATCAGGGTTACTCGCTGCCTCGAGGGCTTCCTTTGAGAAAATGTGCTTCATTCGATACGCCTTTGATTAAACCTTCACCTTCGACACCATCAGCTCAAAACGTTTGGCCGCTCGCTCAACTCCGTCGAGAAGTTGTGGTTCGATCTCGTCGATTTCTTCTTCGTCCTCTTCAGAGCGATCATCTCCATAACTTAGGGTGAGGATAGTGCTACGCATTCTTTGGGCTAAAAACATTCCTAAGGACCTGTAAAGCCGCGCTTGAAAACCAAGATCCGCCTCGAGCTTTGGTTTGAGTTTCTCGTGCCTTATTTCAAGAAGTAACGCTTCATCAAGCGCTCGGACGCTAGCGGTAGCGTTGCGTGAGTCTAACAAACTGATTTCTCCGATTACCTCACCCGACTCAAGCTCGGCGAGCCGCTTAGCTTCCGGGCTCTCAAGTTCCACACTTAATGAGCCATCCAGCAGGAAATACATTGCCTCCACCTTATGACCTTGCCTGAGCAGAACATCGCCTTCCTGCAACTGCCTGCCCGAACCATTTTCGATCAGCCACTCGAGGTCTCCGTCGTCTAGTATCCCCAATATGATAAGTGATTTTCTCATCCTTCGTTGCAGTCGGGCCCTCTAACAGCCTTTTTGTATCCTTGCTTCTAAAAGATTATGAGCCGCTCGAGGGATTATGTAAGTTCTGAACAAAATTTTTAATCCGCTGATTGAGTAAATGCACTTTATCCTCCGAAAAATGCCTCTGGGAATGTCTGAAATGCCATTCGAAACCCTGTCTGCTTCGCTGCGCGTAGAATACGAGGGCAGGGTTATGAGGTTCTGGGACTGAGTCTTGGCCGTACACCGAATGATTCATAATTGGAAAAGCTACATTCGAGCGAAAAGTGTCATCCAGTCTGGATCGATAGACAAAACGCAACCTAGGAATGGTGATTTTGCCCATCTGGTCACGCACTGCTTCATTGGTGGACATGTAACGAAGCAGACCGAACCCAACCCCTTCGTTGGGAACACTCATCCGTGACTTTCGAACTGAGTCACAAAAGTTGAGCTTATTTCGGAGCGAGGGAACCTTAACTAGATGTGGAAAATGGTGAACCAGCCATCCCACAGTCCGTTGGGGCCTACTCTCGCCATACGACTCACTTCGGCCATAGTGCTCCAGTTCCACATAGCAATAATCCTTCTCGGTCACTTCACTCCAGCTAAATGCCAATGCAGCTAAGAAGAGGTCATGCTGAGAGTGGGCAGTATTCCAGTTTCTAAGGATCCGATCGGCTTGTTGTCCGGTCACTTCACCTTCGATGGTCGAACCACTTGTAGTGTTTTCACCTTCACGGGTTTCAGGAAAGATGGTGTCCCACGGCGACATTGCCTCCGCGGCGCCTCCTAAGCTGACCCAGTAGTCGAGTTCTGCCTCTACCTCACTAGATTGCGCCATGGAAGAAAGGCGTCTTGCCCATGACCCGAAACTTGGATCCGGCAATTTAAGGGAGTGATAACCTTGGCCCCTCTCGAGTGAACTCCAACACTGATTAAACTCCGCCACCAAGGTGATTATTGAGAGCGCATCGATTGCTAAATGATGGACGGCAAGGCAAAGGAGTCCTCTTTCCTGACTTCCCCTATCGTAGAGAAATGATCTGAATAACGGGCCCCTCTCCAAATTGAATCCCCTGAGTAGCTCTTCTTCCACCGCGGCAGCCTGTGCCTTTACCCGTTCACCTCTGAGACCCCTCATATTAAGGATTTCAAACTGAAGTGAATTTTCACTTGTCCCATACTCCTGGTGCCATCTTCCCTCAAAGAACCGGAAGCGGAGTTGGAAGGCGTCGTGCCGAGCAACCAACCATTCCAACACCCTGCGTATCTGCACGGGGTCAGGCGCCACCGGGGTCCGGAGAAGTAACATCACAAAATTTCGTGAAGGAGCCACCGCGTTTTGCTGGAGCAACTCCTGTTGAATGGGAAGCAACGGGATCTCTCCTACATCCGTCTTATCTGCTCGTTTGAGCGGGTTAATCCCAGTTGGCTCTGGAGTTTGCAAAAGGGGTTCGAGAAGACACTTCTGAACCAGTCCAGCGATTTCCTGGACTGTATTGGAAAAAGTAAAACACTCAGGATCGACTGATATTTGAAACTCAGCCTCCATGGTTAAATGAAGTTCAACGAGAGTCAGTGAATCCAGCCCTAACTGTTTTATCGGTATTTGCGTTTCTACAGCTGCCTCTGTAATCCTGAGAAGAATAGAAAGCTGGCTCACAAGATACTTTTCCAGCAGTGAAACCTGAGTTGTGTTCGGTGAAATTTTTGGGTCCGCTAGTAAGTTCCACCTTTTCAGTGTTTCGCCCTGCTTAGTGGCTAGAAAAAGGCGTCGGGAACTTTCCTTGGAGCAAGCATGCTCTTGGGGCAATCCCGGGGCCACAGCTTGATCTTCAGCAAGGTCCGATCTATGGAGAACCGTTAACAACTTATCCCTGTAGTCTTGAGCGCAGGCAAACCGGCGTAGTTTTCCACTAGTTGTTCTAGGAAGCGCTCCCTGCTTAATCAGGACAACGGAAGTAATTTGTAATCCCAGCTCTTCACCCACCGCAGCTCGGATCCGCCGTGCCACGTCGCCAAGATCTGCCTGTCGGATCTGGGTCCTTGCGATTTCACAGACCACCGCTACTTGGTCGACTTCATCTTCTCCCATTAAAAACGCGCAGGCCCCATCTGCAAAGATCGCCGGGTGGGCCGCCGCGCAAACCTGCTCGATGTCCTGTGGATAATAGTTCAGGCCCCTTACTATAATCAGGTCTTTAAGCCGACCTGTTAGATACAATTCTCCTTCATGGATAAAGCCAAGATCACCAGTTCTCAGGAACCTCTTTTTTGTCCCTTCTTCATTACGGTCTGCAAATGTTTTCGCAGTAGCCTCCTCGTTATTCCAATAACCCGAGGAAACGCTCGAACCAGAAATCCATATTTCGCCCACTTCATTTGGCGGCGCAGTCGATCCTGTTTTAGAATCCACGATTCTTACTTCACAGCCATCAGCAATCTTTCCTGTGCTCACGAGCAATCGTTCCTGCATGGGTTCCCGCCTGAGTTTATGGGGTTGTTCCCCAAGCGGCATCACGAGGCCTTGTTCCAGATCCCTTTTGCTGAACGCCTTGACCAGCGGGCTAGTCTGACCTGCTTCCCCGGAGACCCACAAAGTCGCCTCCGCCAAGCCATAGCATGGCCGCATTGCGTTACTCTCGAATCCACAATCAGCAAATGTTTCCGAAAAACGATTTAACGATTCGCCGCGAATAGGCTCAGCACCATTCAGGGCTACCTCCAGGCTGGAAAGATTAAAATTAGCGCGTTGCTCTCTTGAAATACGACTAACACAAAGTTCGTAGGCGAAATTTGGGGCAGCACAGATAGTTGCCTTGTAGCGCGTTATTGCTTCAAGCCAGCACGAGGGACGAAACATAAATTGGCCGGGAGTCATGTGCGCGACACGGAACCCCGAATATACCGGAAGGAGAATGCCAGTAAGCCCCATGTCATGGTAGGGCGGCAACCAGCTAACTGCGACAGAATCCCGCGAGAGGCCTGTGGCATGCGCAATGATTCCTAGATTAGCTAAAAAATTCCCATGAGTTAAGGTGACGCCTTTTGGTGATCCCGTTGATCCTGAGGTGTACTGGATCAGCGCCAAAGTCGAGCGCGTCAATTCAGGTTTGATCCAATCTTCGTCTTTATCGCGTGCTATGGCATCGAGATCAATACATGGGATTTTTTTAGCAGCCCAATTCTTCGCGATTGCGAGTGTCTTTCCGCTGCCAACAAGAGCCGAGGGCCGAGCATCATGAGCAATACTAAGAAATCGCCTTGATGCTTTTGATGTCTCCTTACCCGCCGGAGGATAATTAGGAACTACAATTGCTCCCGCATACAGGCAGCCAAAAAGCGCAGCCATAAATTGTAGACCAGGCGCTTCCAGCAGAATTACAGGGCGACCTACAACATCATGCTCGGATAGATTGACAGCAATAGACCTCGCCTCACGATCCAGCTCCCCGTAAGTCACCCGGGTTTCATCTAAATCATCCCCGGCCAGATAAATAAAAGCAGTCCTGTCAGGATCAGCGTTAGCCCGATGTCGCAACATATGAACCAGCGAGCTGAAATCCGGATCCATATGTTATTGAGCCAATCTAGAAGATGCCATTCGCGTGCCCTCCATTATGGAGTAGCCACAGGAAGAATGAAAATCCATCTAGGGGACATCGAATAGTTTTTAGGGGTGCTGGGCTAGCAGCGGGATCTCATGCCCTTCAGGAGCCGCAGGCGCCACCCCTGGCCCCACCACTCACCACCTCTAACTCAAAGTCAGTCAGTCCTTCATCAGATTCTTGTAGCTCTTCCCAGCCGGCTTCCAGCTCTTCTTGGGTGAACTCAAAGCCGCTCTCTTTGCCTAGTGCGACAAGGTCAGCACCGGCTTTTACCTTTTCCTGCAAGTCAGCGCTGTCGGCTACGGCTTGGCGGAAGTTTGTGAGTGTTTCGTTCATATCTACCAATCTCCTAACAGAAGAGGGTATTGGTGAGCAAGCACGGTGCCTGTGGCTGCCGCTACTACCTACTCAAAGGGATAAGTTAATCCCTTAAGAACGAAATATGTGCCAATTAATAGAGTGACGCCAAACAGTAGACCCAAAACAATCGCCACGATACACCCCTTGCTCACCGACTTTTTCTTATCGGGCTTCTGGGGAGTAGAAGGCAGCGGTGGTGGCTTTTTTTGGCTCATAGCGCCCCACACCTAGCATTTGAGCGCCGGTGAACAAGCCCTGGCCTTGCGGATACCGGGGGCGGCGTAGGTCTAGCTCATTCCGCTATTCCCTCCTCCTCCCCCACTCACCACATCCAACTCAAAGTCAGTCAGCCCTTCATCGGATTCCTGTAGTTCTTCCCAGCCGGCTTCCAGCTCTTCTTGGGTGAACTCAAAGCCGTTCTCCTTGCCTAGCGCGACGAGATCAGCTCCGGCTTTTACCTTTTCCTGCAAGTCAGTGCTGTCGGCTACTGCTTGGCGGAAGTTTGTGAGTGTTTCGTTCATTAGTCTTGGGATTGTTGGTTAGGACTTTCCCGCACCTCTACCCCCACCACTCACCACATCCAACTCAAAGTCAGTCAGTCCTTCTTCGGATTCCTGCAACTCTTCCCAGCCGGTCTCCAGTTCTTCTTGTGTGAACTCGTAGCCGTTTTCTTTGCCTAATGCGACTAAGTCGGCACCTGCTTTTACTTTCTCCTGTAAGTCGGTGCTATCGGCCACGGCTTTGCGGAAGTTCGTGAGTGTTTCGTTCATTGGTCTTGGGATTGTTAATTAGGAACCACCCGTAACGCCACGGCTACCCCCACTCACCACCTCCAACTCAAAGTCGGTGAGCCCCTCATCAGATTCCTGTAGCTCTTCCCAGCCAGCTTCTAGCTCTTCTTGGGTGAACTCAAAGCCGTTCTCCTTGCCTAGCGCGACGAGATCAGCACCGGCTTTTACTTTTTCTTGTAGGTCAGTGCTGTCGGCTACTGCTTGGCGGAAGTTTGTTAATATTTCGTTCATTGGTTTTTGGGTTATTGGTTAGCCGGAGGCAGCTTTACTACCCATACCACCACTCACCACATCCAACTCAAAGTCAGTGAGTCCTTCATCGGATTCCTGTAGCTCTTCCCAGCCGGCCTCTAGTTCTTCTTGGGTGAACTCAAAGCCGTTTTCTTTACCCAAAGCGACGAGATCAGCACCAGCTTCTACCTTGTCCTGCAAGTCAGTGCTGTCTGCCACTGCTTTGCGGAAGTTTGTAAGTGTTTCGTTCATTGGTTTTAGAATTGTTGGTTAGGACTTTCCCGTACCTCTATCACTCCGGGCCCCACCACTCACCACTTCTAACTCAAAGTCAGTCAGTCCTTCATCGGATTCCTGTAGCTCTTCCCAGCCGGCCTCTAGTTCTTCTTGGGTGAACTCGTAGCCGTTTTCTTTGCCTAGTGCGACGAGATCAGCTCCGGCTTTTACCTTTTCCTGCAAGTCAGCGCTGTCAGCTACTGCTTTGCGGAATTTTGTGAGTGTTTCGTTCATTGGTTCTGAAATTGTTGGTTAGGAATCGCTACCAATTGCGCCGTCACGCCCACCACTCACCACATCCAACTCAAAGTCAGTCAGTCCTTCGTC
>Ga0115012_10000772_pt1 | contig 18273 bp, 14 predicted proteins | sample TroAtlMetagenome_FD_88706 | JGI IMG/M metagenome (GOLD analysis project Ga0115012, IMG submission 88706) | Marine eukaryotic phytoplankton communities from Atlantic Ocean - Tropical Atlantic ANT10 Metagenome | ecosystem: Environmental > Aquatic > Marine > Oceanic | place: Tropical Atlantic...
CTTGAAGAAGATCTCGGCGTTGTGGTCCTGGCGGTAGGCGGCCTGGTCGGTGGTGGCGAAGATGCGGTACTGGCGGCGGTAGCCGTAGGTGCCGACGTGGAAGAAGGAGACGTCGTACTGGCCTAGGTCGGGCACGAAGGGTATCAAATTCAAAGTCGGGTCGAAGCTCAGCTGCGCGTACTTGGCGGCCTGCTCGTCGGTGACAATCGGCGGCTTCTTGGCCTCGGCGCGCGCCGCCTCGGACTGGCCCTTTTCGACGTGCGCGCGCTGGCCGGCCGAGCCGCCGAGGGTGCGGTTGGGCGTGGGCCCCTCGCGCGTATTGGAGAGCGCGGCGACCTGCTTGCCGTTGCCGAGGATGTTGGCAAACGCCGGCGGGTCCTCGGGCTCGATCGAAACGACGACGAAGCCGAACATGAGAAAGTGGTCGATGACCGTGCGCGCAAAGGGGATCCACTGGTCCTCGAGGTGGCGCGAGAAGACGGGCTTGAGCTTGACGTCCTCGCCGTCGCGCCGCACCACGACGCCGCTGCTGAGCAGCTGGCCCATGAGGATCTGGCGCGCGGCCTGGATGCTCGGCGACGTGTGGTAGAGGTGCTGCAGCGCGACCATCGAGTCGACGGAGACTTTGACCTCGCCGGGCGTGCCGGCCTCGATGGCGTCGAGCGGCGACGCGGCCTTGCGTTTCTTGTGTCCCTGTGGGTCTTGGCGCTTGACGCGCTTGCGGAGGTCTATTCCGGAACTCATGTTAGGCACCACGCACACGCGCACACACCCCTTACGCACACGCCACGGCTAAATCGCGTTAGCGCGGGTCGGCGACCTTGTCGATGGAGGAGCTGACGTCCTCCAGCGTGCGCGCGACGCGCCCGATCTGCTCGCTCGACGACGTCAGCGGGTCGGCGACATTGTCGATGGAGCTGCTGACGTCGTCGAGCGCGCTGGCGACGCGCCCGATCTGCTCGTCGAGCGCGCTGGCGACGCGCCCGATCTGCGCGCTCGACGACGTCAGCGGGTCGGCGACCTTGTCGATGGAGCCGCTGACGTAGTCGAGCGCGCCGGCGACGCGGTCGATGCGCTCGTCCGTCGCCCTTTGCTGGAACTGGCCGTGGATCATCTTGGCGACCTTGAGCACGACGTCGGAGCGGCTTGAGTGCTTCTCCGTATCCGCATTCCACAGGTCGTTGCGCTTCACGAGCGACTCGGCGAGCAGCACGCTTTGCTCGACCGCGTTTGCCGCGTGCACCAGCTTTTCCTCGTCCTCGCCATCCACATCGGGACACGCGCGCTTCAGATTGGGCCACCCCCACCGCTTGTCCTCGTCGGTGGGGAATTCGTCCAGGCGTTCCAGCGCCTCCGCGCGCGGCACGCGGATGTTGTCGTGCACGTCGTCGCCGCCGCCGACCTGCTCCATGTAGATGTCGATGACGTCGCCGTCCTCCATTTGGAGTTTCTCCGGCGTGTCGGACGAGTTGACGCGCGTGCCGTCAAAGAGAAAGCGCAGCCCCGCCACGTGTAGCTTCGTCTTCGTGGCGTAGGCGTCGAACATCTTGGAAAACGGCGTCGTCGTCTTGAGCTTGAAGAAGACCTCCCTGCCGCTCTGGTCGATGCACTTGATGTTGATGTTCTCGTCGAGGACCTTGGATCCCTCGGCCTTGCTCATCTCGGACGCGGCGCTCGTCATGAATAGTGCACTGTTGCAAGCGGCAGCCGCGCGGGGCGCGCACGGCGCCGCGCGCGCGCGCATCGTGCAAAACCGCGCGCGCGCGCGCGCGCAAGACCCCCCGCGCGGGACGTCCCGCGCGCGCGGCTGCCGCTCGCGCGCTTTAATTCGTCAAGTGAAGAGTGGGCGCGCGAAACGCTGCCGCCAATGATGGCGCCCGACGTCCTCGCCCAACTGGCCCCGGAGCAGCAGGGCTTCCGCCTTCGCGCGCGCGCGCCGCCCACTGTCCAAAGGCTGCCGCCGCACGCCCGGCTGATCATCCACCCGACGACGCACGAAGTCTACCGCATACCGGACGAGGCGATTCTGCTCGGATCGCAAAACCCCGTCCTCGTGCCCGCGTCCGACTTTGAGCGCATGCTCCACAATGGCGAGGTCGCCGCGGAGCTGCTCTACAAGAAGGCCGCCCTCTTCAGCTCCCACGGCCGGGGCATGAACGGCCCGCCCTCGAACAACAATCAATCCAACGTCTTCCGGCCGCACGAGGTCGACGTCGTCCAGCTTCGGTCCACGGAGAATGTGCCGCGGGCCGTTACCTGGGCCACGCGAATGGAGGTCATGCTCGTGGGCACAAACCGCGCCGAGCTCAGCTACGTCTACGATGCGTCCGAGCTCGGCAATTCCTACTCGGGCGGCCGCTTTCTCTTTCTCTGGCTGCCCGCCAAGGCGGCGCACGCCTTTCACGAACTCAAGGACCCCGCTGACCTCGCGATTGGCGCGGACTACCTCGAGCCCACGCCCGACTACCAGCCGGCCGCGGGCTTTTCGGGCGACGTCCAGCCCCTGGGCCCGGACGACCTTTCCGGCTGCACGCGCGTCGACCCGATGCAGCTCTCCGAGGCCGAGCGCCTCTTTGTCGCGATGCTCACGCCCTGCTCGATGCGGTCGGTGCGCCGGCCGCGCTCCGACGGCTGGCGCGAGGGCTGGAACGAGGCCGTCGCGCAGAAGCACGCCTCCTTTCTCGAGAGCCAGGGCCTCCGCGGCGAGCGCATCGAACGCTCGGTGCTGCAGGGGCGCGCGCTTCCTCAGCCGCCGGAGCGGGGCCGCCGGCTCGTCGACTCGCTCGCCGTCAGCGGCGGGCTGCCGCCCGCCAAGCGCATGCGGGTCCTCAAGGAAATCTCGCAAGACGTGCAGCACGTTTACGACGTCTTTCACAACAAGCGCGTGCTCGACGACGCCATCGTCGCGACAAACCGCGAGACGTGGTCGCCCTCGATGGTGGTCAAGCCGCTCGTCTCGCTCAGCTGCGCCTCCTGGAACGAAGACCTCGTCGCCGAGGTCTTTGGCACGGCGGACAAGTGCGTCGGTCTGGACTCGCGCCTCGCCATGAAGCGAATGCTCGGCGCCCAACTGAGCCGCCGGATCTGGAGCGCGCTGCCCATGGACCTGCTCGCGCGCATCGTGGGCCACGCGATCGCGTGGTCGCTCGTGAACGACGACGGCAAGGGCGCGGCCAAGACGTACACCACGATGCGCTCGCTCTGCCGCGGCAGCCTCGTGTTCACCGACAACATGGTCTTCGGCCAGCTCGCGCGGCTTCACGACGAGGTTCGCCAGCTGACGTGCCGCGACGACGGCGGCCGCGCGCCCGACCGCTACGGCAGCGGCAGGATGGTCGCCACCGTCGGGCCCAAGTGCTTCCTGCAGCAGACGACCGCCACCCGGTCGGAGGTGGCGCGGCCCATTCCGTTTTCGCCGGCGCTCGCGGGCGCGCGCGCCAATGCGCTCGGCGTCAGCTGCGCCGACATTCTGCGCCTCCCGCTGCAGCGCGCCCCGCCGGTTCGGCCCGTCGACCGCGGCAATTGGCCGGTGGCGGAGCGCACCTTCAGCGCGAACCCCAACATCCGGGGCTACTTCAAGACGCGCATCCGCAACGACGAGTGCGCCATCCGCGGCGGCGACACGCAGGAGCGCGCGCGCTTCAACAGGGTGCGGCGCGACTTCTTCCGCCGCGGCAAGGAGGTGCGGCGCGTCCTGTGCGAGCTGCGCGACATCAACCCGCGCATGCACTTTTTCGACGAGGACCAGTTCGACGCGCCGGCCGAGACCGACGCGGCGCTCGGCTACTGGGAGCGCGTCGAGCGCAACGCCGTGCTCTCGATGCAAATCTCGCCCGAGCGCGCCATCATGAACGACGAAGGCATCGGACTCTGATGGGGTTGTGTAGGGTTGTAGGGTCGCGTGATTCGAAAGTACACACACAAACTTACACGCTCCTTTTCACTGCCGCTTCGGCTTTTCGTCGAAATTCATAACCAACCTCGCAAACGCCAGTCCAAATTCCTTTATGATGGCGCCCATGCCGCCCGGCACCTTTGAGAGTGCCGCTCTCAATCTCGCCCCCTTTTGGGCCCTCTTCGCCTTGTTCTCCTCCTTCTTGAAGTCTTCGTACATCTCTTTGATCTTTTTCACAGCTTCTCGGGCGGCCTCCGCGGTCGCAGCCGCCGCCTGCTGCGCATTCGCTTTGGCCTTGTCGCCCTTGCCGCTCGTCTCCGCGCTCCGCTGCCCGGCGGCGAGCACGAGGTGCAGCCTCGACGCCGGCGCCACCACCAGCGCCCCCGTCTCGGCGCCGCCGCGCCACGCCGGCGGCGGCGCGGCGTGCGCGGCCGGGCGCAGGCTCATCCGTCCGCGCGCTGCTGCTGCACCACCAAAGGGGCCTCGCGCCGCGCGATATCCGACGGTTGCGCGCGGGGGGTCTTGCGCGCGCGGCGCCCTCGAGGGCGCTCGTCCGCGCGCCCGCGCGCCGCCGGCTGCCGATTGCGCGCACGCTATGCTTGAATAGCCAACGACATGGGCTCCAACGAGTCTGCGATGCGCCGCATGGCCGAGGAGGCGAAGGAGATGAAGAACGAGCCCAAGCCCATGTGGGGCATCAAGAAGGCGCCCAAGAAGGTCATCGAGTTCAACTCCAGAGTCGGCGGAAGGTACCGCCCCCTCTCCAACTTCTGCGAGGTCCCCGGCGGCATCAAGTGGAAGGGCAAGCGGTATCCGAGCTCGGAGCACATCTACCAAATGGAGCTCAAGGTCCACAAGAGCTGCTGGCACATGTTCGAGTGCGGCGGCGTCCTCGGCTCGCTCGGGTCGGGCTTCAAGGCGATGGGCTACAAGAACGACGAGCTCAAGAAGAGCTTGAAGGCGTGGGGTCCGATCGAGAGCAGCGGCCGCCCCTGCATGGTGGGCATCATCGCCAAGCTCGCCATCAACCACCCGGCGTGGGTGGAGGGCCTGAAGGTGCTGGAGCGGCCCGAGAACGACCGCACGGAGGCCGAGCTCATCGACGTCTTCATGCCCATCCTCAGGGCCAAGTGGCGCGACTTCAAGGACTACCGGGACGCGCTGAAGGCGGTGCCCAAGGGCACGACCCTCGTCGAGTTCTCGGCTCGCGCCGAGCGCGAGGCGCGAGCCCACCGGTCGCCGCTTTGGACGGGGCACGTCAAGGACGGCTACCTGTTCGGCAGGAACCTCGGCGGCCGCCTCATGACCATGGTGCGCAAGGAGATGCTGGAATCGGAAGAGTAGCGTGTGCGTTTGTGGGTCGTCGCTAGGTGCTGGGTGTTGGGTTGAAACCAATAAAAGAATACGACGCAATGAACTGCTCCGCATGGGTCACGGGACTCGACGCCGGCCACATCGGCCGGCCGCACGAAATGGGGCGCGCGGCGACGGGGTGGCGCGTCTACTCGCAGAGCTACCAAGACGGCATTCTGGACCGCGTCTTCGACCGCTTCGGGACGGCCAACAAGCAGTTTGTCGAGTTTGGGCTCGGCTACACGAGCGCCGCGGCGCTGACGGACGCGGCCATGGACGCGCTGCAGCTGAACACGCGCATGCTCGAGCGGCGCCGCGGCTGGAGAGGCGTCTACTTCGACGCGCTGGTCGAAGCGCCGGCGTTTGGCGTGCGCCGCGCGCTGCTCACGCGCGATTCCATTGTCAACGCCTTCGACGAGGCGGGCGTTCCTGCCGACGTGGACTATGTGAGCATCGACGTCGACAGCATCGACGCGTGGCTGCTGCTAGGGCTGCTCGAAGGCGTCCGGGTGCGCCCGCGCGTGATCAGCCTCGAGTACAATGGTAATTTCCTGCCGAGCGACGCGGTCACAATGAACGCGACGTGGGTGCCGTGGAAGGGCCGGTCGCTGCACGGCGCGAGCGCGAAAGCGTTGGTGGACATCGGCGCGCGCTTCGGGTACCGGCTGCTCTACCTCATGAGCTACTTTGACCTGTTCCTGATTCGCGAGGACGTGCTCGTCTCCAAGTGCGACCCCCACTCCGTACCGAGCCTCGGAGTGCAGGCGCGGCACAAGCTGCCCACGAAGCAGCACCTGCCCTGCAAGCCGCACGAGATCGATCGCATCGTGGACGTGCGCTACCTGTGGGGCGAAGTGGAGCTGTCCGTGGCCAAGGCAGTCGCTCAGGACGCGCTCGAACGCGCCGAGGCGGCGCTCGCGGCGTTGCGCAAGCGCGGGATGCGCCCGACGTGCTGCGCGCGCACCGGGACGTCGATTTGTAGTATGTAATCGACTTTGCGCACCTACTCTGGCCTAAACAAAACCACCGTCTCGACCGGGTTGGACGCGCCCAGGCCGCCACAGGCCTTGTCCTCCCCGACGTCGGCCACGACAATCTCGGTCTTGACCATCTCGAGCGCCCTCCCAGACGGATCCTCCACGATCATCTGGTGCGCCAGCGCGCGCAGCGCCTTGGAGCTAATGTCGGTCACGACGGCAGTCCCAAAGATGGTGGTGCCGTGGACCTGCTGCGGGTCCTGGCAGAAGAAGAAGCGCACCTCGTAGCGCATCGCAGCCTGCATCCGATAGTGCAGCTTCTGAGACTCGACCGAGACTCTGGCCGCGAGCCTCAGCCGCGCTCCCATTCCGCAATGCGCGCGCCGAAGAGCACGTAAAACCGCTCCGTGTCCCTCGCGAGAAACTGGCGCACGCGCTTGAGCGTCTGGTTGAGATCCTCGTCGGGCGGGCCGTACTCGGTCGCTCGTCGAAAGGCCGTCTTCGACAGATTGCGTTGGCGCGGCAGCCCTCCGAGCTCGAGAATGGCGTTGAGCTGCGCGAGCGGGTCCTTGCGCATGCGCTCGAAGACGGAGTAGCGCACCGGCGGCTCGACGAGCGTGGCCCCGATGAATGCGTTGCGAAACCGGAGGATGCCCGCGGCGTACGCCGAGTAGCACACCACGCCCTGTTTCCAATCGCACCGGCCCAAGACGCCCGCTCGCATCGTCCGAATGCGCTCAATGTCGCGCGCGACGAAGCTTGAGAAATTCAGCCGCTTCGAGATGCCGACAATGGGCGGTCCCATTCGCCAGCTTCTAAGCATCGAGTACGATGCGTACGCGCGGTCGGCGGGCTCGCGCACGAGCATGACGATGACGACGTTTGTGGCGTAGAACCGGCCCATGCCGCGCAGCTGGAACTCGTCGACGTGCTCGAAGGCGTCGGCCGACGCGTAGACGCCTCCAGGGTCGACGCACGCATACGCCGCCGCGTCGGTCGGCGTGCAGTTGCCAAAGTGGCTGCACCGGCCAAAGGACGTCCGAGGGTCGAGCAAGGCCGGACACCCTTCGTTGGCGTTTGTTCGCGCGGCGCACGCGCTCACGAGCTGGTTGCGCAAGTGCGTGGTCCCCGACTTTTGAAAGCCGAGGACGGCGAGGAGCCGAGTGCCGATTGTTTGGTTGGGCATAAACATCTCTTAGAACCCGTGGACCCGCGTGCACACGTGGACGCCGCTCTAGCGAGACTACCCACGAACGCACGCCACGACGCTACGACTCTGCTTTGCGCTTGTTGCCGGCGGCGGCGCTCCGAGGCGGCGGCTCCGGCGGCTCCGGCGGCTCCGGCACCGCGCGCAGGTGCGCCACGAAGCGCTCGTCGTCGAGGATCGAGGACCACCCTTTGCCCTGCTCGCGGATTCGCCCCAGCACGTGAAACTCCATGTACTCGTACAGGATGCGCATGGCGATGGTGAACTTCCTACGGGTGGCCCACCCGTCGATGCCGGCGCTCAAGACGTTAATGTCGGCGATTGCGTACCCGTTGGCGACTTTGATGACCGGCAGCAGCTGCCGACTCGGCACGCCGTCGACGACATTGTCATTGGAGAGGTACTTCCAAAAGTTGGAAAACCAGTAGCGCGATTCGAAGCCGCCCTTGTGCCAGTGCGGCAGGCCGCTGGCCTTGAGGACGCTGCCCTGGTCCGGAAACGTCCCCAGCGCGCCCACAAACCAGTACTTGTCCTGGTCGAGGTACTGCTTTGCGTCCGGCATCGGGTTGTAAAAGGCGCGGTGCTGCGCGGGGCGGATGTTGCTGTGGTAGTCCTGCACGCTCATGCGCTGCGAGGGCGGCACCCGCCTTGTGCACCAGTCTTGCATGTCGAGGTAGAGCTTGCGGAGCAGCTCGACCGTCCACGGCGTGCCCTTTTGGACGGGGCGCTTCAGCTCCGGGTCGGCCTCGGTGAGCTCCTTTGGTTTTGCGTTGCGCGCCCAGCGCTGCCGCGCCGGGGCGACGTCGTCCTGGAGAATGTCGTCCAGCGCCGACCGCTCCTCCTCCGACGACTCCTCCCTCGACGACCCCTCGAAGTCGTCGTCCGAGCCGTCGTCCGAGTCGTCGGCGTGGGGCGCGGCCCGCTTGGAGGCCATTGCCCTTTGCTTGGCAATGGCACCGTCGAGGTAGTCCAAGCACCAGCGGAGCGTGTCCACGCCTAGCGCCGACTCGAAGATCCGGTCCTCGCCGTAGAGGAGCACAAAGCGCATGTGCCCAATGGCCTCGACGTCCTCGGCGCCCATCCAAGGGCGCGGCGGCGCGTCGCGCACGCGTTTGAGCTCGGCCGCGCTCGTGGTGCCAAAGAGGAGCGAGACTCCGTCGACGAGGCGCCGCCATCGGCCGTCTGGCGCCGAGGCCGCCATTGCCACTCTATAGTGCAACCCGCGCGAGCGCCAGCCGGGGGCTCGCGTTTGCACGATGCTGGGCCGCGCGCGCGCGCGCGCGCGCAAGACCCCCCGCGCGCAACCGTCCGCTAGCCGCGCGCCGCCGGGCGTCTCGCGGGCGTCGCGGGCGTCGCATGTCGGCGTCGCGTTCCGGCAACGTCGCGTCGGGCGCGCGCGTGCGCGCGCCGCTGACGCGGCGGCAGCGCGTGGCGCTCGTCCACGCCTCGGGCCTGTCGCTCGAGGAGGCAATGGCCATGGACGACACGGCCTTTGACTTTGGCTTCTTCGAGGCCAACAACGTGCAGGCCAGCGGCATCCGCGCCGCCAAGCTCACGCCCGTGCAGCTCAAGGCGCGCGGCGTGACCAATGCGCGCAGCCTGCGCGCGCTCGGCTTCAACGCGCTCGACCTCGTCGACGCCAGCTGGTGCGCCTCGGCGATTTCGGCCTTTGGCGCCGACGAGGTCATCGCCGAGTTTGTGCTCACCTCGAATGACGCCGTCGCCGTCGCGGGCACGGGCGCCACGCACCAACTCGGCCTCGACGTGGCGACGCTGCTGCTGCTGTGCTCGGGCGCGCCCCGCCAGGCCAGCAGCGTGCTGCAGCTCACGCAGCCGCGAAGCCAGTGCCTAAGAGGAGTGGCGCCCGCGACGCTCGCCGACGCCGGCCTCCGCGCCGAGCACCTCCGCGCGCTGGGGCTCGACGCCGCCGCCGTGGCCGCGCAGACGCGCGCCTCCTCGGAGCAGCTCGCCGAGCTCGGCTTTGGGTCGGTGCGCCGATAGTCGCAGCGGGCGGTTGCGCGCGGTTGCGCGCGGGGGGTCTTGCGCGCGCGCGCGCGCGCGCGGGCGCCGCGGGCAGACCGAGGACCCGCTGGCTGCCGCTCGCGCGTCCGTGTATTGTGTAATAGTGCAACAAGAAGAATGAGCGTCGCCCCCTCTCCCCGCGACGCCGCCTTTGCCGGCGCCGTCGCCGCCGCCGATGCCAACCTCGGCCTCGCTCGTGCCAATCGCGAGTGGGAGCGCGAGCATCCGCGCCAGGACTCCGGGACGGCCGACATTCGGCGCGCGGTGCTCGCACGGCTGCGCGAGCACTATGACGACGAGGGCCGTCTTCGCCCTCGCACCGCCGACGGGCGGCCGCACAAGGACTTTCGCCTCCTCACCATCGTCGTCTTCCACACACGCATGCCGGCGGCCTTTTCCGCCTCGTTTGCGTCCGCGGTGGTCGAATGGTGCCTCTCTGCGGCGCGGCGCCGGGCGCGGCCGCGGACGCAGCCCGTCTTCGACGCCGAAGGGCGCGTCGTCAAGTGGGTGCGGCCGACGCCGGCCCCGGGCCGGATGACGTCGTTGATCGACCACGGGCTGCGCGGACAGCGGGCGCTCGCTCGGGCGGAGCGGGCCAGCGCCGCCAGCGCCGCCGCCCTCGCCGCCCTCGCCGCCCCGCCCTGGCTGCCGTCCAACCGGGCCGAGGCGCCCGTTGAGACGACGCTGGCGTGCGGCGGCGGCGACCCCGCGCGGCCGGTCCGCTTTGCGGTGCGCGCGCGCGCGTGGAGCCTCGAGCCCATCATGACGGAGGTGATCCAGGCGCTGCAGCAGGTCTGCAACGCCGTTCCGGAGTATTGTTACACCGCCGATAACGATAGGCGCGAGGAGGAGCAGCACTGCAACCTCTTCGGCATGCTCCACGGCCTCGCCACGTGCACCAAGGCCAACGCGCGCAGCCGCGGCGCGCAGAAGGCCATCACGCGCGCTCAGAAGCGCAGGCGGATCGCTTTGATCGCCTGCCGCTGGCGCCGGCGCATCGCCGAGGTGGAAAGGGGCGCCTACCTGCTCATGGCCGCGTGTTCCGACGCGGCCGGTAAGCTTGCGCGCATCGCGGGTCGCGTCGGTTTGACGCCGCGCCAAGCCCGCGACCTGTGGTACGAAGAGTGGAAGCGACGTCCGCAGCACCGGACGCACTTTCTGCACGGCGAAGAGGACGCGCGCCTCAAGCGCGAGGGACTGCGCGCGCTGGAAGAGCACTGCCGCGGAATGGGGGCCTGGACGTCGAGTGGCGACTCGATCGACTCGATCGATTCGAACAGGAAGATCTCCATTGTCAGCGACGAAGTCTCCGAGTCGGCGTTCGAGAGCTTGGGCGTGCGCCCCAAGCCCCACAAGCACCTGGAGACCGCGGTGCAGGACTACCTCCACGAGTTGCGCACCGAGGTGGTCGGCTTCATGGAACACTACGGCAAGTACAGTTCGCGCAGAGCGGCGCTCGTATACTGCGACCGCCTCCGCGGTGCCAGCGTGACCTTTTGCACGCTGATCAACACGTTTCTGCGTCTCTGGCACGATGCACGGAACGAGGCGGAGAGGATGTTGCCAATCTACGACGCCCTGGCTCGCGAGACGCTCAAGCGGGCGTGCGAGAGCGACGAGCGGCTCGACGACTTTGCGCGCCGCACCTCCGCGCGGCGCTTTCACAACCCCGACGCCAACGACGGACCGCTGCCGGGCCAACAACGCTCGGCGTCGGAGGAGATGATCGACGAGTTTGAGCAGCACTGCCTGCGCGATCTCAAGGAGGCCTACGCCAACAAGCCCGAGTCGCTTAAGAAGAAGACGGGGCGCGGCACGTTCCACTACCCCTCGGGCCAGCACCGCAACCAAAATCCAAACTTCCACGGCGCCAGTGATCGGACCGCGGAGTGGCGGAAGAAGCTCCAGGAGCGCAACAAGCACGTCGAGATGGCGATCTCGGCCGACCTGAACGTGAAGAAGGCCCTAAAGCGCTTCCAGGCGTTCGAGGGCGAAGCGCTAAGCTTTGCCCGCGAGGTCGAGCGGCTCGGCGCGCGCGTGGCCCGGGCGCGGAGCGTCTGCTTCGAATGGGAGGGCCCCAACCTGTCGGCGGACGAGGCGGAGCGTCGCGCAGCCACCGAGGCGAACACGCGCGTCTGCGCGGCCCTCCTCTCGGAGGGCGCGTGAGCGCCGCGCCGTGGCTCCGCCGCTGGCGCTTCGACGGCGCCGACGAGCACCTCCGGTGCGCGGCGCCGCCGCCCGGACCGAATGACTTTGCCATCGCCGTCGCGCTCTGGGCGATTGCTGTGTGGGTGTGGGCGCGGGCGGGGTTGCGCGTGTTGCGTGTGTGCATTGAAAAGTAAAACGCCTTTGCAAACGCACAAACCACACTCACAATCACTCGCGCTTGACAAACGCGCGCACCAGGCGGTCCGCCCGCTCCTCCCCCTTGGCCCGCGCGCGCGCCATTCGGCGGCGGTGCTCGGCGGTGCTCCCGGGAAAGTCGCCCAACAGGTCGAAGCGCGGGCACTGCTTCTTGTGCGGCACGGTCGTGTGCCCGTTGATCGGAGGCGGGTCCTCGCTCGAAGACTGCCAGCGGTCGATCACGCACTCGACCATCGTCGCGTGCTGGCGCGACCACGCCGCGCGCTGGCACGCCTCGCCGCAGTACCGGCCGACGGCCTGCTCGGGCAGCTCCTCCTCGGCCGCCTCCGGCGGCGCGTCCTCGGGCAGCACGCAGCCCTCGCACCGAAACGTGTTGCAAAGGCCGGTCCACACCCACCGGCCGGTGGCGCGGTTGCGGTGCGGCTTCTTGCAATTCGAGCACAGGCGGAGCGAGGGAACGCGGCTCTGCGACTCGCGCAGCTGCGAGTTGACGCGCTCCTTTCGGACCGCCGTCTGCATGGACGCCATCGGCCCGGTGCGCAACTGCGTGGCGAAGAAGATCATCGCCGCCTTCGCGCACGTAAAGTGCAGGGTGTAGATGTCGAAGTCGTTCGGGTCCGGCGGCGTGCGCACCCTCAGTTTGAGGTGAAAGAGGCCGGCGCTTTTGCGGAACAGCCAGCTCGGCTTGGGGGACTTCTCGTCGAACTTCGGACCGGCGGCGTTGCCGCACATTTCCTCCCAGAGGGAGCGCTCGTACGCTCGATGGCACGTTCGCTGCGCGGCGTCAAAGCCCGCACGGCGCGCGAAGAGCGCGCCGCCGACGTGCACGTGGAACTTTGGCGAGCTCTCCAGCAGCACCGTCCCCTTGTTGTTGCTGTCGCCAATCGCCCTTGGAAGGCGGGCGCCGGCGCGCAGCTCGCTCGCAATCGCGGCCACCTTCCGGCCGATTGAGGGCTGCGACCCTATAGGCCACTGGTAGTTTTGCGACTTTTCGACGTCGTCGCTCAGTGCGTGGCGCAGCTCCACGGAGAGAAACTCGCGCAGGATGCACTCGTCAATGGGCGCCCGAGGCCCTATGTGGCCCAAGTGGGCCTCGTAGACCATGGCCATCGCCGCGTCGGCGAAGCTCATGACCAGCTGCTCGGGGCTGCCCTTGGCGCATGCCTTGGGCGTAAACCTGACGGCTTGGTAAAACTGAATGGCGCACCGCTTCCTCACGCCCTTCTTGTACTCCTTGACCTTCTCGGGGTCCCTGAGCGGGTCGTCGACCGGAAGGTGGTACCCCGAAATTTTGAGCTGCTGCTCCCAGCAGTCGGCGTAGATGTGGCCGTAGGCCCGAGCGAACAGTTCCACTTGGTGCCGCTTGATCGAGAGCAGCGTCGGGAACTCCGACTTGGGAAAGGCCGCGCGCTGGCTGGCGGTCATCGAGAAGGCGCGCCCGCCCTCGGCGACGGTGCGCACCTCCTCAAACTCCGAGGTGATCTCGTCGGGCATCGAGCTGTCGTTGGGAAGGATGATGCTCTCGCCCTGCCGTTCCATGTGCGGCGCGGCCTTTTTCAAAAACTCGCGCACGTCCTCGGCCGTCGAGGTGAGTTTGAACTCGCGACCGGCGATGGACGAGGAATGAATCGCGTCGGCCGCTTGCGCTGTGCGCTTTTGTCCATCGCCGGCCGCGCTCGCCGCTACTTGTTTCTGCGCTGTGCGGACGACGTTGCCATCGACGACTAGGCCCATTTCCTCGGCGACGGAGGCGGCGATGCGCTCTCGGCGCGTTCGAAAGCGGCGGCCCGGCATGCCGTGTTAACAACGACGCTCGCCTTGCACGCACGCTATTACTATTATTCCCGCGCGCGCAAGCGCCAGCCGCGGAGCGCGCGCGTTTGCACTACTCGCGCGCTCTGCTACGGCGCCGCCGCGAGGTCCGAGCTCTGCTCGGCCGCAAAGCCAAACAGGTGAATGTCCTTGAACTCGTAGCCATTCCAGTAGGCTAGCGTCCAGACCGCTTGGGTGGCGGTCTGCCGCATCGCCCAGGCGTGCGCCTGGAGGTGGTGCCGAGCCACCCCAGAAGCCAGCCCGAGGTAGTTTTCAAAGAGCTTCTCGGCCGCGCTGCACATGCGCAGCGTGGCGGTCGAGGACCCGGTGCAGGCATTGTCCATCAGCGCGAGGAGGCCTTCGTCGCGGCGCGCCAGCTCGCGCACCTCGGACAGCATGTCGGCGGCGGTCGCGCCCTTGATTTCGCAAAAGTCGCACTCGCACATGAGCACGCCGAGCGCAAACAGCTGGATGGCGCGGCGCTGCGTCGCCGCGTCGTAGCGCGCGTCGTACCCCGCCCCGAAGATGTAGCGCAGCACCGAGTGGTGCAGCTTTGCCGCGTCGACGCACAGGAAGCTCGCCTCGCGCGCGGGGTGGTCCTTGGTGCGCTTGCGCGCCGGCTCGCGCAGGCACAGCACCGTCTGCTCGCGCTTGCGCGCCTCGGGCGCCTCGGGCGCCGCGTCCGGTTCTTCTTCTTCTTCGGCCTCCTCCGCCGCCGCGGCGGCCGACGAACCCGCCTGCTCGTCCGGCGGGTGCTCAAAGGCAAACCGCCCGCAGACGCCGCACTTGGCGCCGATTGGCATCGGCCGCGGCGGCGCGCAGCCGCACCACGCCGTGCGGCCCGTTTCCCCAACGTAGGCGCGCAGCATTGCGCTCAGAGCGCGGTGCTTGGGAAAGCCCGCCGCCGCGGGCCGCTTGCCGCCGTCGGCGTCGTCTTCGCGTTTGCGCTTGGCGCTCGCCTCCGCCGCGAACATCCCCGGCAGGCCCGGGCGCGGCGCCGGCCCGTCGCGCTGCGCACGCCGCGACTCCTGGATCAGCTCGATGAGCAGCGAGTCCGTGTCGATGGTCCACAGCAGATTGAGCGAGACGGCGCCCACCGGGCCCTCGGGGTGCTGCGTCCCGTGGGCGTGCACCTTGGCCGTCACGTCCGTGAGCTTCATGTCCCCCTCGCCGATGGGCGTCTCGCGCGCGAGGAGGGGCACCCAAAAGTCGGGGTCGCTCGAGAGCACGCCCACGTTCCGAGCCGCGTTGGCCGGCCGCTCCGCGCCGCGCGCGTCGACGCCGTCAAAGGACAGGCTCCACGCCCCGTTGCCGTCGATGTTGTCTTTGACGTACTGCAGCACGCCCACCGCCACGGCGTCGTGGAAGCGCGCGCGCGCCTCGCGGTTGCTCATCATCAGCTGCACATTCGCCGGCGCCTTTGCGTACTCCTTGTTGCCGTCCGTGTACGCCACCGGCGTTCCTTCGGGCGCGTCTCCGATGCGCACGCCCGTTAGGTCCTCCAGAGTGTAGTTGTCGTCCATCGGACAGGCCTGCATGTCGGACGAGCACAGCGGCGTCCTTCGCTTCTTGCCGCGGTCGCGTCTGCGCTGCGTGGCGAGCTTTGCCTTTGTGATAAACTCGGGCTCGTCGAAGACCACCACCACGTGCTCCGCCGCCGTCAGGGCGTTGCCCACTTGCGTCGCTATCAATGCCACGTACTTTTCGAATGTGTCAATCGCCACCGGCACGTTCATCACGAGCACGTTGCCATCGATGACGGCAAGCGTCTCGCTCCGCCGGCGCGAGTGCGCAAGGCGCACGTCGGCGAGCTTTGGCACCTGTGCGTGCGCCTTTGCGAACACGTTGCGGAAGGTTGCCTTGGCGCCCTTCGGGCCCTTTTGCAGGCCCATTCCGCCCGGAGTCGATTTGCGCCGTCTGGGCCGACGCTTGACATGGTAGGCGAGCTAGCGGAGCCGCGTCCGACGCAACCGGCGCAACCGGCGCAACCGGCGCAACCGGTGCGCCCCGCGCGCTCGCCCGGCCGGCCGGCCGCCGCTGTCAAGGCTCCAGAGCGCGCGACCGGCAGCCGGCCGCGCTCGCCGCTACCGCAGCGGGCAGAGTGCCTGCCGTCGCTGAGCTCCGCGTTCTCGTGGTTGAGCTGGCGCCCCCTGGCCGACTGCTTCGGAGCGCCGCCGCCCAAGCGCCACGCCGTGTTCATGACGCCCATCACCTCGACGCCGCGTTGTTCGGACGGGTCGCACAGCTCCGGCGGACCGCACTCGCCGAGCACGCCGACAACCCCCGACGCCGACGCCGGCGTCGACGCGCCCAAGGACCCGCTGCCGGCGCTCACCCTTCACAACCTGCACGACTGGCTCCGCTGCAGTGCGCGGCCGCCGCTCGAGGTGGAGCTCGCGCCGCCGCCGCGCTTCCGACCCTGCGGCGAGCTCGACGGCCGGGCGTCGGAACAGACCGACGCCACCGCGCTGCAGCACGCCGGCCACATCGTCGCCGAGGTCTACGCCCACATTGTCGGCGCCGGGTGCTGGGACGCCAATTTCAGCCGCGGCCTGCGGCCGCACTTTCCCGGCAACCGCTTTCAGATTCGCCGCCTCGCGCTCGGCCTCGGCGGCGGTCCTCCCGTCCGGCGGCTCGCGACCGCGCACATTGGGCCGCCCGCGACCGACGGCTGGAACGTCATCGCCGCCGCCCTCGAGCTCGTCCGCTGCTGGGCGCTCCCGGCCGCGCTCCCGCCGCTCGAGGCGACGCAGCCCCTGCTGCTGCTCGACCGGGCGACGCGAATGCGCATCGCCGCCTGCCTCGCCACCGCGTGGCACTTTCAGCGCAACAACATGTCGCGCTTCCCGCGCGAGTACGCGTCCGACCTGAGTCACGTGCCGGGTTCCGACGGGTCCTTCTCCTTTGAGCTCGCGCGGGTTGCGTACCTCTGCCTCTACGAGTGCGAACGCCGTCGGCTCGGGCCGTGGCCGATTGACGTGGTCGTCGAGATGCAAACGTGCATCCTCGGTCTGCAGATCGAGCTGATGGTCAGCACGCCCACCTTCGGCCCGATGGTCCGCAACCCGCAGGTGCGCGCCGAGGAGCGCCTCTTCGCGCTCCTCGACGACCCGCGGTCGCTGCTGACCGTGCACGCCGCGCTGACGGCGCGCGCGGTCCTGCCCTTTTTCGTGCGCAACCTCTGGCTCTCGTCCGGAGCGTCGCTCTACGTCGACATCTTCTCCGACCGGCCGACGCTTCCGGCCGACGCCGCGGCCGCCGCGCTGGCCTGCGCGGCCTGGGTGGTCACGTCGGAGCCCTCGGACGCGCAGGCCGAGCACGTCTGCGCCTTCTTCGCGCTGCGCGAGATGCGCTACGCGCTCGCTATTATTGGCGCCGTGGCGCCCGTGGCCAACTTTGCCTACACCCACAATGGCTGCTTCGCGTCGCCGAGCTTCTTCGCCGCGCCCTGCATCGCGCACGCGGCGCTCGACCGCGCGCGCGCGCGCCTGCTCCGCACCATCCGCGCCTACTCGGAGGTCTGGGCGGGCATGGGCGCCGCGTGACCCGCCGGCTGCCGCTCGCGCGTAGCCTTGTAGTCGTGTGTGCGTTCCAATTGCGCTCCGGCGCTAGCGCCCACCCCCCTCGCCCGCAAAGACCCGCCGGTGGCGCATGCGTCGGCGCATCTTGGCCGCATTGGCGGTTCTCGCCGGGTTGGTGTGGACCTTCTGGCCGCCGTCCGCGTGCTGGCGCTCGCGCGCCCGACCGCAAGCGCAGCTCGCCGTCTTCGCCATCTACAAGAACGAGGGCGAGGTGCTCGAAGAGTGGCTCGACCACTACTGGCGCGAGGGTGCGGACCGCTTCATCCTCGTGGACAACGGCAGCACGGACAACGCGACGGTGCCCACGCGGTACCTGGCCATGGTCACGCGGTTGTACGACCCGCGCCCGCGCCTCCAGCAGAAGTGGATGCAAAACGGGTTCCTCCACACCGTCAGCGCCACATGGCTGCTTCCGCTCGACCTGGACGAGTTCGCCTTCGCCACCGACCCCAACAAGCGGCTCGTCGACGTTCTCGACGAGCAGTCGTGCTTCACGTCGCGGATTCAGATGGAGTCGTTCCGGTTCGGCGACAGCGGGCTCAGGAAGCAGCCCGCGTCGGTGCGCGTCGGCTTCGTGCGCCGCGCTCGGGAGACCGACCCCGACACGCCCAAGACGCTCGTGCGGCCCGAGCGCGTCGCGGAGTTCTGGACCCACCGCCACCGCATGCGCAACCCGGTGCTCGACCGCCCGCACTGGACCGACGCGATCCAGCTCAACCACTACGGCTCGCAGACGCTCGAGCGCTGGCGGCGCGTCCAGATGGTGCGCGGAGGGGTCTCCCCCCACACCCACCTCGACAAACCGCGCGACGAGGCGGAGTTTGCGCGCAAGAACCGCAACGACGTGACCGACCGCAGGCTCGCAGCGAAGGCGCTGCGCTGGGCTACTGCGCGGGCCCATCCGCCTGTAGATTCCTAGTACCGGAGCGCCCTCAAAGTTGCAACAGAATGATACCGAACAGTCCCACCGGCTAGGGTGACCCCGTGGGACTTTCCGGTACTAGAAATCTACAACCACTACTAGAAACGGATGCGCGCTTTTGCGGCCGTTACACTTTTGCC
>Ga0115012_10000773_pt1 | contig 18241 bp, 15 predicted proteins | sample TroAtlMetagenome_FD_88706 | JGI IMG/M metagenome (GOLD analysis project Ga0115012, IMG submission 88706) | Marine eukaryotic phytoplankton communities from Atlantic Ocean - Tropical Atlantic ANT10 Metagenome | ecosystem: Environmental > Aquatic > Marine > Oceanic | place: Tropical Atlantic...
CGTAGTAAACCTTGCCTGAACACATAACAACACGCTTCACATTCTTCGGATCGATATCATCAATTTCGCCAATTACGTTATGGAATTTGCCTTCTGCAAGTTCCTCTAACGAAGATACAGCCAATGGATGACGTAATAGTGACTTAGGTGACATTACAATCAGCGGCTTACGCATTGGACGAACCACTTGGCGTCTAAGCATGTTATAAACCTGAGCAGGTGTTGAAGGTACACACACTTGCCAGTTATGATCAGCACACATTTGAAGGAAACGTTCAAGGCGTGCAGAGCTATGCTCTGGGCCTTGGCCTTCATAACCATGTGGAAGTAAAACGGTTAGGCCACACAAACGGCCCCACTTCGCTTCACCTGAGCTCAAGAACTGATCAAATACAACCTGAGCGCCGTTAGCGAAGTCACCGAACTGGGCTTCCCAAATAGTCAGACACGTAGGCTCCGCTGTCGCATAACCATACTCAAATGCCATAACCGCTTCTTCTGAAAGCACAGAGTCGTAAATTTCGATCTCGCCCTGTCCTTCACGAATATGCTGTAGTGGCATATATGTCGACGCATCTTTTTGATTGTGTAACACCGCGTGACGGTGGAAGAAAGTACCACGGCCTGAATCCTGACCGGTAATACGAATATCTTCGCCGGCATCAACGATAGTTGCATAGGCCAAGTTTTCAGCCATGCCCCAATCAAGCATTTTCTCGCCAGCAACCATCGCTTTACGGTCTTGGTAAAGCTTGTTTACGCGAGACTGAAGCTTGTGCTCTTCAGGAATAGTAGTGATTGACTCACCTAGCTCTTTGAGCTTCTCAACTGAAAGCGAACCATCGTAAGGCGTATCCCAGTCGTGACCAAGATATGGAGACCAGTCAACGCTGTGCTCTGTCATTGGACGCCACTCTTCAACAACGCACGCGCCGTGGTCGAGCGCTTCACGATATTCTTCAAGATAGCGGTCTGCGTCACGTTGTTCAATCACACCTTCAGCTATTAACTGGTCAGCATAAAGAACACGTGGAACCGGGTGCTTCTTAATTTTTTGGTACATCAACGGCTGCGTGGCGTTTGGCTCATCCGCTTCGTTGTGACCATGACGACGGTAACAAACTAAATCAATTACAACGTCTTTCTTAAACTTATTGCGGTATTCAAGCGCAAGCTGCGTAACAAAGGCAACCGCTTCTGGATCGTCTGAGTTCACATGGAAAATCGGTGCCTGTACCATCTTCGCGATGTCAGTACAATATTGTGTTGAACGGGTATCTTCAGTCTTCGATGTGGTGAAACCAACTTGGTTATTTACCACAATACGAACCGTACCACCTACAGCAAAGCCGCGAGTTTGCGACATGTTGAAGGTTTCTTGTACTACACCCTGACCAGCAATTGCCGAGTCACCGTGAATAGTGATAGGCAGTACTGTATTCGTGTCATCATTGCGACGCGCAAGACGTGCACGTACAGACCCCATAACTACAGGGTTTACAATCTCAAGGTGAGACGGGTTAAACGCTAGTGCTAAGTGAACATTGCCGCCAGGTGTTGCGAAGTCAGACGAGAAACCTGCGTGGTATTTCACGTCACCCGCGCCTAGTGAGTCGTCGTGCTTACCTGAAAATTCATCAAACAGCACCGATGGGTTTTTACCCAATACGTTAACTAACACGTTCAAACGACCACGGTGAGCCATGCCGATAACCACTTCTTTGGTACCTGCAGTGCCAGCCTTGGTGATTAAACCTTTCAGCATAGGAATAAGTGCATCGCCGCCTTCTAGAGAGAAACGCTTTGCCCCTGGGAATTTAGAACCCAAGTACTTTTCCATTCCGTCAGCCGCAGTAAGACCTTTAAGAATTCCTAGCTTTTCGTCGCGAGAAATTTCAGGCTTTGCTTGAACAGATTCAATTTTTTGTTGCAACCAGCGTTTCTGTTCAGTATCGGTAATATGCATGTACTCTGCACCGATAGAGCCACAGTATGTGCGGTTTAACGATTTAAACAGTTCACCCAATGGCATTGAATCTTTGCCAATGGCATACGAACCTACATTGAATACTGAATCGAAATCTTGCTCAGAAAGGCTGTGATGAGAAAGTTCTAAATCGCGTACACGCTCTTGTTTCCATAGACCTAGCGGGTCAAGGTTTGCGTGCTGATGACCGCGGAAGCGGAACGCATTGATTAACTGAAGAACTTTAACTTGCCTGTCGTCTGAAACATTTGCAGAAGGCACAGACGGACTAGACATGCGGGCGGTTGGCCCTAACGCAGCAAGTTGCCTAAATTGATTTTTAATTGTTGTATGATTGGTTTCTAACTCTACGCCATCGACTTTGGGGAGGTTATCGAAGATTTGTCGCCAATTTTCAGAGACACTTTGCGGGTCTTCTAAATAAGTTTCATACAACTCTTCAACATAGGCAGCGTTGGCACCTGCCATGTGCGAGGAATCCCACCACGCTTTCATCACGCTTTCTTGCATTTAATTTGCCTTGCTACGTTTTATAAAATCTAGTTAACAATCAAGATGTATTATAAGGTTATTCTCAGCATAACCAAGTGTTATAACAGCGAATATATAAAAAAATAGCCATCCTTTTGGGATGGCTATTTAGAGCATCACTATCTGTAACTTTAGGAAGTTATCAGAATATAGTACTAAACAGCCCGTTGTAAAAGCATAGACTTAATTTGGCCTATCGCTTTTGTAGGGTTTAAGCCCTTAGGACATACACTTACACAGTTCATGATACCGTGACAGCGGAATACGCTGAACGCATCATCAAGGTCGTTAAGACGCTCTTCAGTTGCCGTATCACGGCTATCGATAAGGAAACGATACGCGTGAAGTAGACCAGCAGGACCGATGAACTTATCAGGGTTCCACCAGAAAGATGGGCATGACGTTGAACAACATGCACATAGAATACACTCGTAAAGACCGTCAAGTTTCGCACGCTCTTCAGGTGACTGTAAGTGTTCGCGCGCTGGCGGCTGCTTACTGTCGTTGATTAAGAACGGCTTAATCTTTTCGTACTGTGTGTAGAACTGCGTCATATCAACAACAAGGTCACGTACAACAGGTAGACCTGGAAGTGGACGAACTACTATTTTACCTTTGCCCAGTGCAGATAAAGGAGTGATACACGCAAGGCCATTTTTGCCGTTCATGTTCACACCGTCTGAACCACACACACCTTCACGGCAAGAGCGACGGAAAGAAAGCGTCGGATCCTGCTCTTTAAGTGCAAGTAGCGCGTCTAGCACCATCATGTCCTGACCTTCCTCTACTTCTAGAGTGTAGTCTTGCATGCGAGGCTTCGCATCTACTTCTGGGTTGTAACGATAAATCGAAAAAGTTAATTGCATGATCGTTGCCTCTCTTAATATGAACGCACTTTAGGCGGGAATGCTTCCCTAAGCTTAGGCGCCATATTCACTTCACGTTTAAGCATTTTATCAGTGTTCGGATCGTAGATGCTGTGGCATAACCAGTTATCGTCATCACGGTCTGGGAAGTCGAAGCGGCTGTGAGCACCACGGCTTTCCGTTCTGAAGTTCGCTGCTACTGCTGTGCTGTACGCGGTTTCCATTAGGTTATCAAGCTCTAAACATTCAATACGCTGGGTATTGAAGTCTGCGCTCTTGTCGTCAAGGCGTGCATGCTTAAGACGCTCGCGAATTTCGCTAAGCTCTTTAAGACCTTCCGCCATTGCTTCACCTTCACGGAATACTGAGAAGTTAAGCTGCATGCATTTCTGCAAGTCTTTCTTAATTTGTACTGGGTCTTCGCCCTTACCTTTCTCTGAATTTTCCCAACGGTTGAAACGCGTCATAGAGGCTTCAAGATCAGACTCTGATGCGTCGCGTGTTGGTGCCATTTCAGACAATGTCTTACCAAGGTGTAAACCGGTCGCGCGACCGAATACAACAAGGTCAAGAAGTGAGTTACCGCCAAGACGGTTCGCACCGTGTACAGATACACAGGCAATCTCACCACAAGCAAATAGACCGTTAACAACCTTGTCGTTACCGTTTTCATCAACCGTTAGACATTGGCCATCAACGTTGGTAGGAATACCACCCATCATATAGTGACAAGTAGGAATTACTGGAATTGGCTCTTTCACTGGGTCAACGTGCGCAAACGTACGTGAAAGTTCAAGGATACCAGGTAGACGAGACTCAAGAACGTCTTTACCAAGGTGGTCAAGCTTAAGCTTAATGTGAGTACCCCATGGGCCTTCACAACCACGACCTTCACGAATTTCAGTCATCATTGAACGCGCAACAACGTCACGACCAGCAAGATCTTTCGCGTTAGGTGCATAACGTTCCATGAAACGTTCGCCGTCTTTATTGAGAAGGTAACCACCTTCACCACGACAACCTTCTGTTACCAATGTTCCTGCGCCAGCGATACCCGTTGGGTGGAACTGCCACATTTCCATATCTTGAACTGCAACGCCTGCACGAAGTGCCATACCAACACCGTCACCGGTATTGATGTGTGCGTTTGTAGTAGATGCGTAAATTCGACCTGCTCCGCCTGTTGCTAATACAACAGCGCGAGACTTGAAGTAAACTACTTCACCAGATTCGATATCAATCGCGGTACAACCAACAACGTCTCCGTCTTGGTTCTTGACTAGGTCAAGTGCATACCACTCAGAGAAAACTTTTGTTTTGTTCTTTACGTTTTGCTGGTAAAGAAGGTGTAAAAGCGCGTGACCAGTACGGTCAGCTGCAGCTGCTGTACGAGCGCCCTGCTCGCCACCAAAGTTCTTAGACTGACCGCCAAAAGGACGCTGGTAGATTTTACCGTTTTCGAAACGAGAAAATGGTAGACCCATATTTTCCATTTCAATAATGGCTTCCGGACCAGTTTTACACATGTATTCGATAGCGTCTTGGTCACCGATATAATCAGAACCCTTAACGGTGTCATACATGTGCCATTCCCAATTGTCTTCGTGTGAATTACCAAGTGCTACAGTAATACCACCTTGAGCAGACACAGTATGAGAACGGGTTGGAAATACTTTTGATAACAGTGCACATGATTTACCAGACTGCGAAATCTGTAGTGCTGCGCGCATACCTGCACCGCCAGCACCAATTACTACTGCATCAAACTCGTGAACGGGTAAACTCATTTTACACTCCCCACAATACGAATAGGCCAACAGCTACATAGCCGAATGCGATGATATTTAAGATATATTGTAGTCCTGCGCGCAGACCTGCTGATTTAACATAGTCTGTAAGCACCTGCCAAAGGCCGATGCGCACGTGGATCATCACTGCTACTAGTGCTGCCAATGTGAAAACTTTCATAGCCAGGCCAGAGAACAACCCTCGCCATTCGATAAACGTTAGGTTATCGGTGGTAATAAAGAACCACGCCATGAAAACCGAGTACGCGAAAATAATTGCTGCTGTAGCGCGAAGTGAAACGTAGTCTTGTACGCCGTCACGCTTAATGCTTGCTTGGTTGGTTACCATAATGCAACTCCCAATACTACGGTCAGTACAACCCAAAGTGCGATTACTGCTTTTGCACTTGTGTTACCCGACTCTAATTCTTCCCAGTGACCTAAATCCATAACAACGTGTCTTAGGCCGCCTAGAATGTGATATGTCAGCGCTGAAGCTGTGCCAATTGCGACAAATTTTCCAAAGAAACCGTCCATGATTGCTTGTACGTCCGCGAAACCTTCAGGCGAATGAACAGAAACTGCCCATGCCCAGATAACAAAAAGTAGCGCGAAGAACATTGCAACACCGGTTACACGGTGGAGAATTGACGAAATAGCAGAGGGCGGAAATTTAATAGTATTGAGTTCTAAATTTACTGGTCTTTGCTTTTTCACAATGTATGCCTGTTTAATCCGTAGGGGATAATGAATTTCTTACCTTTATTATGTCCTGAGTAAGTGAATTCGATTTTTAACCTGTTAATTGCCTCATCCATTGAGTTGTTAACAATTTGTGAATTATTCTTTAATGCCTGTAACAGAATAATTATTCCATTTCCAAAGCACCGCTGAGTATATCCAGCGTAGTATATAATTACAATTTTTTGTGCCGTAGTAAGACTTTAGTCGCTATATACACTTTTATGATAATTATTTTGAATAAAAAGAGATCAAAATTGAGCGCAACACGTTTAAACGAGCGCAATTACAGTGTTAAGAAGTTTACCAGCAGCTAAATGGAATAACTATGCATAACAACGAGAAATTAAGCACTTTTAATCTGTATGCGTATTTATTCCTCATCAAAAGGTTACTTTTTAAACTAACCTGTTAATATATTTATCGTTCGGTGGTTTACCTTTATCGAAAAGCCATTGATAATTGCACCGTATCGGGCAAAGTGAAATCCCAACGAGTTAATTAATCGTTATCCGATTGCTAGTATTTTTTTAAGCAATTCGGAATATTTATTGTGCAAATATGCAATTAAATTGACTTGTTGGTGCATAATAAAGTACAAATACGCCCACTTTTCCCAACGAAGCGGATATTTTCGTCCGTTTTCGCTGCAAACAGAACCATTCTGAGGAGAGCATTTTATGGCAGATCAGAAAGCCATTCTTAAAGCCGGCGGTAAGGAAATCGAGCTTCCTATCTTGTCTGGCACCGAAGGACAAGATGTAATCGATGTCCGTACGTTAGGCCAGCACGGTTATTTCACGTACGACCCAGGTTTTATGGCGACAGGATCTTGCGAGTCTTCAATTACCTACATTGATGGCGCTCAAGGTGTATTATTACACCGCGGTTTCCCTATCGAAGAACTAGCGCGTGACGCAGACTACTTAGAAGTTTGTCACATGCTTCTTCACGGTGATGCACCAACAAAAGAACAGTACGAAGAATTTAAAGAGACAATTACTCGTCACACCATGGTACATGAACAAATTAACATGTTCTTCCACGGTTTCCGCAACGACGCCCACCCTATGGCAATGCTATGTGGTACCGTTGGCGCGATGTCTTCGTTCTACCACAGCGATTTAGACGTTTCTAATGAAGAACAGCGCATTCGCAGCGCACACCGTCTAATTGCTAAAATGCCTACTCTTGTTGCTATGTGCTACAAGTACAATGTAGGTCAGCCGTTTGTTTATCCACGAAACGACTTAAGCTATGCAGCTAACTTCCTGAACATGATGTTCTCTGTACCAGCAGAAGAATATCAAATCAGCCCAGCTGTTGAGCGTGCGATGGACCGTATCTTTACGCTTCACGCAGACCACGAACAGAATGCTTCAACGTCTACCGTTCGTCTTGCCGGTTCTTCTGGTGCGAACCCATATGCATGTATTTCTGCTGGTGTTGCTTCACTTTGGGGTCCTGCTCATGGTGGTGCAAACGAAGCATGTCTGAACATGCTAGAAGAAATTGGCACTGTTGATCGTATTCCTGAGTTTATTGCACGCGCTAAAGACAAGAATGACCCATTCCGTCTTATGGGCTTCGGTCACCGTGTTTATAAGAACCACGATCCACGTGCAACAGTAATGCGTGAAAGCTGTCACGAAGTATTAAGCGAGCTTAACGTAAAAGATCCACTACTAGAAGTAGCGATGGAGCTAGAAAAGATTGCGTTGAGTGACCCGTACTTCGCAGAGAAGAAACTGTTCCCGAACGTAGACTTCTATTCTGGTATCGTACTTAAAGCGATTGGTATTCCAACTAACATGTTTACGTGTATTTTTGCCCTGTCTCGTACAGTAGGTTGGATTTCACACTGGCATGAAATGATGAGCGACCCTAAACAAAAAATTGGTCGTCCTCGTCAGCTTTACACTGGTCATAACCAGCGTAAGTACACGCCAATTAAGTAGTAAATTAGTAAATACTGAGCTAAGTATTACGCTTAATAGTAAAAATAGCGCCTTTAAGGCGCTATTTTTGTTTATACAAGATTACTTCAAGGAACAACAATGCCCTATTCAGCGGTTTTTCTAGGTATTGCCGGTCTCATTCCTTTTGTGGCTATGCCACTGGCTTATCAGCTTAACCTGTTATCGCTTACACAAAGCGCCGTTTACTTTGTCCAATACTCAGCCGTGCTATTGTCTTTCTTTGGTGGTATCCATTGGTGGGACGCAATAAGTAATCAACGTTACGACAAGCAAATGTTAGTCGCTATGTTGCCGACCATAATTGGGTGGTTGTGTTTAGTGTTCTCTCACGACGTGAAGGTGTTTGGCGTTTTATCGCTAAGCTACGTCGCCGTACTTATTTACGACAAGTTTATCCTTAGTCTTCCTAAAGAGCAGATTGTAAGTTACATAAGCTTGCGGATGGGATTAACAAGTGTCGTTGTTATCTGTCACGCCTGGATGATTTACTTGCTCGTATAACGTTACTACTAACAGCTTAGCGTTAAAGGCATGACATTAGTTAATTGCAAAAAAGTAATAGAGGCAAAAGCCTGCGGTGATTAAGCGAGTGTCTAACTCAAACCGTAAAGTTACGCATAACCAGCTTAAGCGATTGATAAATAGAACTTTAACAAGTTCAAATCTCGAAAACAAAAAAGGCGATAATATCACTATATTATCGCCTTCGTTTTTTACTTATCTAGGGCCTGTTGACCTAGCGTTATTAACGAAAAGTACCGTGGTTATTCAGCGCGAATGAGCGAAAGTAGCTCTTCGGTTTTTTGTTCCATCAACGCTATGTCGCCTTTACTTTCAACGTTTAAACGAATAACTGGCTCAGTATTCGATTTACGTAAATTAAAGCGCCATGTGCCAAACTCCAGACCCAAACCATCAGTAGTATCGATTACGCTGGCTAGTGGCTGATATTTACTTGTAACGCGTTCCAGCGCTGCGTCAGCATCTTTTAGTTTACTGTTAATTTCACCAGAAGATGGAAACGCTTCAATTCGCGCTTTTACCATACTCGCTAGTGTTTGCTTTTTCACACACACCAATTCGGCAATTAACAACCAAGGGATCATGCCTGAATCACAGTAGGCAAAATCTCTAAAGTAATGGTGCGCACTCATTTCACCGCCATAGACCGCATCTTCTTTGCGCATACGCTCCTTAATGAACGCATGGCCGGTTTTCGACTTAATGGGTGTACCACCTGCATTCGCTACGATATCTTCTGTATTCCAGTATACGCGAGGGTCATAAATGATTTTACTGTCGGTGTTTTTCTCGATAAAGGCTTCAGCAAGCAAGCCAACGATATAATATCCTTCAATAAATTCACCATCAGCGTCAAACAAGAAGCAACGGTCGAAATCACCATCCCATGCAATGCCAAAATCAGCTCCCGACGCTTTAACAGCGTCAGCCGTATCAGCACGGTTTTCAGGTAACAATGGATTGGGGATGCCGTTTGGAAATGTACCATCAGCATTGTGATGTACTTTAACAAACTCTATCGGAACACCCTGCACTTTCATTTCTTTTTCAATAGCGTCTAGCGCGGGGCCTGCTGCACCATTACCAGCGTTAACCACCACTTTTAACGGTGTAAAACTACTTAAATTAACGTAAGAAAGCATGTGAGAAACATAGTCAGACATACACGATTTAACCGCATATTTATCGGTCTCAGAAAGCTTGTCTTCTTTTACATGGGCCGTACCGTTAAAAAACGCATCAGCATCAATCAACGCACCCTCAGTGTAGTGTGCTAATCGCTCTGACACGAAGCTATCTTCTAGTGCTTCCGCTTTCTCTTTTATCGCGTTTAGGCCTGTGTCGCCACTAATTGGAATAGAGCCTGACTTCACCAGTTTCATACCGTTGTAATTAATGGGGTTATGACTTGCCGTTACTTCAATACCACCATCAACGCCAAGGTGTTTGGTAGCGAAGTAAATTTCTTCTGTTCCTGCCATGCCAATATCGGTCACTGTTGCACCAGCATCGATTAGACCCGCGCTTAACGCTAATTTTAATGGTGTTGACGTAAGACGCACATCACTACCAACAACAACAGTTTTCGCACTTAATTCTTGCGCAAAAGCATAGCCAATTCGATACGCTACATCTTCATTCAGTTGTGAGTTCAATTCGCCACGAATATCATACGCTTTAAAGCAGGTAATTGGGGTTGCCATTTGGATCGAAATTCCCTGTGTTTTAACTATTTATGATTACATTATCGCTTTTTACAACAAAAAAGCGCATACGCCCCTTTCTTATTGACGTAAAAGAGATTAGACATACCGATATTAAATCATTAGAGGGAGTGAATTACTAATTCAATTTAAACAGCACAACGTTTTGCTCACGCTGTTTTCAATCGATGAGTTTAAAGCGCGAGTTCGAAGTAGATACTGTTATGGAAAGCGCCTTGATGACGATACTTTCGGCGAAAGCACAGCTTTGGGCTAAAACCATTCTTGATAAGGACTTTTTCAGAAGCGGCGTTATTATCCATGACTTCAGCAGTGAGCAATTTTATGCCCATGCTTTTGGCCTCCTCAATTAAAAATGAGACGCAGCGAGAAGCAATGCCTTTTCCACAATCCTTCTCTGCAACTCGATAGCCGATTTCCGCCTTGTCGCCTGCTCTATTTTTGATGTTAGCACGCGCTACAATCTGGTTATTTCGTTGCTCATCAACAAGCAAATAACCCCAAGCTCTTTCCTGCTGTTGTAAGTAAAGCAATTCGCTAATGTGGTAGCCAACGCCATCCAATAAATAGAACGCTGCCTCTCTTGGTGCTATAGACAATTCAAAATAGGCTTTGTTACTACGCTCAAATTCTAAAAGTGATAGCACATGTTTTTCGGCGACGCTTTCAAAATGCATTGGCAGTGCAGCTCCTTGCTGAACCTAATGAAGAGGTATTGACTAAAAGCCCAGTCTACTACAAGTCCGCATAGATAATTACCCATCGTCGAATCAAATCAGGCAAACCTTGTATCTACTTTGCTAATGAACCGCTTTGGTAATCGTTAAATGCCTGAACAATTTCCTGCTGAGTGTTCATTACAAAAGGCCCATATTGGACCACAGGCTCTTCAATAGGTTTACCTGAGACCACTATAAACTTACAGCCCGTATCAGCGGATACAGATAGCTGCTTGCCACTTTGTGTCAAAACACCCAACTCTCCCTGCGACACAATTGTTTCTTTGCTCCGTTCGCCGCTATCAATGACCACGCTTCCCTCGTACACATAAATAAAGGCAGCTTCATGCGCACTCAGTGCAATTTCCGAACTCCCGCTTCGTAGTGCAACGTCTAAAAAAGTAGGAGCAACTGCCGTTGTCTTCACAGGCCCTTTCACACCGTCAACTTCACCTGCTAACACTTTGATTACTGCATCTTGAATGTGTACTGTAGGCACACTATCTGGCTGTATGTCTTGATAGTTCGGCGCTGACATTTTCTCTACGGCCGGAAGATTCACCCACAGCTGAAAGCCTTGTAACAAGCCCTCCTCCTGCTCTGGCATTTCTTCATGTATTATGCCTCGGCCCGCATTCATCCATTGAATGCCACCAGCATCAATAACCCCCTCATTGCCTACAGAGTCTTTATGGCGCATTTTTCCCGCAAGCATATAAGTAACTGTCTGAAAACCACGGTGAGGATGTGGTGGAAAACCAGCAATGTACTCTCCTGGATTATCTGAACCAAAAAAATCCAACATTAAAAAGGGATCGAGGCGAGGTAGATCAGGTTGTCCGATAATACGAGTAAGCGACACGCCCGCGCCATCACTTGTTGGCATACCTGTAACCACTTTCTCAATCGATTTTTGTTCACTCACTTCCACTGACATAATGTGTATCTACCTTAAATCTTAACCTTCACTATCTTTTACGAACTTCGCGTTTAGCTTTTTGTATTACTGACCTTTTGGGTGCTTTAACATTCTATTTTATCGCGACCGTGAGGCGACATAAGATCTTGCTCTGGCCCGACGGGGATTACCTGGGTTGGATTTATCATAGTGTGGCTGTAGTAATAGTGCCTTTTGATATGGTCGAAGTTTACCGTTTCAGCAACGCCTGGAACTTGATAAAGTTCTTTCATATAGCCGTAAATATTTGGATAGTCTGCAATTTGTTTTTTATTGCATTTAAAGTGCCCGTGATACACAGCGTCGAAGCGTATCAGCGTGGTAAATAAGCGCCAGTCAGCTTCTGTTATTTTGCTGCCAACCAAATAACGTTGTTTACTCAACCTTTCTTCAACCCTATCTAGCGCGCAGAACAATGCAGTTACTGCCTCTTCATAGGCCTCTTGCGTTGTAGCAAATCCAGCTTTATACACGCCATTATTTATGTCGTGATACACCATATTGTTGATGGCATCAATTTCTTCACGTTGGGCGTTAGGATAATAATCGTCTTCATTATTAGTCAGTGAATTAAACCCACTGTTAAAAATACGAATAATTTCAGCTGATTCATTATTAACGATAGTTTCTGTTCGTTTATCCCAAAGGATTGGAACAGTGACACGGGTGGTTATCTCAGGTTCTGCCTTAGTATAAATTTGATGCGCATAACCAAAGTTATAAAGCTTATCCCCCGTTGAACCTGGGTAATCTTTAAACTCCCAGCCTTGATCAAGCATCTCAGGGTGTACCACCGAAACATCAATATGCGCTTCCAATCCCTTTAACTTTCTAAATATGAGCGCTCTGTGGGCCCAAGGACAAGCTAACGAGACATAAAGATGATAGCGACCAGATTCAGCGGGAAACGTGGAACCATCTTCGTTACTGACTTTGTCACGAAATTTAGATGCTTGGCGCTCAAATTTCCCACCATTTTTGCTGGTGTCGTACCACTTGTCTTGCCATTTTCCATCAACGAGTAAGCCCATATGCCTGCCCCTTTTTATTACTTCATTAAACAATGAATTCATTTAAACATGTATTGGGTAGAACGTATGTCGCTTAAAATCGGATTTATTATTCGAAAAAACTGGAGTGTATTGATCTTTAGTGTTCACTTTTGAGATGATGCGCGCCCTGCTAGCGTGTTTGCACGTTTTTGTGAAAACACACGCCTTTGAGTTAGTTTATTTTTAAGTGAAGTGAAACATGTCTGATGATCCACGTTTAGGCGGTATTGTGCGTTTGTATGGCGCACAGCAAACTAATAATTTAGCCAACAGTCATGTGGCTGTAGTCGGCATTGGCGGTGTGGGAAGTTGGACTGCAGAAGCACTAGCTCGTTCGGGCATTGGTACTATAACCCTTATTGATTTAGACGATGTTTGCGTAACTAATACAAATCGTCAAATTCACGCGCTTTCCAATACCATAGGAGAAGCAAAGGTCGACGCCATTGCATCGAGAATTCACTTGATAAATCCTGCTTGCAAAGTGAAATGTATTGAGGATTTTGTCACCCCAGACAATACGGCCACACTTTTAACCAAAGAAATGCACGCTGTGGTCGATGCCACCGACAGTATTCGCGCTAAAGCGGCGATGATAGCTCACTGTAAACGCAATAAAATTCCCATTGTTACGGTTGGCGGTGCGGGCGGTCAAATAGACCCAACTCAAGTCACTAAAGGCGATTTAGCTAAAACAACACAAGACCCCCTAGCAGCTAAGCTACGCAGTGAGCTTAGACGTAACTATAATTTCAGTAAAAACCCAAAACGTCGCTTTGGCGTTGAGTGTATCTATTCGACAGAGCAATTGCGCTACCCACAACCTGACGGCTCGGTTTGTTACAACAAATCTGCAATGGAAGGTGGTACTCGACTAGACTGTGCAGGCGGCTTTGGTGCTGTGGTCACGGTAACCGCCACCTTTGGTATGTTTGCCGCTGCAAGTGTAATAAATAGATTAACTGGACAAAAATAGACTTTAGCCGATAACTTGCGCACAATAGTCAAAAACTTATAACACCTTGTCTTAACGACTTTTTAAGCGTTAACTTGTTATACCAAAGGTATCGGTGAGAAGGAGAACAACATGTCACCTGATGAACTCAATAAATTAATGGCAGATTGCGCGAAGGACGCTGTGGTAACAGCAGCTGATGAGTTCGATATTGTACTCGACCACTCACCCGCTAGCGTAGCACTGGTGGACGACATTTTACTTAGTTTCGTAGATAAATATCACGATTTAGCGTTAGAAGATGAAGCAGTGTTCACCATCTGTAATATCTTTGGCGCTTACGTTGGAGAAATTTTAAAAGCGCAGCTAGATGGTGAATGGATTTACGATCAGTCAAATCCTAAAGCACCTGCCGTTTTTCTTCAGGTTGGTGAAAATACCTATGCCTTAGCGGGTATTTGCTATGAACGTCTGGTTAACGACAGTCAAATCAGCGTATTTGCCTACTATGAACAGGCGTTGGGGAACCACTTACGCAGCCACTAACGTTCTGACAGATTTTGCACTCAGTTTTACGTCTGTTCAATTGAGTGCATTTAATATATTTCCGATAAAGATGTTTTTGGAGAATGAGGTTCAGGGGTTAGGTGTTTCCCAATCCTCTACCATCCACTTTAAATGACGACTTTTTGAAATTGCGTACAAGGCTATACTGTAAAAAACGATTTTTACACCCGTAATAGTTTCAAACCCCCAGTGATGATGCATAGCGTAGTAAAGCTGAACACTCAACAATGCCAACCCCCCCAATTGAGCCAGCGGAATAACCCATCGGCGCCATGCTAAAAAGCCTTTTTTCCATAAGCGATCTCGTTGGCTAACCAAAGATAACGCAATTAACACAGGTAAACTTGCCGCTAACCCCAACCCTAACGTTTCTTTTTGTGGGTAAAAGAACGTAAGTAGCTCACTAGTTTGAGTGCGGGAAGCCAGAGAAAAGACGAACGCGAGCCAGTCAATGCATAGAAGTATAAACACGCTGTAAAGCCAACGGGGAGGAAGAATTCGCCCTGACTCATCATAAAAAGTTAGCGGTAATTTAAGCATGCATTCACTTCTATTTTATTAATTTGAACCCTAAAGCGCATTCAACTCTGATATGTTTACTTTCAAGAAGTGATAAATGTGGGGGTGAGTAAGGTGTTTTTAAACCTTGTTCGTGCCGCTTTTACAATGAAACCCGTGGCCGTTTACACTTGTTTTCACGTTTAGTGCCTAAATTACGGCTGTACTGTGAGAATGCGTCAATAATTTATATCTTGGTCGCTAATTATATATACTGCGTACAAGCGTGTTTTCCTGTATAATCCGCGGCCATTTTAAGCTCAGTCATTTTCCAGGTGATATTTTAGATGACAGTAGAAACGTTTAATCCAAACAAAGTAGTAAATAAAACCACCACGCTAGAAACGCCAGTGAAGGTATTAAGTGACAGCAAACCTTCGCAACAAAGCAATGGCAGCAGAATTGGTTTTGTTAGCTTAGGTTGCCCTAAGAACTTAGTTGATTCAGAGCGTATTCTTACTCAACTTCGCACCGAAGGTTATGACGTAGTCCCTACCTACAACGATGCCGACTTGGTTATCGTTAACACCTGTGGATTCATTGACGCGGCGGTAGAAGAGTCATTAGACACTATAGGCGAAGCACTTAAAGAAAATGGCAAAGTTATCGTTACCGGGTGTTTAGGTGTTAAAGAAGACGAAATTAGAGAGCTTCATCCAAATGTACTGGCTATCACGGGGCCTCATGCCTACGAAACGGTAGTTGAGCAAGTACACGATCATCTTCCAAAACCTCAGCACAATCCGTTTGAAGATCTGATCCCTGACCATGGTGTAAAATTAACGCCTCGTCATTATGCTTATTTAAAGATTTCAGAAGGCTGTAACCACCGTTGCACGTTCTGTATCATTCCTTCTATGCGTGGCGACCTTGTCAGCCGCCCAGTGGGTAACGTACTCGATGAAGCTAAGCGTTTGAAAGACGCTGGTGTTAAAGAGCTATTGGTTATTTCACAAGACACTAGCGCCTATGGTGTTGATGTTAAGCACAGAACGGGCTTTTGGAACGGCATGCCGGTTAAAGCACACATGCAACAGTTGTGTGAAAAGCTGGGCGAAATGGGCATTTGGGTCCGTTTACATTACGTGTACCCTTACCCGCATGTGGATGACCTAATTCCACTAATGAACGAAGGTAAAATCCTTCCTTATTTGGATATTCCGTTTCAACACGCCAACAAACGTATTCTTAAGTTAATGAAACGCCCAGGTAGTGCTGAGCGCGTATTAGAGCGCGTTAAAAAGTGGCGCGAACAGTGCCCATCATTAGTCATTCGTTCGACATTCATCGTCGGCTTTCCGGGCGAAACGGAAGAAGAGTTTGAAGAGTTATTGGACTTCCTTCGCGAAGCGCAGCTTGATCGTGTTGGTGCATTCGCCTATTCCCCTGTTGAAGGTGCAAGAGCAAATGACCTCCCCGACCCAGTGCCAGAAGAAGTGAAACAAGCTCGCCTTGCACGGTTTATGGAAGTACAGGGCGAAATAAGCGCAGCGCGACTTCAAGCGAGAATCGGTAACGAATATCAAGTTGTTATCGACAGCGTTGATGCGGAAGGTGCCGTCGGCCGTACCTATGCAGACGCACCGGAAGTTGATGGTCTGGTTCATTTAAACGGCGTTTATGACGTAAAACCTGGCGATCGTGTTTGGGCTGAAGTTATTCACGCTAACGAACACGACGTATGGGCAGTATTGTCTGAAGACCAAGACGAAGAAGACGAAGGCGAAGTAGCTGATCCCGCGCTGTAACTTTCGATTAACTGCAGTCTATACTCGAAAGTCACCTATTCGTTATTTTTGTAACCCTATCGGCTAATTGCCAGTCGATAGGGTTTTATGTATAACAGACCCTATACATAATTAAACAAGTAAAACTATCAATGCCATCTTCTGTGGTACGTGAATAAAATATGGCAATGTTACCCTACTCCAAACTGAAACACTCTTCCCGCCACATCTTGTCATTTGGCATAGTGCTCATTTTAACTTTCGTATTCAACCCTCGTGCACTTGCCAGTACAGAGTGCAAGACTTTACACACCGCGGGAGCACAACAGTGGTTTCCCTACGCATTTAACGAGTTTGAAGGAAGGTTGAAAGCTACGGGGATAGCATTTGACGTTTTAACCCTGCTAGCACGGGATTTAGGTGTCACACTAAAGATAGAAACCGGGCTCCCCTGGAAACGAATAGAATCCAAACTCGACGCGGGCGAGCTTGATATTTTGGCGGGAAACTATTGGAACGAAGCTCGTAGTCGAAAATGGCTTATCACCGCACCGTTTGCAGCAGAAGAGGTTTACGTTGTGCTCTCTCCTTCACTTTCTCAAACGCGAGGTACCGACCTTTCGCTTAACGCACTCGCGCAATATATTGGTGTGATGCCTCGAGGAATAAGCTTAGGTGAAAAATTCGATAGCATTAAATCAAACTTGAATATTATCGAAGTTAAAGACCACGACAAAATGTATGAAATGATGCGTCGACATCGTGCTGATTACGCAGTTTCACCACAAAGCGCAGCACTAAGCCACTTGAACGACCCAGAAAATGACGGCATGCGAATAAGCCAGTCACCTATATCTTCAAACAATGTACATTTTGCTATCTCCGCCAAATCTAAGTGCGCATCACTATTTCCTGAGTTTAACCAAGCCCTTAGCGCTCGTTTAAAAGACGGGTCTATTAAGCAAATCATTGATACGTATGATTTAACGCGCTAAAGCTATGGCGCATTGGAATCATGTAGTTAAGAACACGTGTAGTTAAGGACACGTACAGTTAAAGACAGGTGTAGTTTAAAAGTAAAAGAGCGCTTTTCGTAAGCGCCCTTTTGGTGTGATGCACTATTGATTGAGTTTGTGGCAAACCAACATTAAACCTACCAAGGCAACTCATCACCATTTGAATGGATGAAGCGACCTGCGTTAGATACATTTAGCTCATCTATGCGTTGTGACAAACGCTCAGCGCAGGTATCAGCATCAATATCTCCCGCTCCATTCACCATTTCTGTTTGAACGAATCCAGGATGGAAAATACCTACTGCAATCCCCTTGGGCTTCAGATCATTCGCCATGGAAACTCCCGCCGCGTTTAGTGCGGCTTTGGACATTCGGTAGCCATAGTAGCCGCCTGACCCATTGTCTGCCATTGAACCCATGCGACTGGTTATCATGGCAATTTTACCGTCTTTTGCCATTGCGGGTAATAGTGTTTGAGTAACTAACAATGGACCTAATGCATTAACCCTAAATTGATAATCGATGGTATTTGGATCCCAATCGTCAATACTC
>Ga0115012_10000775_pt1 | contig 18213 bp, 38 predicted proteins | sample TroAtlMetagenome_FD_88706 | JGI IMG/M metagenome (GOLD analysis project Ga0115012, IMG submission 88706) | Marine eukaryotic phytoplankton communities from Atlantic Ocean - Tropical Atlantic ANT10 Metagenome | ecosystem: Environmental > Aquatic > Marine > Oceanic | place: Tropical Atlantic...
ATCTCTATATCTTCAAGCTCGTTCATTATCTTCTCTCGTCTCTTAATGAGCTTCATAGTCTCTGTGTCTAACCATTTCTTATTCTTTATAAAAAACATTATTCTTCTTCTCTCATCTCTGAATAGACATTCACAGACTACCTACTGTTAACACGTATACAACAGGGGAGTTGATAAAGTGTATCAACTTTAAGTAGTCTGAAACTATTTACTCTGTCTTTGGGTTCTCGTCTTCTACTGCTTCCCTAGCAGAATCTATAAACTTCCACATATCATCATAATTTTTATCTTTAGGATGATATCCGTCATTTAAATCGTCGTAACTTTCTCTATTATCTTCAGCTTGATATAAATTGAATACTCTTTCAAGTATTAAAGAGTCTTTAGAGTCGTACTCTCTCAATTTAAAATCTTCTGCGCTCCAAAGACTTGCTAAAGGAGTTATAGCCCCATCTTCTTGTTTTAGAATTAAAACTACCTCTCTTCTTTTAGTCTCTGTATTAATAGCAAAACCTACAGTTAACATAGTTCCACAGTTCTTAATCATTTGAACTTTTTCATATATTTTCCCTAGGCCTCTTTTGTAATCTGAATTATTTTCTTCAGTCATTTAGTCTCCTCATCTTTCTTTTTCTCTCCATAAACGTGCAGGTTGTGTTCCCAACTAATCTCGTGGGTCCACTCGTGCTGTTCTTTTCTGTATCTTCTTCTACGCATTTAAATCAAAATCCTCATCGGGGTCGTTATGTTTGTTAATCATAACTCCCAATAACATCTCTTCAAATTCTTTTGAACCAACTCTTATACTTGGTTGAGTATCCAAAGGATGTGGATTTATTTCATCAAAGTCTTTACTCATTCTTCTTCTCCTATTTTACCTAAATCCATATAGCCATTGATTTGTGCATTCCAAAGATAATGAATCATCTCAATATCTTTTTCTGCCATTTCTTTAGCTCTTTCTAAATCATCAGCCATATATTTTTTATGGCCAATAATCTGTATATTATAAATATTCATTCTTCCTCATACCTCGCTAACTTTTCTTGTAACTCTTTCCACTTCTCAATTTCGGGAGCTATGTGATTCATAAACTCCTCGGGAGTAGTTGTAGTTTCTTTTCCCGTATTCATATCGAATATTTTCATTCTTCCTCCTGTTTGACTTGTAACTTTTCTATACAGTTGTCGCAATGGTATTTATCTTCAATCCATTCTCCAACACCCGAATAAGAATGCCACATTGCTTCACATTTCCAACAAATTAATACTCCACCCATTATGGATTCTTCTTTTCACAATCTGAGCAGAAAATACTATTTACCGGTAATTCTTTTGACTCGAGACAAATTGCACAAGTAGGCAATTCAAAATTAAAGATATCTACATCCATCATTATTCTTCCTCTTCCCACATTTGTTTATGTATCTCTTGATGAGCTTCATAATTTTTCATTAATTCTGCCCCAATCTTACCTAGACGCTCTTCTTCTTGCCTTATCTTTAATAAATATTCATCATTTCGTAAATCTATATCATCCAAAATAAATTCTACTTCCATAGAACCATCTATAGCAATACCGACAATCTTCAATCCTTTGTCTGTCCACTTTTTTAATGTTTTACCTAAGTCTGAACGAACATACATTCCGCCTCTATAAGGTAAATGATTTTCAACATTCTCAGTCCAAAATATTACTTTTTCCATTTTAGAATATCCTACTTTCGCTTGATTTCTTTCTAAGTCCACGATATTGTTGTTTCTTCTTAGACTTCAAAGCACGTCTTTCACTTCTATTCATTATTCTTCACCTTCGAAATAATCTTCTTGTGGCATAGTCCAAGTCTTCATTTGGTAATCTAATCCACATCCCTCTAATACTTCATTAATCTGCTTAATAGCATCTTCAATATCAGTTAAAGGTGGAAAACCAAATTCCACAGTCATATCTGAATAATTCTGTTTTGCTTCATTTGTATGCCAAGCATATATACCTGTTTCTTCATACAGTTTATCTATTTGGTCTTTTTTCATTGGTTTCATTGAGTTCTTCTCCCCTTTTTTAACTATATATTAAGTATGCCATAGTGTTTTTCATTTGTCAAGTCAAAAACAAGTTTTTTTTGTAATTTAATTTAAACTCATTTTGGATACGGCTCTCCTTAGAGAGCCGACGATGGGAGGGTATCGGCAAAGGAATAACTATTGCTAGTTATTCACCGACCTTATAATTATACCCTCTTAATTGCTCGTCGTTTTTATCGTCCCATTGTTTGAATACTTCGTATCATTATCTAAATAATTGGAACAATAAACTAAAGGGAACCTATTTTATAACTTTTACTAAAACACTACATTCAGTATGTACTACATATTCATACATTTAGTTATCTTTCCGGTTCCCTAGGCCTTGTGTGGGGTATCGCTCCCCAATGTCAGTGTACAAGTGTCCAAACCAATACCTTCCCATCGTATCGTTTACCACAAGGCTGTCCCGCTGAAATTACTATTGCTAGTAAAGTCAAGCAAGATTAATTATATTAAGAATCAAAACAGAAGTCAATTACAGTTTCTATATAATCTTCTGAAAACATAGCTTTAGAAATTAAATCTAAAGTAATTACTTTTTCTTCTTCTGTGTCGAACATCTCGTCTTCTTCGTTTCCAATAGCATTTGGTAAGCTTTGGTCTTCAAGTAAAGTTTTAACTTCATCAAACATAGCATCTATGTCCGCTTTCTTAACATTCCCTTCAAAACTTCTATCTGCTAAAAATCCTAAACAACCTCCTACGATTTTTTTAACACTTGCAGACATAGCTAGTACTTCATCTTCATAATTCCATAAAGACCAAGAAACAGCTTTCTTCTTAAGTTCATTACTTAACTTGCTGTACTTTTTTTTCTTTAAAGTACTAGAAGCTTCAGCACTCCTCATTAGTTTCTTTAACTTTATTTCTTTTACACCTTGGTACATAAGCTCGGCCATACAAAGTTCCATAAAAGCAAAAATAGAAGAAACACAAATTTCTTCATCTTCACCCATAGTTTGATTATCTGTCATCCAATTCAAATTATCTTGCAGAACAGATAGTGCATTCTTTTGATACTTCTGAACTATTATGTCGTTGTAGAACATCATTGAATGTAACATAGGTCCTGTTTTCTCACCAGATATATTCTTTTCTATAAAATCACTCATCATAATGGAAAGACACCTCGTTTTCTACCAATGTTGCCTTTCTTCCTAGATTTAGCAACTCTCTTATCTCTTCTATTCATATACTACAACACCAACCATATAAAACTTTAAGAATATACATCTGAGCTACTATAGACAAAACAAGTATCAAAATTGCTCTTTCTTCACTTCCTCTGTATCTAAGTCCTCTTAATCTATTCATATACTAATCCTAACTTCTCTACTTCTTCATCTGTAAGTAGGTTGTTCCTATATTCTAGCAACTCGTTTTGTTTCTCATCACTAAGCTTCATAGATTTCATACTGTCTATGAACCTCTCTCTAGTCATATGGAAACCCGGGTGCATTCTATTATTGACATCGCTTGGCGTTACCTTTGTTCTTTCCGCTAAACAAGTTGGCATATTAGGCCCTGCGACAGCACAACATACTTCTAAAAATATTGGGTACCCTTTGTCATCAAAAAACCAACCCCAATCTGACCATTGATGTTCTGCTCCACCTTTACAGTCAGTAAATTGTCCTTTAGACAATCTATCTGCTTGGGCTGAAGACATTACTTGTGTCTTATTGAGTTTATTACACATACCTATAATCATTGAACTGTTCGGAGCATAACTTCTACCCTCACTGTGTAGCTTTATTATTGCCTCTTGAACGTCTTTGAAACTAAAGTATTGTAGGTCTTGATACATTGCTCTGAGTTTTACTTCACTCCAAGAACTAGGTGTATCTGTACCACTTGTGTATCTAATGGCCATAAATTGAACGCATTCTATCCATTCGTCCCAATCTAGGCCTACATTACCCTCTTCCTTTACTAGCTCTACAGGATTCTTAATTTCATCTATATTAGCTTGTATAGGTTGAAGTTCTGAATATGGATTATCCTCATCAGTCATTATTTACCTCATTTCTCTATATATAGAGTATGCCATAGTTTTATGTGAAAGTCAAATCAAAAGATAAAAGAGGGCTTCGTGGAAAACTTACCCTCTCTTACCCGTTCATCTATAATGAGGTATAAATGATACTTTTATTGTAGTACACAAGAAGATTTATGTAAAAGGATACTTAGTTATTGAATGTAGTTAATAGGTCTAGTTATATTAGTATAGTTATAGTGTCATCGGTGGTACTACGGTAGTGTCATCACAGAACTACAGTAGTGTCAGAATCATACTACAGTAGTGTCAAAACTGAACTACACAAGATATAGTGGTGTCAAAATAAATACTAAATATAGTACTAAATATAATTAACCTACAATATATAGTGTATAATGGATTAGAAGCTAATTTCATTATTAGCCTCCTTTCTGTCGGTATGTACCCTAAAGCTTAATTGTTTTGGGGTCGCCAAAAAGACTAGCAACGCTCGGCTGATGATAAACAATAGGTCACTCATTATACCCGAAGGGCTAAAAAAATTTTATTTTTGACTTGCTAAAAAACTACTTATATGGTACTATTAATATATAGAACAAAGCGGGGATTAATCGTTTACTAGCGATAACGAATTCCTGCTTTTTCTATTTACAACAAAATACATACCACAGAGAGTAGGGCACAGCTTCCAAAAGTGCAGAACACCCCCTGCCCAAAATAAATCTAAACTAAAACTCTAGATTCTGAAAAAAGAGATATGACATTTGAAATTACAACTGGCATTAGGCAGACGGCGCGCGAACCGAAGTTTTAGCGATTATTTGTCACCCGAGTATTTGATATTGATTTTGACTGGTTCTTCATCATCACCACTAATTTGTAGTTTTGAAGGTTTAGACCACTTATCGAAGCTTCTCTCTAGCCACCAAGCAGCAGCTTGCCATTGCCCACGACTTGCAGCAGTCTTTATAGAATTAAGATACATACCCTCTGCTTCGGCCCTAGATTTCTCCATAGCGTCGCAAAAGTCAGCATATAAACTAGATACATCATTATCTCTATCTTCTCTACCTTGTTCTAACCAACGGTAAAGGGTTGCTTTGTGAACACCGGCCATTCGAGCAGCGTCTTCAACGAAATAACCCATTCGTAACCAGTTTTGAATGTTCTCGATTAGCTCTGCTGTCAGCTTAGAAGGCCTACCTGTTTTTTTATTCATTACATATATATTCTAGCAAGTAGTTTTGCGACTATATTAAAATTTGACATTTCAATATTCTTATGGCATAATATAGATATGAAGACAAATAAAGAGATGCTAGAAGAGATGCAAGGTATGTTTGATACCTTTGAAGAGATAAGTAAGGCCATTAAGGAAGAGACAGGGACAGATATTGATTTGCAGATTGTTAGACTTGGCAGACCGTATATGGCTTGGTTAGCAAAGATAAATGAACCTAGTTTGACCCGAAAATTTCACGAAGCTCTATACAATGCACTTCAAACTATAAGCTTAGAGATTTCATACGCATTACCATCTAAAGAAGAAGAATGACCATTTACGACTTTTTACTGCCTTGTGAAGATTGTGGTGAAGAGTTTAATGAAGAAACACATCAATGCAATGACACTATATAGACGTTCTCAAAAGAAAAAAGAGTTTATGGATGCTAAGTATGCTCGTAGAAAAAGACATAGAGAACAACCCGAGGGCTGAATTTTTAAAAAAAATAAATTTTGGCTTTCCATATTCAGATTAATTTCGAATCCATTACCAAATTGACCCCCTACCCCCATTTCTCATAGTCCCACACGCAGTGCTATGTCCGGGCTTATTTTCATTATCATTAGCGATAAAAAAAAACCCCCCATTAAGTAAATTAATACCTAATGGGGGGCCCAAATTTATTTGTTAAGTTTTATTATTTTCTTTTTGTAAGAAATCACGATACCCCAATTCAATTGAATTTTCTAAAAATCTTATAATCTTAATTGCAAAATCAGAATTTCTGTCATCTTCAACTACTGTTATAAAATCTATTTCTAATTCTTCTGAAAGAATGAAATCAATACCTGCCATCTCTATATCTTCAATAGTTATACCGATATTATTCATTAATCTAAAAATTTCTGTTTGATAGACTATGCCATTAGTCATATCTTCAAAAATTCTATTTTTAATATTTTCTTGGTTAGTTATTTCTTGGCTTGTTTTTTTCATTTCAAATTACCTTTCTAACACCGATTAAGAAATCGGTGTTAATAATGTATGAGCTGTTACTTTATGAATGGCAATTCTTCTTCTTGTTTCTTCGCCATTCAAATCTGTAGCCTTTACATACTTGTAAGTTTTAGGCAAAAAGCACATATTCGGGTTTTTGCACTTTACACTATGTAAGCCTACTTCTTCTGTCTTATATTCTGTTACTTTTTTCATTTCTACTTTCTTGAAATCTAGATTAATACTTGAGATTTTCAAGTCTTCTAAATTTCGGTTAATTTGCTTTTGCATACCTTTATTATACATAAATAATGACTAAAACAATTAAATATGTTAAATATAGAAAGATTTTTTTAAGTCAAAAAAGTCAATTGATATAAGGCTTATTCAAGAATATCTAGACTTTTACTTTACATTTGAAAAAAAAACTTTTGATTTTCAAGGTGTAAAAGTGCTTAAGACTTTTAGATTGTGAAATCATGCACAAGCTAGATTTAATTTATTATCTGAATATTTTTAAAATCTATATATAGAAAATGATTTCATAATTAAAAAAGATTTCATATATAGAAAAATAAATAATTAAGATTTCATATATAGAAATATTTAAATAATTAAATTGGTAAAAATTGGTAATTATAAATCTAACTAAATTTACTTAGATTTATTTTATAGAACATATGTACTAATTCAAAATATCGGCGACATCCAGATACGGACGCATTTAGAGGGTGCAAAAAACTCCGGAACCTCCATTAGGTCCTCTTCCATACGTCCGGAAGTATTTAAAAAGAACAGGAGCCGAATTGATTTATTCCACTCTTATTCCATTGTAGCAGGAGATAGATGGATTGTCAAGTCAATTCCAATATTTTTTTTCTTGGAAGGGAAGCAGGAAAGCCCGAGTTTCCTCGGGTTAGTCCTGTCACGGAGTCCTGTTAATCTTTCTCAACTTGGATGAATAAACCATCTTCCGTTGGAGTTATAATTACTTCCAATGGACCTTCCTTTCTTCCTCCTATGGAAATCTATACCTAAACTTTAGATACAGATTCGTCCTCAAAAATTGGTTCTGAGAGAATGTGTTCCGTAACTGTATGTATTTTTGTACGATACTTTCTCCCCTCTGAATCTTTTTTGTAAGTAAATCTTCCCGGCAGATAACAACCCTCTCCTTTAGATTTACATTCCACAGTATGTCTTGGCACTGTCCTAGTTGTATATCCCACGATAGTTTTGTCTCCTAGCGTCTTACTTTTATATGTCATTTTTTTCTTTCTGTTGCTTATACTCCATATTGCCATACCCTCTTCCATTTGTCAAGTCAATTTTAAAATTTTTTTCTTGCATCTAGAATCCTACTTTCTGCAATCGGCTCCACCAACATTTTGTGTCCACGGCCACCTGTGAATATTCTCCCTCATCTACAAAGTTGAGGTCCCCGAATTCTATTAATTCTTCGCAGTCAAAACAAATCATATTTGTTCTCCTTTTTTGTTGCTCTAAATAAAGATAACACATAAGAGGAATAATGTCAAGTCTATTCCAAGATTTTTTTTAAAAGTGTTGTTTCCTATGGAGCAATCGGAGTTCTACTTCCATTCTAGCAGGACTTCGGAGATTGTCAAGCTTCCACAGGAATTTCTTTGGAAACATACCACTATATATTGTATGCTTATATTTCCATTTTAAAGGTGTGTTGTCAAGTTTACGCCTAACGGTTAAAGGATGAAGGAGGCCTTGAGGGAGAGCCTCTGAGAGGGCATAGGAGCTAAATTGGACAATGTATGGAAATGGTCTATTTTTTGAAAAAAAAAGGAAAAAAACAGGAAAAGGTACTTGACAGGAATAAGTCCTTGTGCTATATTTAATTTATAAAGTTTAATTAATTTGTACAGGTTAATTATTCAAGTTTCTAGGAAGAGCACTGGTGCGAGGACCAGTAGGAGCTTTTAGACCCCTCTTTTTAGGAGTGATGGACACGGCATGGTAAATCTTAGGGAGTTATTGAAACTACACGGGATGAGGTGATAAACACGCCATGCTTGTCAAAAAAAGGAAAGATTGGGGACAAGTGGGGAAACCTACCTTCGGGCTGGATAACAAGTACTTGAACCCCAAACTTTTTTTAAAAAAAACTTGCTATGGAATTTGACAGGAATCAAAAGTTATGGCATAATGGATATATAAGTTGAAAGACCCAAAATGAGGAATGACTTAGAAAAGGATTCTCTCTCTCAACTTATAAAACAAGCCGACAGAAAGGGACTCTTCGCAGAGTGTGAAAGTTTCGGGAGTAGAGGGATAACGAACCCATAACTTATAATCTACTTAATAACCCGAGGAGTAGCACAAAGGGAACGAGGACCTTTTTTGGTTTGTAACTTTTTTCATAGTGAGTATGAACTTAGTAAAAGAAAGACAGGACGACACCTGCAAATATTGTAGGAAAAGAACAATCAACCATAAATTCAGAATGGAACTCGTCATTTTAGGAAATGTTGAATTCCGTTTATGTGATGATTGTCTAGAACAATCAGACTTCCTATAGGATAGGAGGTTAACAAGGAAGAAACCAAGTTATCTTCCTGTCTCCCACGGACGAAAAAAAACTTTCTTAAATGCTTGACATCTCCCCAAGGAAGTGTTATTATGGAACATAAGCAACAAGAGATAAAACTTCCGTAAAGACAGAGGCTCCCCTGTTCCACCAAATCCACTGGAGCTTGGAGGTGGAGGGAACGAAGTTCCTTTTGGTTTCCGTTGGATATAGGAAGGGAGGTGGGTATACCTTCACTCCACTTCCATTCCTTCTTGCTCCTAGTAGCCGTTAAACATCCCTTTGATGTTCCTGCCATTACAATGGATGGTTAACCCATTGCAGTAAGAATACAAGCTCTTTTACAGTTGATATCCGTTATCTGTTGCTCTTTGAATCCTACTTTGAACTTCAGCATCCTTGATGCCGTCCTCAATAACATCCAATTCGTCCTTGAATGCAGTAATATCCTCAAGGCTTATTCCACTTTCATAAGCGATATCCTCGATAAATTTTTTAAATTTTTCTATATTTTTATTTTTCATAATTTAAGATTACCACAGAACAGGAATAATGTCAAGTTGATTCCAAATATTTTTTTTGTTTCAGTGGAAATATTGGAAAACTTGTCGCTAGTACCTTATATGAGAGAAAATAAAAAAATTAAAAAAAATGGTAATTTTCAAAAAATATTGGAAAACTTGCCACTAGTAATAAGTATGAAAGCAATTAACAAAGACTTCTTGACCGATAACAAGGAAGGAAGCAAGGAGATAAACTGGGGCAAATTTTCTTCAGCTTATTCACTTGAAGGACTACAAGCAGGACTAAAACACACTAACGATTTAGAGGAGCTAGGAGACTGGGTACATCATTACTGGGTTAAGGGGCTTAAAGACCTATGGAACGCGTTGGAGAGGGGTTATTCAGTCGCTGGAGGGTACTCAGAAGAGAAGAGAGAGAGCCACCTAGCAATGATGGTTCCATACAGTGAACTATCAAGGGAAGACCAGTTGAAGGATATTTATACAATCAAGGATTTACTAACTACAGAGATGTGGGGATTACTTGATGGATATGAATACGAGGAAGAATTTGAGAAGTGGGATATAGGTTGGTAATCCCAACCTATTGTTCCAAATATTTTTTTTGTTAAATACTTGACAAAGGGAATATAAAGTGAGAGAATGGAACTATGAAAGCAACAAAAACAAGAGTTAAAGGAAACTATGGAGGGTGGTACTTCGTAAAGGAGAATGGCTACTCACTAGAAAAAATGGATGTTATTGGGCAAGGCTCCATTGACATTCTTACTATTCTAGGATGTTTCGTAGGAACTTTAATCTTCTTCGGATAAAAAATCTAAACTAAAACTTTAGATTGGAACTTCCACGGAGGAGCTATAATCTCCCCTGCTCCGTAGCTTCCCATAGGAGATACAAAAAAAAGTGGGATAAGGACTTTGGTGAGGGGAAAGCAACAAATTCCTCACCGTCCTATAATCCTATTCTTTAATAATTTCCTTCGGCAGAAATTGCTAAATATTCCTCGTTTAAATGATTACAAATTACTTCTGCATAATTGTCAAAGTCTCCAGTTTCGTAGTCATCAAAACATTCCACTATTTCCTTTAAGTCTTTAACTTTTAACTTCATTACTTTTGTAGTAAATCCCATTACTTTCCTTCCATTGCAAAGGTATGGAGACAATCTCCACATAAAGGGGTTCCCATCGGAGCCCAATATATTTCCTTGCATTTTTTACATTGCTTTAAATTATTCATACTCCTATAATGCCACACTATAGGAGCTTTGTCAAGTATCAAAAACAGTCACTGTTGCATATATAAGTCCAACAAGGTCGAGGCCAAAGCCTTTTTTAACAATTGCTCCAAGTTTTTTTTATATACCTAACAAATTTAAGCAACCCCTCCTATTCAGATTTAGTTGGCTAAAACAGTACCACTTGAAAGCGTCCACTTACTGCCTAATCGGTCGCGTACGACTTACCTTCCATCTCCTAGACACTAGGAGGGTTTCTAAGGGCTCAGTGCTGTTTTAGTTGTTCCAACCTTATCGGAGGCTTTTTAATTAAGCGAATAGGTCTTTTTGGGCTACCCACCCGAAGTATCCTACTCCCCGTTTTATTTGCCGATTTAGGGAACTGTTTCTGTTACTTTCCTTCTTTCTATTTGTTATATATCCATATTGCCACATAATTGGAACATTGTCAAATTCCAAATATATATTTTTAGCTTATCAAATGCTTCCAATGGATTAATTCTTCAAAACTCTTAATTGCATTTTCAAACGCGTTTTCTTCTGTGCAGTTGGAACTGCTCTTTAGATAATTCACTGCCTTGTCTCCTGTATGGAAATCAAGTGTGCAGTTATCTCTAAGGCTACTATCCATAATCGCGACAAGGTCATCGGATACTCTAATGTACCATTGTGCTCCATTGAAGTGGTGGAGCTTTGCTCCTGCCTCTTTGTAGCTCTTTATTATTGATAGGACTTGTTTACTGTCCATATAAATCGTTTCCATAATCATTCCTTTCCTATGGAATTTTTAGGGTGTCTTCTCCCCTATATCCTAAGTATGCCACATCCTCAAACTTTTGTCAAGTTATATGGAAAGTTTTTACAAACTCTCCATATCTCTTTCAACTTCATCCAAAATTTGTGTTGCTGTTTTTTGTATTCTTTGGAGTGAAGATTTAACAAGGTCTTTTGCATTGTCGCCTCCCCAGTTTTTAATATAGCCAAAGCTATATTTATCTCCATCAGAATGTACTCCCAACGCTTGACAGACTATCCAAGCCACGCATTCGGCTTCGGTTTCATACCTTGCTCTATGCTCTCTATAGTCTTGTATGTCTTTATGGATTAACATATGAGTTAATTCGTGTACTAATGTTTTCACTTGATATCCAAAACTTGTATTTTTATCAATTACAATTTTTTTCATTTCGTGAGAACAGAATCCATCTGCTCCCTTACTGTCTCCAATTTCTACTTTAAAATCATTGACTTCAGCAAGTACAACAAGATTATCCCATAATTTTTGAGTTGCTCCTTCACATCTCTCCTTTAATGTAACAAATTCTATTTCATCCCCTTCAGTTTGTGAAACATCAAAAACAGGTACTCCCATAAATCCAAATAATTGTTTATTTGTTTTGTGGTTAGAATTTTTATCACATACCATTTTTTTAAGATTCTTATTCCAATATGTCTTGCTATTCTTACATCCTTTTTCTTCGCAAGAATAACCAAACCTTGGAGCTAAAATCCAAATAGCTTTTTGTCCTTTTTCAATAGTACGACCAACTTTGTTCCATTGCTTTGCTCCCCTTACATAGCTAGGGCTAAAACCACGAAACCATCCTTCAAAATGAATTAAAAAAGTATTGTTCCAACTGTAAGGGTGTTGCCCCTTTACAAAATTGAGATACTTTGTCCAGTCATCAGAAGCTATTAGTTCATCAATGGACTTATCAATTTTACTAGATAAATCCTCAACTATTTCCTTATTGCTTAATTTTATTGTTTCTGTTTTCATATATATAATACTGCCATAAAGTTGGACTAATGTCAAGTACCTTTTAAAAAAAGTTTTTTTGGATATGACTTGACAAACTTCCTATCATGTGGCAATATGGATACATACAAAGACACACGAAGTTTTTGTTAGGAGAACCATAAATGGAAAGGCGACTATAAATCGGAGCATCTGGGAAAAGTACTCGCAACGAGAGGAAATAGCCCCAAGGAAGACCGACAGACTAATGAAAGGGTAGTAGGAGAAAACAAGTCGTAGAGGACCCGAATACCTACATAGGAAGCTCAGTTGGAAGATGGGTTGAGGCAGAAGCCTCAATTCCTATATCCAATGGAGTCCCACAGGAGTTATAGAACGGATGTTCTAATTCCTAAGGAGATTTTGGAACAGGGGAGATTATTTTTTTTTATGGATAAATCTAAAGTAAAACTCTAGATTTGTTTTTTTTCTCTATCTTGTAAAAAGATGGAGAGCGTAAGCGTCGCCAAAAGTTTTTGAACCTCGTTTTTTGATTACGAGGAACCAAGTGCTTTTGCCATCTGCTATGTACTTTTCAATTTTCATTTGGTTACTTTCTAATAGCTTATATATAATATTGCCACACAACTGGAACAATGTCAAGTTTATAATAAGGATTTTATTCGTGTAGGTGTTCTGTTCGCAAGTGCCTACCCACTCGGACTATTTGCGTTTAGCCGATAATTGCCCCCTAGACTAGCTGTCCAGTAAGTCATTGATAGATTTATGATAATCTATCTTTAACTCAAGCAGTTGGTACTCAAGGGAACCAACTTGAAGTGGAGCCAACTCTTTAAGGAGTTTAACGATATTTTTTCTTCTCATTTTCACCTCCTCAATTTTTATAGATTGCATTCTTTGTCGTTCCCCCTCTATATACTTCTGTCTGAACTTTTCGGATTTTTCCGGTTTTTTTTAAAAAAAGTCCAATTTTTTTTTATCGAACGGATGTTCTAATTTCCATTCTCCAGTGGAGCTAGTGGGAGTTGAACCCACGTATATCTCCCCCTAGGAGCTTCCTAGGAGAAAACACTAAACCCGTTAGCCCCTTTCCTCTTGGATAATTTCTTTAAGGTCTTCAATCATCCATTTTAATTCCGATATATCCCTACGGACTCTGAATCTTTTTCTTGCCAATGCTTCAGAAGTCACTTCGCTCAATCCAACTTCTTTTAACCAAGCTTCCTTTGAAATTAAGGTAGCTTCCTTTTCTTTTAGTATCTCTTCAAATTTAGTCATTTTCTTACTTTCTAATTGCTTACTATATAAATGTATCATATCAGATATCCATTGTCAAATTCCTAAGCATATTTTTTTTATATTTTTTTTGTTTAAAATTTGACAAGCTTCCCGATATGTGGCAATATGGAGTATGTTTGAAAGCAATACACACAAGGAAGGAGCCCAAGTGCAATACACTTCAAAAGAAGTTAAAGCTCATTGGGTAGAGTGCAAAAATCCTGCTATGTGTTTCCTACCATACCGTACTAAAGACGGTATAAGGAGACATAGGGTTTTCGCTCATACTCTACTCACACCTATTAGTTCCTAATAGGAAGAGTTAGCGAAAGGCTCCGTGCCTTTAACTCCAAATTGGAGCCAACATCCCCTGCTCCTAAAAGTCCATAGGAGATTCCTAGGAACAAAGGAAAGACTGAGAAATATCCTCAGCTTCCTTACCTTACTTTTTTAAGGATTGGGGTAAGACCCAAAACAGAATCCAATAGACTCCTATTAGGAACGGCCATAAAGCCAAATCCATACCATTAAAGATTGCATCTCCATTTATATCTAATTTGGAATTCATCCATTCAAATATAATTTCCATTACTCTTCCTCACTTTCGACATCATAAATAGTTCCTTTAAACAACTTCTCAAGTAGCTTAAGGACATTCGGGTCATCTAGTTTCTCCTCGTTAATCAAACGTCCATCTGTCCATTCTTCCGATAGATTAGCCATTACTTTCCTCTTTTCTCTTTTTTTCCTTATAAATAAAATATGGCTTGAAGTTTTTCTCCAAGTCAAAATTTTCGTTTATCATTACTTTCTCCTATTTTTTTAGTTAATAAAATGTATTCGTTTATCTTAGACTTCCGAGCCAAACTCCCTGCGTCCTCTAAGGTTATCTTCCTGCCTTTATCTTTTAGTAGTTATCATTAGGTTTCCCCATTTTTAGCAGTTGTATTTCTCAATACAATTTATTAACTCTCCTTATATTGCCATATAGTTTCCTATATGTCAATTTATTAAATTGAATTTCTTTCTCTTAAAGCATCCAATTCTTTATTAATAGTATGAAAATTTGCATCTTCCAAAGTTAATTGAAAAAGGTCCATAATCAAACGACCATTCCATTCCATTAATGAAGCTAATTTTGGAGCCATTGCTTTTACAATAGCTTCCTCAGTTGGCTCCGAATTGAATTCCATTTCTATTTTTATATCTTTTTTATCCATAATCCATAATCTCACTTTACTTCCTGTTTGTCAAATTCCATACCCAAATTTTATCTAAATGTAAAGTTTAGGTTTAGATTTCCTTTGGAATTCTTTTTCCTATGGAATTCTTTTTGGAAGCATTAAGGCCTCTAAAATTTTGGGGGATACCTAAATAGGTTCCCCAATTTTTTTAAGATTCTTATACTCTTGGCCTGCGTGCTCGTTATGGAACATACTGCCATCTGCATTGAGAAAGGCAACATAGCCATTGCCATTGTTTTCCTCATCTCTTTGTATCTGCATACGATAGATATTGTTATCAGTAGCACGAACGATAAAGACTGTGTTGGAATTATCAAACTCCCACTCATCTTTAAAGTCTCTGTCCTTAGCCCATTCCTCATCTTTGTATAAGATGTAGTCATTCATATATGTATTTTCATATATAACATCTAATATCTCAGCTCCAATTATCAAATGGCTTGGTAATTCCACAAACCCTTTGTTCTCCGTAGCTGTATAGTTTGGACTATAAGAATGGCTTACTGCTAATCCATCTTTGTTATAAACGAGTTTATGTCCCTCGTGTAATTTTGGTTCCGACATTTCTGTCCTTTCTTATTGCTTACTACTTAAAGATACCACATCCTCTAACAAATGTCAAGTACCTTTTTAAATTAAATCTAAGGGGGTAAAAGAAAAAATTGTAAAACCTCATACCCCCGCGGAATAAATCTCCTATGGAGTGCTTGGCACTGTCATACTAGGGACAGTGCTTTCGCTACTAATCGGTATTCAATATTTGAATCCTTTTTAATTAAAACATCAAACAATGTTCCAACGCTATATCCATTTTCGTTAGCAGAAAAAAGAAGCCTTGCTTCCTTTCTATTAACTTTGAAGTAGTCATAGACTGCTCCACTTGTAAATGTAGCTGTTAGTTTTTTTGTTATTTTGTTATACTTCAATTGACTTAGCATAGAACTATCTATTGCCTCATCCCTTGTTATTTTTAAAAAGTTCAATTTGAACTCCTTTCTAATTGCTTATATATTTATATTGCCATACATTGTCCTGTATGTCAAGTCAATTTTAAAAAAAATTTAGTTGGCCTTAGTCGGCCATCCTTTAATAAGGATAACCAACTTTGTCCATAATCTCAGATAAATCAGTTGTTTCAAAAAACTTATCCCTTTCAATACCTATACCGAATGGTCCTTGTATGCCTTCCAATTCATCAATTGTAAAGTATCCAAGTTCTCCATTTGGCTCGTACTGTGAAGTTACAAGTCCAAAACAAGTGTTTTTATCTTCCTTGTCTATCTCTAAAAGATACCAAGTAAAGCTCCCTGTTGGGTCGAAAAACTTTGCAGTTACCTTCCTTTGATGGGGGTCTTTCCCATCATCTTCCAATAAGTTGCTTGTTTGTTCTATTATCCTTTTGGTTAAAAGTTGCACTTTTTACCTCTTTCTAATTGCTTATATATTAAGTATGCCACACTTAGTTCCATTTGTCAAGTTAATACCAAGCAATTATTTGCCAATAATTATCCCTACACAATTTAAAAATTTTATATAAGGATTTAACTTCTTTCTCTGTGTATTCTTTGTCCCACACATTATCGGTCTTGTTATACCTAGATAACCATTCATTAACACCATCCTCTAGGAGTTTCTCATAGTCATTGATAATTTCTGTTAATGTGTTGTTGTCCCATTCATCACTATCATAAAGGGAGTAACCACATATGGCCTCGTTTAAGTCAGCATACACCTTACCTCTAAAGGAGTTTGCATCATCTGTCAGAAAGCCTCCTGTTAAGTTTTGCATAGCTTCAGCTAGCTCCTTATTTTGGACACCTTTTCTCTCGTATACTATATTGTCTAATCCCATATTAAAAATCCTCCATTACATATTTTGGTTTTAAACTTTTACCTAAGACACTTCTACCTTTTGGAGTAGTGTCATAAAATTCGGTATAAAGTATTAATATAACTTGTTGTTTTATTTGATTGGAGTAATCACTTTCGACCACACAATCTTCCAATACTTCCAATAAATTGTTATGGAATACACTGTCGGTCGCGTAGTGTTTACTAGGTCTTTTCATTCCCATTGTCTTGTCCTATCTCCTGCGTTTGACTTCTCTATCCATTTACTAGATGAGGGGTCAAATTTAATAGCTCCTGTCATAATTAAATAACTTCTTAATTGTTCCTGCTGTACTTCATTCAATAGACTTACAACAAAGTTGTATCTATTCAAATCAATATTTTCTTTACTCATTTTTCTACTTTCTTATTGCTTACTATATAAGTATGCCACACTTTGGATTATTTGTCAAATCAAATAACCCAAAATTTTTCTAATACTTCTATTTCTTCCTCGGTTATATTTTTATGAGTTCTGTAAAGGCCTACCCAACTATCCCCATGTGTGTAATAGTCAATTCCTTTGCGTGTATCCTCATAGCTGTCTAGGGTCTCATCCCCATACATATAAGCCAATGCCTCCTTCGGTTCCGATATCTCGGCTGAACTTTTCATAAACTCGGTATACTCGTGTTGTCCCGATTTTATATCAAATATATGTAAATTCCACTTCATAAGCTCTCCACATAATCCCTAGCCACGTCCTGTATTATGTTTACCCAAGTATCATAATTGTATGGCTCCCTCATAGTGCCTGCTTTATGGATTTCATCATATTTTGATATCCAATCAGCAAGTTTTTCTATTGTCCAAGCACTTCTCATTTGCTTAACCTCCGATTAATCATCTCCAGATTTTCAAAGTTTTCACGAATAACCCCAGAAGTTTTATGTATCTGGTATTCGGGAACTCCTCTATTCTTCCAATTGAATGAAGGTATCATTCCTATATTCATATAAAAATCATTACCTTTATTTTTATACTTTTTATTTAACTCGTCCAATGTGTATGTTTTCATACTCATCCTCTTTCTTATTGCTTATACTCTTTCGCTAGCTCCCAATCTAGTGTTTAGTTGCAACTTCATCTTTAGATGATTGCCCTTTGCAGGTAGTTTCGATAAGCTCATATTTCAACTTGAGGGAGTTAAGTTTCTTTAACATATAACTAGTATAAGTCAAAGTCTTTTACTGTCGAAGTAAAGTGATTTCTTTTACGATACTCTGAACATTTTGCAGGCCACCATTTTGGTAACTAGCGAAAAAGTACTTGTCTTTATTTAATTGTTAATACTATATTGCCATAGAATTATTCACTTGTCAAATCTAAAACAAAGTTTTTTTTGTCTTAGGCATATTCATCAAGTGATATATCCAATATGCCATATCCTATCTCCATTGTCAAGTACTATACAAA
>Ga0115012_10000777_pt1 | contig 18184 bp, 14 predicted proteins | sample TroAtlMetagenome_FD_88706 | JGI IMG/M metagenome (GOLD analysis project Ga0115012, IMG submission 88706) | Marine eukaryotic phytoplankton communities from Atlantic Ocean - Tropical Atlantic ANT10 Metagenome | ecosystem: Environmental > Aquatic > Marine > Oceanic | place: Tropical Atlantic...
AGGACTCCAAAGAGAATAACTCCCAACGGTCGAAGGCAAAAGGACAGGCGGGCAGGCATGAGAATGAGGCTTGGGTTTCCCCTCAGGCCTACTCACCCAAACCCCTGCGTCAATCAAATCTCAGATGCAGCGCTCTGGTGGAACACTGCCGTTACCCCCTCCCGGCCATGATATAACGCCCTCCTCCAGGTTCCTCTGTAGGCAAACACACCAGCCCCCGCCCAATATTCTTTAACTTTTACAAAATATCTACTATCTCACCACCAGCGTGGCAAGACGCCGAAAACAACTCCATCTCAGACGGGCCGCTGAAAACCGGAAGGCGAACCATCCCTCGCTCAGGGACGCACTCCGGGAGGCAGATCGAAGAGCAAGACATCGGGCCAACCAGCGCTCGTGGCGCCGGCGTGGACTCACCTCTGTAAAATCTGCCATCGCCGAGTCTCACTATAATGAGAGCGAGCTCGGCTGGGCGACAAGAGCCCTTCGTATTCTGGCCGGGCTAGCTCTTCTGCCCCTCTGCTTCATTACCACCGTCACAATACTCAACCCCCATCTCCATGTTTCGGGAGAGGCCGGCAGCGAAACTTCTTTCTGGCTCCAATTCTGGCGTAGTAACGCATTTCTCTACTTCACCGTAGGCTTCTTCCTCTATTTGGGCTGGTTTTTCACGAAGCTCCTTCAACCAGTTTTTCTCTATTTCTACGTGCTGGGCCATGAACTAACCCACGTCGTCTTTGTCTACCTGTGCCTTGGAAGAGTCAGCGGATTTCGCGTTGGACTCGATGGAGGACATATCGTGACAAACAAGTCTAATATCCTGATCGCCCTTTCGCCCTACTTCATCCCTTTCTGGTCGGTGGTCGCCTTTCTCCTCATGGCCGGCATTGGTCTGGTCTTTGCATTTCCTCATCAGGAAAAATTCCTTTACGGTCTGATCGGAGCTACATGGAGTTTTCACCTCCTGTGGACCCTCTGGATCATTCCGCGTGACCAGCCTGACCTGAAGGAAAACGGAACATTTTTTTCCCTCTCCCTGATTTACCTCTCAAATGTGCTACTACTCTCAGGCCTGCTTTGCCTTGCCTCTCCAGAACTGACATGGCGGCACTTCGTCTATAACTGGGCAAATAACTTCATGGACGTTGTTACCTCCGCTCGGGCAGCTCTCCATTGATGAGAGACTCGCAAAAGATGGGCATTTTCCTGAAAGCCTCAATCGCTCTGGCTCTTCTTACGGGAGGGCCATCGGTTGAAGCAGGCCAGACCCGGGTATGGCACTACACCGACGGAAGAACATTCACGGCAGAATACCAATGGTCGAATCAGAAAACTCTCTATCTCAAGGATCGCAAGGGACGTGAATTCCAAGTGGAGCTGGGTGCTCTTTCCAATGCTGATCTCGAGTATACCCGGGGATTGCGCGCCCAAGATACCGCAGAAGGAATTATTTACCACGCTCCCCTGACCTGGGAAGAGTATCGATCAAAGAAAATCACGACATCCAAAGCGAGAGAGCTTGGATATTACCCCATCAATTCGCAGCCCAGCAGCGGCGGCAGCCTCCGGCTCCAATTCCGCCGTTTTGGTTCACCGCCCTCGATCGCGGAAAATCATCGGGTCGTCCTGCGATTGACCACCCAAGCCCGCGGAGGGACAAGAAGCACCATACGGGTTCAATCTGGCGGAAAAACCATCGGCGCAGCAAAGGGAGCTCCTTCTGGCGCTTCATTCGACATCCTCCTGCCTCCTGCCGTTTTTCAGGGCTCAGAAAGCATTGTTTTCGACCTCACCGGCGGAGGGGATACTATTCTGGTTAGGTCTACAGAGTCAGGGGCGGGACCCCGCCTCCTTATCTTGAAACCCAAACAAAACAGCCCGTAATGGGCTCAATTTCTTGACACCTGCATGAGATCACGCATTCTCCCCGCCCGCCACTCAGGGCGTCATTTCATGAAAGCGGATCTCCACCCAGAATACAATCCGGTCATCTTCCAGGACATGAGCACCGGTAAGCAGTTTGTTACACGCTCTACTGCCAAGTCCGATCGTGTGGAGCAGGTTGACGGAGTGGATCATTTTGTCATTTCAATCGGCGTCACCGCTGACTCTCATCCGTTCTTCACGGGTCAGAAGCAGTTCGTTGACACAGAGGGGCGTATCGACAAGTTTCAGAAGCGCTTCGGCGCCGTGCGTCGGGCAAAGAAGCCCAAAGCAGAAAGCGAAGAGTAGAATCTCTCTTCTCGCTACAGAGCACTTGCGGAAAACAAGGGGCAGTCCCGGTAGCTGCAGGATACCTGCACAGCATCGCTCTGCAGAAAAGCCACGATTCCATGGCGGGTTCCTCTATGTAAAAACGCCCCGAGGCGGCGTCGACCACCCCGGAGCGTTAAATTTCTGAGCCTGGAAGAGTTTACTCGGACTTTTCTTCTTCCTCTCCGGAATCGGATTCTGTGGATCCACTCGGACTCCACTCTTCCTCTGACGGAGCACCCGTGGCGGCCGCCAGGTTGAAGGCCTGCTCCAAGCCTACGAGGTCGCTGGATGGGCGTAACGTCTCGAAGCTCTGGGATTCCTTCTGAAGCTGCTCTGCGCTGTATTCAACCGCCTTGATAGACAGTCCAATACGACGCTCGATCTTGTCGACCTTGATCACTCGGGCTTCCACCTCATCGGCAACATTGAGAATATCCTTCACACGCTCGACGTGCTCTTCACTCAACTGCGATATGTGAATCAGGCCATCGATATCTCCATCGAGGCTGACGAATGCACCAAAGCTGGCAATCTTGGCCACAGTTCCCTTGGCTATGTCTCCGACCTTGAACTTCGTATCAATATCGGACCATGGATCAGTATCGAGTTGCTTGATTCCCAGTGAAACGCGCTGGTTCTCCTTGTCGATGGCAAGAACGATGGCTTCCACCTCTTCGCTCTTCTTGAGAATCTCGCTGGGGTGGTTAATTTTACGCGTCCAACTGAGGTCGGAGACGTGGATCATGCCGTCGATACCTTCCTCGAGGCCCACGAAAGCCCCGTAAGCAGTGAGGTTGCGAACCGCGCCGTTGATCTTGGTGCCAATCGGGTAACGGCCCTCGATCTCATCCCATGGATTGGGCTCCAACTGACGGACCCCGAGAGAGATTTTCTGCTCTTCGATACTGATTCCAAGCACAACCGCCTCAATCTCCTGATCCAGTTCAAGCACGTCACTCGGCCGAGTGATCCGCTTGACCCATGAAAGCTCAGACACGTGCACAAGGCCCTCAACGCCACGCTGCAGTTCCACAAAGGCCCCGTAAGGCAGTAGCTTGGTGATCCGACCTTTCACATTGGATCCCATTGGGAATTTCGCTTCGATGTCCTCCCATGGGTTGTCGGTCATCTGTTTTAGTCCGAGCGACACTCTCTCCTTCTCGCGGTCCACATCCAGAATCTGCACGTCGATTTCCTGACTGATTCTCAGCATTTCACTCGGGTGATTGATTCGGCCCCAGCTCATATCCGTAATGTGCAGGAGTCCATCCATGCCCTCAAGGTCCACAAAGGCACCGAAGTCGGTGAGATTCTTGACCTGCCCAGTAACCTTGTCTCCGACCTTGACGGTCTGCAGGAACCGCTGCCGCCGCTCCGAGCGTTCAGCCTCAATCACCTCGCGGCGGCTTAATACAATATTCTGCCGCTCATCGTTAACCTTGACGATCTTGAACTCGTAGATCTTCCCGACAAATTCATTCAGATCTTTTGGAGGAATAATGTCTACCTGCGAACCAGGCAGGAAAGCCTCGACGCCGACGTTCACCATCAGGCCACCCTTGACCATGCTCTTGACCTTTCCTTTAACCAGTCCCCCGTCTTCAAATACTTTGACGATCTTGTCCCAGTTCTGCTTGTGCGCAGCCTTTTCCTTGGACAGGACGATCATGCCCTCATCATTTTCGAGGCGCTCCAGGAGAACCTCTACCTCGTCCCCTTCCTCGATCTCATCATCTTCAAACTCAGAGGCAGGGATCACCCCCTCTGACTTATACCCGACATCGACAATCACTACCTGTGGGCGGATATCGAGGATCGTTCCATTGACGATGGAACCTTCTTTATATTCGCGGAACTTGGAATCGATCAGTGCATCCAGCTCAGCATTAATCGTCGCACCCGCGACGGCTTCGTTACTCATTTTCTGTTGTTAAGGTTGGTTGTTGGTTGATTTGCCTTCCGACATTTGCCCCATTCTGCGACGGCAATGGGGCTCCAACAGCCGTCGCATTCCCCCGAACTCTCGGCTCAGGGGGGGCTGAACCTAGGGGTAGAACCCTAAAAATCAAGGGAAATATCGCGCATCGCGGGGTTGAAGGGATCAGCCCTGTAAAAGGGGCACAGGCCCACCATGGAGATACGCAGGGAGGGCCTGTTGATGGGCAACCCCACTTGACACAATCCTGCAATTCCCTACCTTCCGCCCTCGCCATTACTGGCATGTGCGCCCGTAGCTCAATTGGATAGAGCGCCTGACTACGGATCAGGAGGTTAGGGGTTCGACTCCTCTCGGGCGCGCCACTTGGCCCTGCCCACCGGCCGTCGCCCAGCGGAACTTTCGCCCGCTGATTCATTGAACTCATTAGCAGATCCGCCTAGGTGGCTACCGCCTACTGCGCTTCCTATCCGGGATTAAGAAGAGGGGTCGCGAAATCAATCTGGGGGAATTTCTGTCCGAACTGCTCACACACAAGGTTCGAGCTGATCCTGCCCGACTCATAGATCGTGGGAAGTCCCGAGCCGGGGTGTGTTCCACCTCCCACCAAATACAGGTTCTTGAAGTTTCTGTAGCGGTTGTGCGGACGCAGATAAAGCAGCTGATTCAGGGTATGCTTCAAGTTGAACGTCGCACCAAGGTAGACGGAATAGTCATCCTTCCAGTGCCGTGGTGAGACCAGGCGCTCTTCAACGATGTGATCCCTCAGATCCTTCATTCCGGTGCGCTCTTCGATCCGTTGAAGAATGCGGTCCCGGTATTCCCGTTGCGTGGCATCCCAGTCGACTCCGTGCCGCAAGTTGATTGTCGGGACGAGAACGTAGATGCCTGAGCCCCCAGCAGGAGCTACGTGCGGGTCCGTCACGGAAGAATTGCGCACGTAGATCGACATGTCTTCCGAGACATCCTTCTCATCCTGCACCTCCGTAATATTACGGCGATAGTCATCAGCGAACAGAATATGATGATGTGGCTCGTCCTCGTAAATTTTGTCCAGCCCCAGGTAGAGCATGAAGGTAGAGCATGAAAACCCCTTCCGCCGCATCCTCCGGTCGGACACTCCGCTGCCATTCAGGAGCTGCGTTACCGCCGCACCGTAATCTGCATTTATCACCACCGCATCAGCCTTGATCACCTCGCCGGAAGAAAGCCGCACCCCAGTGGTGGTGCGTCCCGCCGTCAGCACCTCCTCAACCGGAGAGTCCAGTCTCACTTCCGCCCCATCTGCCGCCGCCACCTCCGCCATTTTCTCAGAGATCTGGCAAAGACCTCCCTGCACATGGTAGACGCCAAACTGATACTCCAGATACGCCAGAATGCTGAAAAGCGCCGGACATTTCCATGGAGACATCCCAAGATATTTGGACTGGAAAGTGAACGCTAGCCGTAACCGCTCGTCGGTAAAATAGCGCTCAAGCAATTTAAACACGCTGTCGCCTGTCGCTACATAGGGAAGAGCCCGGAGCAACTTCGGACTCACGAGGTCCATAGCGCGAGTGTAGGGCTTCTGCAGGCAGGGAAAAAGAACTCGGAGCTTTGCCTCATGGTCCCGCATGAACCGCTCAAAACCAGCACTCTCTCCCGGAAACTTACGCTCAATTTCCTCTGCCATTTTGACGGCGTCACAACTGGTCTCGAGACTCTTTTCTCCCCAGCTCAACCGCGTCATTGGGTCAAGGAGAACGAGCTCCAACTCCTCATCGAGGTCCCTCCCTGCCTCTGCGAATACCTCATCGAGGGTGAAACGCTGGTGAAGAAATGTCGGCCCGGTGTCGAAAGAGTAGTCTCCAGCACGAAGCTCAGCATTCCGTCCTCCCACCCGGTCCCCTTTTTCCACCACGGTGACTCGAAATCCTCGGTGCGCGAGGATCATGGCGGAGGTTAACCCTCCCGGCCCGGCGCCCACGACGACGACGTGACGTGAGTTATTCTTGTGCTGCATAACCGATATGTTTCAGGAGTAGAGATACTTTCCGTTATCTTCCAAAGGAAAAATTTTTAAGCCGGGCTGAGAGACTGTATTTCGCGACTGACTAGCCACTGATGAGCCGGAGTCACAATTGCAAAGAAGATCAAAAGAGCGATGGCGCCCTGCTCAGGGGACTGGAGGCTTCCGGTTCCCCACGCCAGAGCCCCAATCGCCAGGAGGGAAGGCAGCATAAAAGGTCCCGAAAGACGAAGCAGCCACCCCGATCGGCTCCCAACATCGCAAAGGGTGCGAAGATGGGTCAGGTGCCGTAGGCTATGCCAACATAGAAAATAGGACCCCAGCGCGAACAGAGGATGCAGCAAGGAAAAACTGGCGACTAGCAAGACCGTCTCAAGAGCGAACCAGACGGCCGACTTTTTGCCCCCGGAGAACAGAATCCACGATACGCTGACCGCAGCCGAGACGACAGCGAGCCCGAAAACAACTTGAAGCACATTCTGAAACGCATCACTGAGGTGGCTCGGGATCCATCCAGCACCCAGAATGGCGCACCAAGACTCACATATCCCGAACATATCATCAAAGCGAAAGAGAAAGGGTGCCGTGACGATGAGAGCACCGCGAGAGACTGCCATGATGCTGAGCATTCCCTTTCGCCTTTTGAGCCCGAACTGGTTTTGAAAGTCGTACGAATCGGCTCCACCGAAATGCCATGCTGAGACGAGAAGAAAAAATCCGAGTCCTAGAGCTGGCATCAAAAATACAGCGCAGGCTGACGCGACCAGGAGGAAAGAGTAAATGAGGACGCATCCGCATGCCGTCGACCGGCTTTCCCGGCCTACTAATCGCCTGAGCACCCCCCAATCAGCAGCGCCGTGTGGAAGGCCGATCAAGACAGCCGAAATGAGAAAGGGCAAAAACCACCAAGCGTCCACCCACTCTGGGACAAGAGCCCCGCCTCCGGCTAGGACTGCCAGAAGCAAGGGAGGGAGAAAATAGATGAGGTTTTGGTGGTTCATAAGCCCTTGTGCCAGCGAGACCGGCGGCGGTGTAAATACCGCCGCCGGCCTGCCGTATTGTGGGGAAAGCTGCTAACTGCGGGGGGGCGCCTCAGGCGTCCTGCCGCTCAACAGCACTCATCGTTTTCACGGCGTAATAGGCTACAAGCCCGAAGCCGACCTTGTTGATTACATCGGCGATATTATAAGCGATCTCCCGGATACTCCCACCATCTGGCCCAGCAAGCGCTAGAAGGAATCCGACCGGGTAGATCACCCAGCCTACGGCGATAAACAGACGCATTTGTCTCAATCCCTTAGCGATAGGAGCGGCTGCACCTTCGATAGCGCCGCCGATTCCTCTGAAGAGGATGCCAATAATCGCGGCCCACGCGATTACTGCGATAATGAAGAACATCCACCAGTTACCGGAACCGATCTCAGACACTTCAGCGACGTAGGCCGTAACGATCATGATCACATCGAGAACCACCAGCTGCGCCAGCCACTTCTTGCCTTGGGCACCCAATCCCAACAGCATCGGGAATTTGATGAGCATCAGGGGCGTGGTGACAATCCAGTCGATGTAACGGTATTCGGTTGGAAATTCACCCGCAGCGTAAATGCCAGCCATGCGGTAGTAATGAAAAGCCGCTATGCCCGTAATAAGGCCGGACACAATCAGTGTGCCACGGTATTTCGGAAGGACGTCATTCTTCGAAAGCCAGAAGAATGCGGTCCCACTCGCCATTGCAACAGTACCTACCCAGAACAAATACTGGGTGATCTCCGTTACGCCAAGACCTCCAGAAACGGAGGTCGCTAGTGTTGTGTAGTCTAGGTTCATGTTTTCTCGTTGGTTTGAGATTTTAGCTAAAATGTCCCCACGATGCTGATGCCCCCCCCGAGGGGCCTGCCCACTTGTCCGCCAAGGGAGCCGGCCCACAATTGGAGGGTTCCTGGCTCAACCCTTGGGGCCACTCTGCTTCAAATAGACGAATTGAGTAGGTTTTGTGGATATTATTAAGCATCAAAATCTTCACACAGATTCTTCAGGCCTCATTTTTTGCAATCATATATCAACAAAATAGAAGTTTTCGCCATTATGTGCATTCCCTGTAGAGAAATACGCGTTCTGAGCTAGAGTGGAGTATTATGGAAAATGGAAACCGCCAGACGTTCGGCATAGGCGCTGTAGCTCGCAGGACAGGACTATCAGCGTCAAACATCCGGATGTGGGAATCACGATACGAGGCCGTGGTGCCTGAACGGACCCCGTCGAATCGGCGACTTTATGGCAGAGAGGATATTGAACGCCTCGCCCTCCTGAGGAGTCTGACCCTCCGCGGGCACTCCATCAGCAGCATCGCGGACCTGACCCACGAGGAACTCGAGGAACGCCTCGCCGGTGATCAACTCCCCTCCGCCCCGCTGACGCCAAGGAAACGGATTCTCGTCGTGGGGTCCTCCGTCGCTGAGACCCTGTCTGCGAATCCCTCGTTTGACCTGGAACTTAGCGAAGTTTTTGGTGATCTCAGGTCTGCCTATGAGGCTCCGAGAGTTACCGAAGCCGATCTGGTCGTGATTGAGGCGGAGACCCTCTTTCCAGAAACAATTTCTTCCGTGAGGGAACTGGTTCGCCGCACCAAGGCTTCGAGGACGGTTTTAATTTACCATTTTTCAGCTAGCAGCACTGCTACCGCCCTCGCGAAGGCCATCGAGGGGGTTCAGCTTCTTAAGGCCCCAGTTTCTGGGGAACAGCTTTTCCGTCATTGCATGATCCAACAGAGCCAGCCGGGGATTCCGATCGACCCTGGACCGATTCCTGCCCGTCTCTACACTCCAGACCAGCTCGGGCAACTAGCCAAAGTCTCCACCACCGTAGAGTGCGAGTGCCCCCAGCACTTGGCAGGACTGCTACAGGGCCTTGCGGCTTTCGAAAAGTATAGCAGCGAGTGCGAAGACAGGAGTCCTGAGGACGCTGTCCTTCACGCATTTTTGCACCGGACCACCGCACGAGTTCGCCGTAGCATGGAGGAAGCTCTACAGCACGTCGTCCTTGCCGAGGGCATCACGGTCGAGTGATGATCGCGGCCGGACATGATTGAGGGAGACAAGGTTGTCATCGTGGGTGGAGGCCTAGCCGGTCTCGCCTGTGCGGTGCGCCTCCACGAAGCGGGCTACAGTGTAGTAGTTGTCGAGTCCTCCAGTGAGCCGGGAGGAAGGGTTCGCTCAAGATTCCACAATGGGTTTATCCTCGACCGTGGATTTCAGGTGTTGCTCGACGCCTACCCCCAGACTGCAAAATTTCTGGATCTCAAAGCACTCAATCTGAAGCCTTTTCGCCCGGGAGCGCTCGTATTCCAACACGGCAAGCTTCACCGCCTGATGGACGTCTTTCGATGTCCGCAATATGCACTCTCAACCCCCTTCCAGCCCATCGGCAATCTCTGGGACAAATTACTGGTAGGAAAAATGAGACTGGGGGCACTCATGCCATGGCGCAATCCTCTCCGGGAAGACTCCTCAACGGAATCCTATCTGAGAAGCTATGGATTCTCCGAGAACATGATCGACGGGTTCTTCCGAGCTTTTTATGGAGGCATTTTCCTCGAGAGGGATCTCAGGACCTCTAGTCGAATGTTTGAATTTACCTTCCGGATGTTTGCTACCGGAAACGCCACCATTCCCGCCAAAGGTATGCAGGAAATCCCCCGGCAGCTTGAAGCCCGGCTACCTCCAGATGTAATCCGGACCAGCACCACCGTGGACTCCCTTGAAGCGAACCAGGTCACCCTCACCGATGGGGATACCATCTATGCGAATCGGGTTGTTGTGGCCACCGATGCGGAATCTGCAGCTAGGATCGTGCCGGGGCTTCATAGGGACCCGGTGCCGTGGCGATCCGTCACGGGGCTCTACTATTCTGCTCCTCGATCTCCACTGAAGGAGGCCATCATTGCGCTCAATGGGGAGGCGAGTGGCCTCGTTAACAACGTCTGCGCGCTCTCTGATGTAGCACCGGCCTACGCCCCCGATGATCAGGCGTTAATCTCGGTTTCTGTGCTGGGCCTCCATCAGGGCACTCAGTTTGAGGCCGCAGTTCTTCGCGAACTTCAACAGTGGTTCGGAGAACAAGTTCAATTGTGGAAACACCTGCATACTGACCGGATCAGGCGCGCCCTGCCGGAACAGAGTCCCGCTCAGGACGCCGAGAAAAAAGACGTATTCCAGAGTCACGGGGGAGTCCTTATCTGTGGGGACCATTGCACCAGCGCCTCAATCGAGGGAGCCCTGACCTCCGGCCTGCGTACGGCTGATTTCATCATCGAGGAAAATGCGACCTCAAAATGTCAATGAATCAAACACCTGAAATCGCCATCCGCACAAATCGCACAGGCCTTCAGCCAATCTCCCCTCAAGCTGCGGCAGAATCTGATTCATCGCAGGCCCGATCAGGATTTGAGTTTGACTCCAGTCGCTCACACTGACCCATGATCGCAGGAGTCGATGGATGCAGAGAAGGCTGGGTCGGAGTATGGCTCGACCCGTCTGGAGCAGTAGCCGGGGCGACATCCTCTGCCTCTCTGGAGAAGGTTCTCCAAAGCATACCAGAACTGAAAGTAGCTGGGATCGATATGCCAATTCACCTCCTGGATGCCCCGACCAGGCTTGCAGATACTCAGGCAAGGCGAGCCCTCGGGCCGGAACGCGGGAGAAGCATTTTCCCGGCACTGCCACGGTTCACGATAGAAGAGAGGTGGCTCAATGCAGAGTTTAATGATGTGAACGCAACATGCCGGCAACTTTACGGAAGGGCATTCTCCCGGCAGAGCCTTCATCTCCGTGCGAAAATTGCAGAAGTGAATCGGATGGAGCGAGAGGGATTTCCTGTGATTGAAGTCCACCCTGAGCTCTCTTTCACTGCGATGAACGCTGGCCGACCTCTCACCTTTTCAAAAAAAACGTGGGGTGGATTTCGTGAGCGGATTTCACTCCTCGAAGAGAGCGGCCTGCACCTGAGTGATCACCTTCTCTTGCCCGTCCGGCACCTTGCTCCCGATGACATCGTTGACGCCGCAGCAGCGGCGTGGTCCGCCTATCGTCACTCTTTTGGCGGTGCCATTTCCTACCCTCCAAGCGATCAGAATCTCAGGGAACCCCGAATCTGGGCATGAAGCTTTTACTGAAAAAATCCCACTGTGAGGCCGCCTGTTTTCTTCAAGCCTGATCATTACATCGAGAGTCCTCTAATCTGCAGGTCACACAGGTCGTGACACTCGATCGATGGGCGCTTGAATCCCGTTCCTGTGGGTAATAGCCGCGAGCTTTCTGAAAAGCCATTAAGTCTCTTGCACTATTGCAAGGCAGGGCCATCAGTTACCCTGAAAGATCTACCATGTGATTCTCCCTTGGGGATAGCGGACCTTCGAGAGTGTAGAGGCTCCTGAGTCAGCTCTCTACCCTGTCTCAAGAGCAAGCCCAATGACCCGTGACCTTTTCCCCCCAGATGCGATCCAGTTTGCATCCACCCGCTCGGATGCTCTTCAGCAACTTCAGGAATTTGTCCCCTTCGCCGGGCGCTATTCACGCCACCGCAATCATGTATTGCCGGGACACAAGAACGTTTCTCGCCTTTCCCCCGCCATCAGGCATCGCCTTATCACTGAGGAGGAATGCTCTGCCGCACCATTAGAACGTTACGCACCTTCAACCATCGAGAAATTTACCCAGGAGGTCTATTGGCGCCGCTACTGGAAAGCGTGGCTTTCCCTGCGCCCACAGGTGTGGAGCAACTACCTCGATGATCTCCAGTTGATCAATAACAGTCCCCGCTACGAAATGGCACGAGAAAGAGCTACCCTGTGCCAATCTGCCAAAGGACCGGTGGCCCTGATGAATCATTTCGCCAGGGAACTGCAGACCACAGGCTACTTGCACAATCATGCTCGTATGTGGTTCGCTGGCTGGTGGATTCATGTCGAGCGACTCCCATGGCAGCTCGGAGCCCACTTTTTCTTCAAGAACCTCCTCGATGCTGATCCAGCATCGAACACTCTGTCATGGAGGTGGGTCGCAGGCCTTCAGACCCCCGGGAAGACCTACCTGCCACGGCGGTCCAACATCGAAAAGTATATGAGTCCTGATCTCCTGGATACGCTGCAGGAGGGGCTTGAGATCCTTGAAAGACCCACAGCAGTTCACCCCGGGGCTGCGGAGAGGGAACGAATCACTCACCCGGGCCCTGACCCAGAGACCCTGCCTGATAACCGGAATGCCGGCATCTGGGTTCACGAGGAAGATTTACTCCCGGAAGCCAGTCCCCTTTCCCCTCTTAAGCCAAAGGCAGTATTGGTAAGTGGAAATTTCGAAGTCTGGGAAAAATTTGACTTCTGCGGCCCCAAAAGGAAATGGCTGATGGCCGCATTGGAAGATGCACGTTTACGCGCAGAGAACCACTTCCGGGTTTCGCCCGAAATCGTGACCCAGACCCATCAGCTTCAATCAATCACAAAATGGGCAAGGCGGGAGAAGCTCCGCCAAGTCGTAGCACTTCGCCCCCAAGTCGGACCTCTTGCTGATTTGATACCGAACATTCGTCAGGAATTGGCCAGTCATGATGTAGAGCTTCTCCTTCTTGATCGAGCGAAAGACCGGGCGGCTCGCTCCCTCGCTACGGGCAGCTTTTTTTCTTTTTGGAAAAAGTGCCAGAGAGAATTCCCTGAAATCTCCGCATAGAATATGTAGAGCCCGCGATATTCTCGCCATATGTCACGCCGCAAAGGAGAGCTTCCCTACGCCGCCTGGGGCCCGGCACTAAGATTGTCAAAGACCCTGTCCCGGAGTAAGCGGGCTCGCTCCAGATCCCCTGTTCCCAGCGAGAACCGAAGACGTCGCGAAAAGAGCCCCTGATGGACGGTGATCTGGCACCACCAAGTCCCATTGTTATTGGTAAGATGATGGTTCGGATGTGATTCTCTTTCCCTGCTTACGAGGTGCATTGCTGGCCTGATTTCTGAGTAGCTCATGATACTGATTCTTCGTGGAGGAGAAGCACCCGGACTCGCGGTCCGAAAGGGCTGAACGAACACCTGTGAAAGCAGAAATGGGAGACCTTCGTTCAGCCCTTTCGGGCCGCGCATCGTGCCAGCTGGCACAGGCACCTTGTCGTCTCCGCGACAGGTTGCCGGATTTCTCCACCTTACGGCTGAGGAACCACTCTGAATGCTGGAAAAACCCTGCACTAAGGCTCTTCGAGAAGCAAGACAGCAGCGCAACGAAGAGTGACATAATGCCCGATGCCGCAGTTCCAGAATTCTGAAACATGCCTGCAAAAGCCCTCCTCTCGTCCTACCTTCGCAGGGGAAGATCCCGTTTGCGCTCTCCTTGATAATTCTTACCATACCGTCAGACATGAACCGATTCCTCGTGGTAATTCTCTCTCTGGCTTGCTCAACCCTCATGGGGGTCTCGAGCGCCGAGGAGGAAACAGATCGATCCACCGGAATCAATCTGGCGCAAGGACGCGAGTTCTGGTCTTTCCGGCCCCTGAAGTCGGTCAGCCCGCCCGAAGTGAAAGATGAGTCGTGGGGGCATACACCCATCGATCCTTTCATTCTAGCCGAACTCGAAAAGAGGTCGTTGCGCCCCAACCCTGAGGCTTCCAGAAACACGTTGCTCCGCCGGGCCATGTTTGGCTTGTGGGGTCTGCCGCCAGAGCCCTCTGAGATTGAGGCCTACCTCAACGATGAGTCCCCAGAGGCCTATGAGAAGCTCATCGACAAGCTTCTCGCCGGTCCCCATTACGGAGAGCGTTGGGCCCGACACTGGCTGGACCTCGCCCGCTTCGCCGAGAGCAATGGCTACGCCTTCGATAAGGACCGTGCTGATGCCTATCATTTCCGCGATTTCGTCATAAAGGCCCTGAACGAGGACATGCCCTACAATCGCTTCGTGCAGTTGCAGATTGCGGGTGACCAGATGGAACCGGAAAACTATATGGCCCAAGCCGCCACCGGCTTCCTGGCTGCCGGTCCCTTCACCTCCCAGCAGACCCAGAAGGAGCGGGAACGCAGTCGCTACGAGCAACTCGATGATATCGTCCACACCATGGGCACCTCGATGCTTGGTCTGACCATCGGCTGTGCTCGATGTCACGACCACAAGTATGACCCTGTCCCCATCCGTGACTACTACCGGTTGGTCTCCTGTTTTTCCGAGACGGGATTTCAGAATCATGCCCACGATCCGAACCCGGCCAGAACACGGGAGGAAAAGCAGAAGTTCGATGCAGCCCACGAAAAGCTCGTGGCCTCCCGGACGAAGTTCGAGCAGGAGGTTCTTCCCTCCCGGCTGACTGACTGGCTTGCAACCCGTGAGGAACCTGTAGAAGCCGAGACTCTCAGCCCATGGAGCCACATTGGCCCCTTTGGAGCCTCGGATTTTAAAAAGGCCTACAACGAAGCCTTTCCCCCGGAGAAGAGCGTCAACCTCTCCGAAGTCTATGAAGATCGGAAATGGGTGGCCCGCCCCGAATGGAAGGACGGAGCCATCCACAACACTCTCAAGGGCGACAACAGCGCAAATTACCTGTTCCGCACCATCGAAGTCTCTTCCGCACGGTCCCTTCCTGTCTCATTCGGCAGAGACGATGCCATCAAGGTGTGGCTGAATGGCGAGTCCGTACTCGCCAAGGAAACTCAGGGCGGAGTCGCCAAAGATCAGGATAAACTCACCCTCGAGCTCAAGGCCGGATCCAATCAGCTACTGGTAAAAATCATCAATGGAGGAGGCGGCTCGGGATTCTACTTCAGCACCTCGCCCGAGGTGCCGGAGAAGATCCACATCATTCTCGCTCTGGCGAAAGAGGCCCGGAATGAAAAGCAGACACTGGAGGTGCTGAAGTGGTATGCCCCGCGGGATCCAGACTGGAGCAAGCTGAACCACGCTGTTGATGAGCATGCCAAGAAAGCTCCCAAACCCTCCCTGATCAATATTTATGCCGCCCGAAAAGGTGGAGCGACCTACAACTTCGGAGCCGATACTCGTAAGGTCTACTTTCTCGAACGCGGGGAGTCGAACTCGAAAAACGAACTCGCAACCCCGGCGTTCCTCCGTGTCCTGCAGTCCGAAGATACCACCGAGGACTACTGGCTTAAAGAGACTGAGAGCCGTCCACCCCGGGTCGCTCTCGCCCATTGGATGACGGACGAGCAAAAGGGTGCCGGACACCTCTTGGCGCGAGTCATCGTAAACCGCCTCTGGCAGCATCATCTCGGACTTGGCATCGTGAGGACTCCAAGTGACTTCGGCGCACAGGGCACACCCCCAACTCATCCCGCTCTCCTCGACTACCTCGCCGGAGAACTCATCAGGAACGAATGGAGGCTTAAGCCCCTGCACAAAATGATCATGATGAGCGCTGTCTACCGCCAGCAGGGAAACTCCAATCAGATGGCGATGAAAGTGGACCCGGAGAACAAGCTCTGGTGGAGGCGAGGAGCCACACGCCTCGAGGCGGAAGTCATTCGCGATTCACTTCTGGCGGTCAGCGGAACACTGGACAAACGAATGTTCGACAAGGGGACGGTCGATCAGCGGCACACCCGCAGAAGTATTTATCTCACCGTGAAGAGGAGTAATCTGATCCCCATCCTTCAGCTCTTCGACGCTCCTGATGCCATGCAGGGTATCGGGCAGCGTATCGCCACCACTGTTCCACCCCAGGCTCTCGCCATGATGAATTCTCCCTACGTGCGGGAACTTGCAGAAAAGTTTGCCCTTCGTATCCGCCCGGATGAGAGCGTCGCAATCCCTGAGGTCATCCACCGAGCCTATTCTCATGCACTATCCCGACCTCCTTCAACCGTCGAGGAGCAGCAAATGAGCTCCTTTATCAAAGGACAGGCTGAGTCCTATGGCAATACGGACGAGGCTATGAAAATGGCAATTGCCGACTTCTGCCAGACCGTGATCTGCCTCAACGAATTTATCTTTGTCGACTGATATGAGTAATTTTCCCTTCTATAATTCCCGCCGCAATTTCCTTCAGAAGGCTGGCCTCGGTTGCGGCTCCCTTGCCCTGACCAAGCTGCTCAGCGAGGAGGGCCTGCTGGGGCAGACCGCTATCGAATCCGGGTCATCGCTGGCAGTTCCCGGGCCACACTTCGCCCCGAAGGCCAAGTCCGTGATATGGCTCTTTATGCCAGGCAGCCCCTCCCAGGTAGATACCTTCGACTACAAACCTGAGCTCCAGAAGCGCAACGGGGAAAAACTCATCGGAGCGGATCCCAAGACCGGGTTTTTTACCACCGATGGTAAGATTCTCGCTTCCCCTTTTTCATGGAAGCAACACGGAGAGTCCGGGACCTGGGTCTCCGAGATTTTCCCGAGCATGGCGCAGCATGTGGATGACATGGCTTTCCTCTATTCCTGCTACTCGCAGTCCAACAACCACACCCCGGCCATGCTGGAGATGAATTCTGGAATGTTCCTGCAGGGACGCCCCGCAATGGGCTCCTGGGTAACCTACGGCCTCGGCAGTGAAAACCAGAACCTTCCCGGGTTCGTTGTCCTGCACGGTGCCATGCCGCGCGGCGGAAAACCTATCTGGGCACCCGGCTTTCTGCCAAAGAAGTTTCAGCCTACTGCCATCAACGGAACGAATCCCATAGGCAACCTCGCACGACGAAAGAACATGGGTGACCAGCACCAGCGTGCCCAGCTCGATATCCTCAGGTCGATGAACCGAGCTCACGGAGAGCCCCGATCTCTTGAACGGGATCTCGCTGCTCGGATTGAGTCCTTCGAACTCGCCTACCGGATGCAAACCGCCGCCCCTGAAGCCATGGACGTCGAAAAGGAATCAAAAGCCACTCAACAGGCCTACGGACTCGACCAGAAGGAGACCCAGCTCGTTGGTCGTCAGTGCATCATGGCCCGGAGGCTTATCGAGAGAGGGGTCCGTTTCGTGCAGCTCTACGCAGGCACCAACGGCGGCGGAGGAGGAGTGGCCGACGTTCCATGGGACGGTCATAACGATATCGGGGCCAATCACCGAATCGCAGCCAAGAGCGTCGACCAGCCAATTGGCGCCCTTCTTTCCGACCTCAAGTCCCGGGGAATGCTCGAGGATACCCTCGTGGTCTGGGGAGGGGAATTCGGGCGCACCTCCGACGCGCAGAGCGGCAAGGGTCGAGACCATAATCCCAACGCCTTCACCATGTGGATGGCTGGAGGAGGAATCAGGGGAGGAGCCCACTACGGCGCGAGTGACGAATTCGGCTACAAGGCTGTGGAAAACCGAGTCCACGTCAACGACCTCCATGCCACCATCCTGCACCTCCTCGGTATCGACCACGAACGCCTCACCTATTTCTTCAATGGGCGCGACTTCCGTCTCACTGACGTAGCTGGAAAGGTGATCAACGAGATTCTGGCCTGACGAGACTCCACTCGCATGGCACTACCGGTTCAGGACCCGGGTCGGGACGACCTCTTCCTCTTCGAACGGTTAACCTTTTCCTTGTATTCCGGGACAGGCAACCCGTCATCAGGCTGATTCCAGAGCCGGTAGGGATCATCGAGCCGGCGCATCTCGGCCAGAAGGAGTGTCTCCATTTCCTCCAGCTTCCCGGCGTATCCCGGATCAGCCGCGAGGTTGCGCTGGTGCTGCCCCGGCTTGTTCCCGGTGAGGTCAATTACTTCCTGGCCGTGATGCTGGCTGATGAGCTCGTGAGGATTCCGTGCGAGATGGAAGAGCTGGGTTTCCCGTATCTTCCCCTTGTCGGACTGATACTTGATCAGTTTCCAGTCCCCTTTCTTCACGCACCGCATGCCCGGACGAGCCCCACCACAATAGACCCCGTAGAGTAGCTCCCGGACCGATTGCTTCTCCCCGAGCAATACAGGCTTGAAGCTTTTCCCCTCACTGGTCCTCGGTGCCTCGATGCCAGAGAGGTCACAAAGGGTCGCGAGAACGTCGAGGAGGTAGATATTACCAGG
>Ga0115012_10000779_pt1 | contig 18171 bp, 34 predicted proteins | sample TroAtlMetagenome_FD_88706 | JGI IMG/M metagenome (GOLD analysis project Ga0115012, IMG submission 88706) | Marine eukaryotic phytoplankton communities from Atlantic Ocean - Tropical Atlantic ANT10 Metagenome | ecosystem: Environmental > Aquatic > Marine > Oceanic | place: Tropical Atlantic...
GAAACAGTAAACTCCCTGCCCTGAACCTCAGACTCCAAAATATTAGAGTCATCCCACATATCCTTAGCAGCAGCTCCACCCTTGTCCTCCATCTCCTCAGCAGTAGTAGTATGCAAACTCTTTCCCACAATATTCTTCCCCTGAACCAAACACTCCTTGACAACCTGCCAACGCTCATTAACATCTACCTCAGTGGTTTTTCCATACTCATCATCATAGTAATACTTCAACTTATTACCATCATAAGCATTCTCAACCGAAGGCTTGTAATCAATCATAGAGTTTAAAACCTCCTTATAAATCTTCTTACCACCCTTAGTACTCCTCTTGGCTGGCTCTTCAAACTTTAACGCTGAACTTGGATTGGTGTCACCGGAATCTTCAGGCTTTAAATAATCAGGCAACTTCTGCCAACTCTTGACCATCTTCTTGAAAATCATACTGGCATCCTTATTAGTCTTACTCTGAATACCACCATTGGCATCATAACTTAACGTAATACGATTGTAAACAATAGAAGTAGCCTTACCAGTCTTACCATCCCTACGATTAGTAACCTGCATCCAACCCAAACAAGAATCCAACATCTGACAATGACGCTCTATATAAAAAAACATAGCATCACTATCCTTCCAATAAGGAACAATACCATCAATCCTCCAAAATGCTAAATAAAAAAAATGATCACCCGTTAAATACTCAATGTTTCCATGATTGTAAAACCAATACCCATTTATCCTATGGTGAGTGACCTGCTTTAAATAATCAATCTGATTATCCATATCAAGCATGTCAAAATCCCTTTGAGATAAAATCCAATCAGGAATCCTCCATTTCTGATCTTTTATTTTTTTATCCCAATTAGGAATCTTATAATATGCAGGAGGATTAGGAAGCTCAACAAGAAACTCAATATTCCCATTTAATTTTATCTCTCTAACTCTTTTAAAAACATTTGGACGCATCGCCCTTGTAGACAACTTACCCATTTCGCAAATCCCTCATTACCTGCTCATACGCTGAAGCAGCCTTTTGTTTCCCTTGTTCTTCCGGAATCTCTCCTATCTCACTATACATCTTATCCAACAACGTCTGTAGATAATCAAGCTTCTCCGAAAATTTTAAACCCCTTTCCAACGCTTTATCCTCCTTGTCAGAAAGCTCATCCGCTGAATCCGACACACGATAATTAGTCAACAACTTATTATTCTGCGTAATAAAGTTTTTTAAAGCTAAAAAAGATTTAACCTTAGTAGTGTTCGCCTCAAACTCCTCAAGCTTTAACTGAAGACCACGAACATACTTGCGAACCTTTACGTCCTTAATACTATCTAGTTTCATTTTAATTTTAATTTTAACTTAACCCCAATATAACAAAAAACCCTAACTATAAAAGCTAGGGTTATAAAACAATTAAATATATATCAATACAACATGGAAAATATTATAAAATTAAGGAGCTGGGTTTGTAGCTAATCCGTCTATCAAAGTCTTAACTTGTGAAAAAGACTGAGTACAAAGAACCTCCTCAACTTTTTGGAAAGTATTACCAGCTTCATTGTAGTAAATTAAACTTCCACCACCTGGCTGCTGATTTACAGACCTAATTCTTAAAACATTCAACGCCTTAGTAGCACCATTCTCTAGAGTAACATTAATATTATAAGATGACAACAAAGCATCTATAAGACTCTTCTGATTAGTACCTCCTGACAAGTTCACATCCGTCTTAGCTAATGTACCAGTAACCGTAGAAGCAACCGTATAACCATTAGGAGCATCAGCCTTAGCCTTATCAGCAGAGATAGTTACAACCGCACCTGCCGCACTAGCCGTATAATTTATAGGAACACTCGTAAACGAATTTACCGCTATAACCAAATTAGCAGCAAGCTCATTCAATGAAGAACCCGATACCGCTGTAGAAGTATCAAAAATACTTACAGAGTTTACAGTCAAATTTGTGATAGTTCCCGAACCTGAGTTCAAAGTAACACTACCCGTAGCTGCCGTATTTTGTGTTTTTATAATCTGAGGATCTTGACCGTAAACATCAATCTCCACATCAACGTCACCCTCAAAAGAGTTTACCGCCTTTACCTTGTCCGATAAAACAGTAGTAGTATTACCACTCTTATCAACAATGTTTAACGTACTTAATGTAATTGCCATTATTTCTTATTTTTAAATTTATACTTATACTAAACCAATAAATGCTCTGGAACTCCCCTCTTTACCTCTAAACTAGCATTCTCATAATAAGCATGCTTGAACTCCTCTCCATTAGAAGCCTTCAAAAAAACTATCCAACGACTCTGACCATTAAAATGAAACGCAGTGTCATCATGCAATATCTTTGAACACTCAAACCTCTGCCCGGCAACACGATAACTCTTACCAATCTGCCAAACAAATCCAGGGGTATCACCCAACGTCTTATTCAAGACTATCAACTGATACACATTGTCAATAACATCCCTGTCCATATTGTAAATATATAACAATTATTTTTTACCCTAAATGTGATACCTACAACAAAAAAAAAGGAGTGCCAAACAAATAAAAACACTCCCCCTTAATCAACAAAAAAACCCAGACCAATATAAACATTTTATTTTAAATAATCACCAAGAACCTTCAAGCCAATTTTCCGAGGTGAACGCTTTGTATCCGTAACCAAATACTCTCCTGGATAAAAATTCATCCCAAACATAGTAGGTATCTTAAACATATTAATATAAACACCCTGAGTAGCAAACAACCAATTAATCTTAACCTGTGCATAACTAGTCATATTATTCTGATTATGAACAGGCTTAATCTCCACATGACTCACCAAATCACTCCCCAAATGATACAACGGCTGACCATTCCTAGTCAAACGCTCACCATCTACATAATCATAATAAAAAATACCCTCAGCCTTCTGTGTCCACTCAACCCTGAAATCAGGAGTATAAACAGTAGGCTTTATCAACCTCTCACTCTTATGATTAACCTTAGTCTTTAAACGCTCCTCATACAACTTCTCATAACCACCATACAACTCAAACGTAGTATACTCATACCAAACATTATCAACATACCCAGCATCACACAATTCACTCAACCAACACAAATAAAACAACTCCTCATCAGAACGTAAACAATCCAAATCTATCTCAGGAAAATTAATATTTAACCCCTTTGCCACACTCGGCACAATCTTTCTCATAAACCCTATAACATTTTCTGCATAACATCAAACCCCTATCATAAGCATACTCCTTCAACCGATCCAAATAAGGTCTCCCAACCCTAGCAACATTATTCAAAACATAACAACGATGACTCTCCAAAAACTTACCCTCATCCAATATAATACCTACCATAAAAAAAAATAAAAAAAAGGTAACGCCATCCACGATACCTAAACTAACTAATCAATATTTTGTTACACACAATCACAACTAAACCTCCAAACCCCTAAACTCTATCTCTGACCATAAATAATCCAAAACAGGATTCTCAGGACGATACCTAATCTGATTCTCATAAATCTTTAACAAATGATTATCATGCAAATCCTCCAAATAAAAATGACTCCCCTTGCGAGTTACCCAAACTATACGCTTTCCCTCACCATCCAAGTGCCTTACGTCAGACATAATAACAAACTAAAAACTATAACCAAAAAAACAAAACCCAATACCAACCGCAAAAACAAATTAAAACGAGAATCATCCACCAAACTAAATCCCAACCCATCAAACAAACTCACCCTCCTAACCGTTACCTTAGTGAAATTCTTACCATCATCATCACACCACGAAACACTCAATATATACTCAACACCAAACTCACCAACATCATAACGATTCAAAACCTCATAACCCTCACCAAAATAATCATCTATAGACTCCGTAACACCAGACAAACTCCGACAAACAGATAACAACTCATAACCCTCACTATCACTCTCCATAACTACATACAAACTCAACATAACCTAACCCTTCTTCCTGTCCGAACTAACATGCTTATACTCTATACGCTTACCCCTCTTAGTATGACTGAATATATCAGCAACAACAACATCCAAATTATAACCTATAACATTGAAAGCCTGAACCAACTCATATATCTTAAAACTAGATATACAAACCTCCTTAGCATAATAAGTCCTGTAACTTAAACCCATATGATGAGCAACATACTTCCGACTAATACCCCTCAACTTCCTTAAACTCACAAACTTATCCAACCAAACAATATACAAAGGATCATACTTTAACCTCCTGTCATCATGCTTCAAATATACATACCCCATTTTACATAACTTTTATCGCCTAAACCCGAGTGGAGACCATCCACTTTACATAACCAAGACGTAATTCAATATGCAATATATAAATACCCCACCAAATAAACAAATCCAAGGTTAATAAATCCCCCTTCTTATGCAAACCGGAATGCGTTACGGTTAAGTAAATAAACTTTCATATAAACCCTTAGACGCAATAAAACCTGGTGAGTGAAGCTAAGGGTTCAGATTAAGCTTAGGTTTTCTTAAAAGTTCTCTGTGGTTGTGTGGGTGGGGTTATCAGGGTGTGCGACGGGGATCATTAACCCAGGGGGATTCGCAAAACTTTTTGGGGGTGGGGTCGTTTTTGGTTTTGCTTCGTTTTGCTTTACTGTTTTTTATTTCTTCCGGTATTGCTCAACTGTTTATTAGTCAGCTGTTTACGTGTACCCTATCGAACGTTAAAGAAAACTTTGTTTTTAGTTTTCGATTTAGGAAAGTTCAAACGGTTAAGAGTTTTAAAAAACTTTGTACGCTTTTAAAAGGTTTGTTTAATCCTATCCAATATTATTTTTTTAGTTCCTGCAGGTTCAAAAGATCATTTTTTCCCCTTTCCTTATCCTTTTCTTTTGTCTTCTCTTATATAGTATTATTGTTATTTTTTCTTTTTTATAATCGTGTCACCCTCAACCCCTTTTTTTTGAATTTCCAGAATTTCAATTAATACTATTAATATCTGTAAAGTGCTGATCTTTAGGTGTTTATAAATTAATTGAAAAAAAAGTTTACTTTTTATTTGTTTTTTACTTTTGTTTTAACGTATCTTTGTTTCAGACGGTTAAGGTTAACGCCGTTTAAATGTTAGCCAAAATTTAAACTTTATTAAGATGAATAATTTAAGGATAGTGATTTCACAGACTCAAAAAATAGTGACAACTAAAAAAGAGTTAACAAAAGACAAAGTAACAAGTGAAAACAAAGTAAATTTAAAAACATGGAATTTTGATACGGAATCAAAATTTAACCAAAAAAAGTCACTTTTGGCAATTGTTAATGGTACTTACGCAATAATCGAAAGAGAGAAGCAAAGAAAAAAAGACGGATTAAGACCTTTTAATCCTATTCAAATAAGTAAACCTTTGGAAATTGTTTTAACGTGGAACAATTCCCGAAAAATAATTTTAGCAATTGAGGAAAGTGGAACGGTTAAAGCGTACAATTATAAACAAGGTAGTAAACAAGATTTGAACAAGGCAAAAGGTCGATTTTTCCACGAAATAAAAGATATATTGAACGGTTATAACGTCAAAGACATTTTTGAAGACTTCACAGCATAACAACAATTTAACGGGCGCACAGTGCTTTTAAAGGGCGCAAGTCCCTTTGCCCGTTCCAATAATACCTAGTTATTTGACATCCTGATAAAATTTTTAATAAGTGCAATTTATTGCCTTAATGTTTTGAATTAAAAGCCCTATGTTTTTTGGCATCTTGAAAAGGTTATTAAATTTAATACAAAAAGGAACAACAATAAAAGTGAATTATTAAAGACTAAATTAATAGGTAGAACGGAAATTTTACAGCGTAATTAATAACCAAAGTTTTTACGTGTTGTTTGTTTCTTATTATAGCCTATTAATGTACTATGTTATTTAGCAAGGTGGCATTATTCTAAATGTGTCACCTTGTTAAATTAAGTTTAAATATATACCGTATTCTTATATGGTATACTTGCAAGGTGGCGTATGTTAAATGTGTCACCTTGCCTAATATAGTTAGCAAAGATCTTAAATTGCAATCGTATTGTTTTACAGCTTGCAAGCGATGATAAATAAAAAAGCTAAAACCCTCAGACAGATTTTATATGGTGTCTCCTGTAAAGTTCGAACCTTTAGAGGGTTTCTATTATAAATGTGTAATGCTACACAAACTAAAACCCAAAACAAAATGAAAAAAATAAAAGACAGTTTTAAAAACACAGATGGACAAATAAATTACGAATTTATGATCTGTTTTGTATCAACATTAATAGTCTGGACATTATTAATAATAAACAGAATTTAAAAACTAAAACCCCAAACAAAAATGAAAAAATACAACTTAACAATAGAAAAAATTCCAGCATTTGGATTTCTAATAGGATACAGCGAAACAGATGGATTAATTATAATGATACCGTTTAGAACTATAGTAATTAAAAAACAAGTACAAAATATTGCACAAACTAAAACCCCAAACAAAAATGATTAAAATCAGGATCTTCATGCACACAGGCATTACAAAAAAAATGAAGCAAAAAACAGTTTTTGCGGTAACTATTTTTAACAACAAAAAAGAAAAAACTTTTTACGTTTGGCTACCTTTTAACACAGGAATTTACAAAACATTTGAAATTTAAAAACAAACAAAATGAAACAGTTAATAAAATTAAATTATTCAAACGATACGTTTGAAATTTACGAAACGGAAAACATAGAAAACTTCAAAGGGCAAAACTTTGAAATAATTAAGCCAAAACGAGAAAACAAAAAAAGTCCAGTTCTTATGTGGTTAAGTGGATGGAGTGATGAAGACGAACAAAAAAACGTTTTTGTTTACTTAAATGAAGCTGAATTTAACTCTTTGTGTGAGGCGTACGGTGAAGAATACGAAAAAGTTATGCAAATGCTTAAAGATATTTTTTACCAAAAATCAACAAAATTTATATTAGACCATTTTGAAGACGTAACAGCTCAAATAAAAAAACAAACAAAATAAAAAAAAAGACATGGAATTTACAAAAGAAATGATCACTTGGATGAAAGATGGAAATGTTGTAAAAGTATCCAAAAATAGATACATAGAACAAACAACACAATGGCGAAAACTATTTACAAAAACAGAATTAATAAACTTTTTTATTAAAGAATTTAAAAACTAAAATTTAAAACAATGAAAAACTTTGAAGTATACAAAGATCTTAGAAACAATCCGATTTACAAAGTAAACGATACATTCTACACAGAAAACAACGGACAAATAGAACCTGCACCTAAGTTTCTACAATCCTGGTTTCAAAAATGGATAGAAGAAAACAGAACAGATTTAATAATAAAAACAAACTTTAGTGATTTTACTATTGTCAGTACAAAATAAAATAACTAACTTAGTAAAAAGGTAATTAGTTCAGCCTATAAAATGAACCAATAATATAAAATCAAATCAAAATGGGACGCATTACAAAAATTGACAGTTTAGAAAAAGCATGGAAGGTAGTAGATTACCAAACCTCCGCACAAGATTTATTAAATGAACGGTTATATCTAAAAACAACAGGCTGGAGCAAAGTTCAATTAACGGATGAATTTAAAAGACAGCTTTGCGATATGCTGACTAGGGATATTGGCGGACATCACAAAATAAAAGAAAAAGTAGAACGGTGTTTATTGTTTAGATCTCCTCAACATTGGGCTTTAAAAAAGTTCTTTCTTACTAAGTACGGGAAAGAAGCTAGAATATCATATTACGCTGGGCAAGACCATGTATCAGAGATGAGAGATTTAAGAAACTTTCTTTATAACGAATACTAATAATAAATGTGTGAAATTAAAAACAAACAATCATGAAAGTAATTAAAATAGAATTAGAGACTGCTGGAATAGTTTCAAGCGTCCAAATAGAGACAGAAAACAATTTAAAAATATGGTTTGACGTATGGGAAGATAGAACATACGAAGAAGTATACGAAGAACCCGAAATAACGGGTGATTGGAACAAGTATATCTTTAAACTAGACAATAAAGAAGACTTAAAAATAAAAGAGTTTCAAAACAGTAGTGAAAACTTTAGTGAATGCTTAGAACTTGCTATTAATGAATACGAAAAACACAAAAGTTTTAAAGTTCATGGAGGATATACAATATCTAATACAGGTGGATACGAAATAGAAATAAGTGAATGTGGCGACTCTGCAAGAGTAAAAGATGCGTGGGGAAGTAAAAACCCTAGAATAAGTGAATGGCTAGAAATAGAATACATAATAGATGAAGACTCAGAGCCTGATGAAGAAGGATACAAGGAATCTGAGCCTGTTATTGATCCTGATGGATATAACATACCCCTAAACATGGTAATGATAGTAAATGTGTAACCTTAAGTAACATCCTCACTTAAGGTTAAACACAAAAAATTAAGAGGATAAAATTTAATTATTATGGACTGGACAAACATTAATTTAGAAAGTGGTTATGAGAAAGCTCAAAACCTAATGGATGGATACACATTCGAACAATTATTACTTGAGGTATATTGTAACATAAGAGAAGAAAACTTAACCCCTGAAGAGATTAAGAAACACGCTCTAAATGTACTCAAGGCTAAACACAGCGAAGCAATTGAAATTTTGAATGATAACCTTATAAATATTACAAACCACGCTAAAAACGAACGAAAATGAGAGCAATAGAAAAAGCAAAAGAAATCTATGACAAAAGTATAGATTGTAAAGACATGAAGAAGTTAACCACTTATATTAATGAAGTGGTTGAAATATATCAAGAACACGACAAAGAAGTAAAAGAGAAAATTGATATGCAAGATTTTAGAGATGTTAACGGTGTTGATTTTAACGAATGGGCGCACGACCAACAAGACGATATCGAAAGAATATATCAAGATCTTAGGTCTGCTCTTGGCTCTTTAAGTTTTGAACAAAACGGATTCAGTATAATTTAAAATAAAACAATCATGAAAAAAGAATATCAGACATACAAAGGTTTCGGAATAAACTTAATTAGAAACGAATACACCGCTTCAGCCTATGCAAACCCAACTTTTTTCGGTAGCAACCTAGCTAAAATAAAAAAAGCAATTAACCAGTATTTAAAAGATGAAAAGTATACTGACTATAACGAGATTTATCATATAAAATAGTATTAATAAACGTGTAACCTTGAGTAACATCCTCACTTAAGGTTACACGCAAAAAATTAAGAGGATAAAATCTAAATATCATGAAAAAAATAGAAAGCTACTTACCGTTATTCAATGGTTTTTATAATACCCTATTCGAATACGACAATGAAGAAGATGATATCAAATCTTATAATTACGAATACGAAACAGATTTCGATTATGATAATTTTAACTGGAATTATTCTGAAAGGAATGATAGAATATCTAAGCAAATTTGTGGAATATTAGAAAGTTTATTGTCAGATGAAAACCTAAAAATGACAATCAATTTCCAAAATATAGTTAGTCCTAAATACTACAATTTTGGAAATGATAGTATAAACTGCGAATACGTTATATCTAAGGAGCAATATAATCTAGTCATAGACTATCTAAAATCTAATTGGACAAACTTTGAAATATGGATTAAAGAAAGGTATACATCTAGATCTGGATTCATCTCCTCACACAGTAATATTGCAGAGGTATGGATAAACAATATGAAGTCAGAATCTCATTTAGAACATAATTTCGGGGCTGTATTAGAGTTTATACTACATAACGAAGGTTATGAGCCATATAATGTATTTGGGTTAATACAAGATGACTATATAGAGTTTGAACAGATAGAAGAAATAGTATAATAAACGTGTGACCTTGAGTAACATCCTCACTTAAGGTTACGCAAAAAATTAAGAGGATAAAATATAAATATCATGAGAACAGAAACAACAACAACAACAACAACAATTTACGAGTTCGAGGAACTTGATGAAGCAGTAAAAGAAAAAGTAATAGAGAAATTTCACGACATCAATACAGATTATGATTGGTGGGAACACATATACGAAATGTATATGGACAGAGATACAGAAACAGGATTCGATATTGATAAAATATATTTCAGTGGATTCCGGTCTCAAAGTGATGGAGCTATGTTTGAAGGATCACCAAACGAAGATATACTACACTTTATAACTCCAAGATACAATAACCAACAATACCAAAAAAATTGGTCAAGAGTTATCAAGCTAATTAAAAACGGTGATATAAATATATACGGAAGCTTTAAACATCATGGACATTACTACCATTCAAAAAGTTATTCAGATAACTTAGAAACTGAATTTACTAATGACTGGCAATATAAGAACTATTCCAATATAGAAGACATCTGCGAAGACATCTTAGAAGAAATAAGAGAATACTACGAAGATCTTTGTAATAAGATATACCATTCGCTAGAACAAGAATATGAATACTTCACTTCTAGAGAAGCTATAGAAGAAACTATTATAGCCAATGAGTATGAGTTTACAGAAGATGGAAAACAATATTAATAAATGTGTGACATTAAAAACAAACAATCATGGAATTATTTATAGATATTAAAAACAAAATACACGATGCAAGCGGTATAGACAGACCTCAAAATTATTATTGGCATAAAGTTAACAACCAATATTACCCATTGAGGGAAATTGAAGAAGATGAAATACATGAAGAAATAAGAGAGTTCTTATATGAACATGAAAACATTCCTGAAATAAGTTTAGACGAAATACCATTAGACGTATTCACCGAAGAACAAATGGAACGTAGAGACTTCTTTATGAGTATGTTTTAATTAAAAAATATTAACGCTTAAAAACAAACAATCATGGACAAATACACAGAATTACTAAACAACCCTCCGAAGCTGGAGGTAAAAGAAAATGCAAGAGAAGTAGTTATTAACCTTATATCTTGTATGTGTGATAACAGACATAAAATTACCCTCAAGAAAAATGATGACGGTGATTTTAAACTTAACTCTCATAGAGATTCTTATAGAAACTTTCAAATAAAATTTGATAGATATGACATCGAATGGGAAGCTGATGACAACAATTGGGACGAAGTATTTAGTATGATTAATTCTGGAACTAAAAAAATTGATAACATAAAAAGTAGATAACAATTAAAAAACAACAATCATGAAAACTTACAACTTTACAGTAGAAGTGGAAAGTGTCCACGCAGAAGAAAATTCATTAATAAATAGCTTTATCAATACAGCTAATGATGAACAGAGTCAAATTAAAATAACCGAAGCTATCAATAAAAAGTCAACAAAAATCTACAATAAAATTCTTTGTGACTTTGTAGAAAGCATAAACAGAGAATTAAATGTTGCACATATATTCGGATTTCAAGAACCTTACCTGTGGATGCAATACTCAAACGAGTGTCAAGGTAGCAAAGCTGAAGCCGTTATTAATGGTAATGTTTATAGTCTTCTAATAATACCTGAAGATAACAGAGATTTTAATGACAGTAAATACAAAACATACACTGGAGACTATCATATACAACAACAGTTTTGGGAAAAAAGGTCTCTAAATAAAATAAAAGTTAAAACAGTAGATGATGTTTTAAAAATAATGGAACGAGATATAATTCAAACAATTAAAAAACAACAATCATGAAAACAGTAATTTTAAAATTTGAAGAACAGGATGTTGCAAGTGACAACATCTTCACGACAATTTCTAAAACTCATTCAGAAATTGAACAGGAAAAAGAAAACGCTAACAAGATCAATAAAACCATTCTTAACCAGTTTGAAGATATACTAAGCCAAACAGTTGGTAAAATATATTCTAAAATAACAGAAGCTGATATTGAAGGATGTGACTTTGATTGGATAGATAATGACAGACACAGGATGACAGGTCCAGTTTTTACACAAGGAACAAACCACGTTAAAGTTAGTTTTGAAATGTACAAAACAATAAAAGCTAAAGGCGTAGGAGAATTTGAACAATGTCAAAAAATAGATGTATCTATTGTATCAAGAAAAATTAACGAAGGACTATACGAAACCCTAACTCCTGAGTATTATTTTAATATATTTTCAAACGGATGTTTAGGTAATTTAGGTAATAACGGATATGACCTGGCTTCTCAATTAGAACAGTCTATATGTGATAGGATAAAGGCTTTTATATATCATAGAGCCTAATAATAAATGTGTGACATTAAAAACAATTAATCATGGAAAAGAAAAAAATTTGGATAGGAACAATACCTGAAATTTTTGGATACGGTATGTGTGTAATCGGAAACTCCGAAAAAGAATGTATGAAAGCACTTCGTAAAGATTATGATGAATCTAAAAAAGGAAGAAAAGAAATGACCAGCCAGAAAATATTTTTAGAAGCTTTTGAATATTGGGGAGGATGTGTTGAGGAAGTAAAAATAGGCAAAGTATATTCTGACGGCTTTAGAAGTTAATAATAAATGTGTGAAATTAAAAACAAACAATCATGGATAAGCAATTAATTAAAGCAATAAGTAGAAGAGATTTTGAACATTCAATAGATGATGACTTTGAAAATACTTCTGTATATAAAATTCAAGGTGATGAAAGTTATTTACTGTTTTGGAACAGTTCAAACGGTGAAGAACCCGAATACAGATATGCATTACCCTTAATACTTGAATCTATAATAGATGAATTGGATTGGGGTACTATTAATGATGGATTTAATGAAATAATGTTTGAAGTTAAATATAATTAATTATGAAAAATGTACTAGAATTATTTGCTGGCTCTAGAAGTATAGGAAAAGAAGCTGAAAAATTAGGTTATAATGTATTTTCCTCAGATATTAATGATTTTGAGAAAATAGATTACGTTACCGATATAAATAGTTTTGATGTTGATAAAGTTCCGTTTATACCTGATGTTATATGGGCATCCCCACCTTGCACATACTTTAGTGTAGCAAGCATAGGAAAACACTGGAACAAAGATCACACTCCAAAAAGTGATAACGCTATGAAAGGAGTTGAATACGTAAGAAGCACATTAAAAATTATTGAACACTTTTTAAATATAAACCCTGATGTAAAATTCTTTATAGAAAACCCTAGAGGTAAACTTAGAAAACTTAAAGTTGTAGAAGGTTTAGATAGAGCAACAGTCTGGTATTGTAAATATGGAGACATAAGAGCAAAACCAACAGACATTTGGAGCAATCACATTAAAAGTGTTTTAAACCCTAACGGGTGGATACCAAGAGAACAGTGTTTTAACGGCAACACTAACTGTCATCACCAACCTGCACCAAGAGGAAGTCAAACAGGAACTCAAGGAATAAAAGGAAATTACAATAGATCTAAAATACCTCAGCAACTTTGTGAAGAGGTATTGAAAAGCATTTAAAATAAATATGAAAACCTTTGTTATCAAATTTATAGACAACTCATTCAAAAGGAAATGGGAAGTAATTAAAACAAAACAACAACAATCTTACTACGATATTAAAACCCTTCTGGAAATAGAAGGACACGATGTAAGAAGAGTACTAAATTGGAAAGCTTATGACTAACAACATTCTAATAGCAATATGGCTAACATCAACAATCTCTGCTCCATTCTTATTTAATATATGGATGTTCCTCGGAGCTTGCACAATTAGTTACATATCAAGCTACAAATTATACAAACGATTATACTTAAAATAAATATTATGGAAAACTTATTTCAAGAGTTCAAACAAGGACTCACAATTAAAAAAAATTCACAAGAACACCTAGACCAACAAAAAGACATCGACAAAATGATGAACGTAGGTGTGTTGATAAACGATAAAGGAATACAAATTAACCCTCTGCTAAGGAGGGCAAAAACATACTCAACAGCTAAAATGAAAATAAAAGGAATAATTAAAACTTGGTTAAGCAATCTAGACCACCAAAGAAAGCAACAGACAAACTTTAGAGAAGAAATGACAACTTACTTCAAAAATAATCCTATCGGCTTTATAAACGATGGATACGCAGTGATGCCCGAAGGTACTCCCGAAGAATACCTAAGAGGTAGAGGTATAGCATACGTATTCAACGGAGAAATAATATCACTACACTCAGGATATATACCACCAGAAAACATTCCTAATGACTGTGATAGATTCGATTACGAAAGTAACTTAGGAATTATTCAAATTGTAAAATCATGATTTACTTTATAGCATTTTTAGTAATTAAATTTATAATCGCTTGTTTAGCATTAAGATCTAGATAACATGAAAATATTATTAGCCTGTGAGGAAAGCCAAGCAGTAACAAAAGAATTTAGAAAGTTAGGACACGAAGCATTCTCCTGTGACATTCTTCCCTGTAGTGGTGGTCATCCGGAATGGCATCTACAACAAGATGTAACAGAACTATTAAAACAAGAATGGGATATGATTATAGCTTTTCCTCCATGTACCTACTTAACCGTAACAGGTAACAGATGGTTTAACATTGAAAGATACGGAGATAAAGCAATAAAAAGACACGCTGATAGAAAAGAAGCTATTAAGTTCTTTATGATGTTTGCTAATGCTAAATGTGATAGGATAGCCATTGAAAATCCTGTAGGGGTAATGAGTAGCGAATGGAGAAAACCTAATCAAATTATAAACCCTTTTCAATTCGGTGATCCATTCGAGAAAAAAACTTGCTTATGGTTAAAAGGACTCCCAATATTAATGCCAACAAAAATAGTGCAACCACCAAAAAGAACACAATTTAAAAGCGGTAAATCTCACCCATCTTGGTATGCAGATGCGTTAAAACTGCCAAAAGAACAAAGAACTAAAATAAGAAGTAAAACATTTCCAGGGATTGCAAAAGCTATGGCGAATCAATGGGGATAACGCTTAGAATATAAAGCGTGAACGAAGTGAATGATTGTATATTTAATGTTATAAATTGATAAAATTATGTGGACAGAAACAGCAGAAAAAAGATTAAAAGAACTAGGGCTTACAAAAGAGCAAATAGATAAGTTAAGCGATGAAACTAGTCTAGGTGTGAACATTATTACTTCAGTATTACTAAAGGCTAAACAAATGCAGTTAGTTAAATAATTTTATTTGTTTACGCTTAGTGTAAGAGGCGTTTTAATGCCTTTTACACCTTGTTAGGCACTTTTAATTTAACCGATAAAGATAATAGAATGAAGATACTTAATTTATATGCTGGGATAGGTGGCAATCGCAGGTCATGGGGAAATAAACACGATATAACATCAGTAGAATTTGATGAGGGAGTGGCAGAAAAATATCAAGAGCTTTACCCTAATGATAAAGTAATTGTGGCAGATGCTCACGAGTACCTTTTAAAACATTATACAGAGTTTGAAAAAGGGTTTATTTGGAGCTCCCCTCCATGTCAAACGCATAGCAAAGCAAACTATTTTATAAACTATATTACAAAAAGCAGATACCCTAAGATGGAACTATGGCAAGAGATAATATTTTTAAAAACATTTTGCAAGGGTAAATTTTGCGTTGAGAATGTCAAAGCATATTATGAGCATTTTATACCACCAACAGCTGAAATAGGTAGGCATTATTTATGGGCAAATTTTAAAATACCACCAATAAAACAACCAAAAGGAGAAGTAGGTACAATGATGAAGAAATATGTAGGAACTGATAAACATGCACATAGTAAACCATTAGCAGAGAGAAATATGGTTAATGCTGAATTAGGTTTACACATATTAGAAAGAGCTCAAGGAATAATTAAGGCTAATAAAAACAATCAAGGCAGTTTATTTTAATTGTGTCTAACATACTTGTAATTGAGCTTGTGCGACTGGCGAGGTACAAGCTTGCAATTACAACTTGTTAACAACTATTTTTTTGTATATTTAAAAACCTTTTTTCTTAAAAAGAAAGAAAAAAATTAACAACCCTATATTAAAATTAAAATGACATACACTGATAAAGAACTAAAAGAAATAGTTCAACTAATCCAATGTGGTGAAACTTTGGAAGAAGCGAAAAATATTATAACTCTTAAATATAAACTAACAGATCAGGGTAAAAAAATAAACGAATTAAGTGAAAAAGTTAAAGAATACTTTAAAATAGATACACTAGTATCACCATCCAGAAGTTCAGAAGATATAGCACCAATGGCTGTGTTTACATACCTTATACACGAAATGCTTGGTGATTATAAAGCAAAAAATGTTCATGAAACATTCTCAATAATAACAGATAAATCTAGATGCACATTCTATCACTACACCAAAATGTATGAAGATGGTCAACACTTAGTAGATAGAAGAATCTGTAAAAAAAATTACGTAGCAAATCACTTTTTAATACTAAAAGGAAGAATCCTTAATGAAGATGTTTCAAATGATCTTCTGATAGTAACGGAAAAAGTAAAAAAAGACTCCCTGGCTAGAAAAAGATTTGAACAAAATAAAAAAGATATTATATACGATATACACAACAATATAATGTCATACCAAGAGCTAAACAGAAAATATTTCCTACTTAATGACCATAGAAGTGTTAAAAAGTTTTTTGCACTAGAAGAGAAAAAATACATTAAATTTATAAGAAATAGCTACCGAACTAGACTTTCTAAAATTATAGAAACCTATAAGAAAGGTTTTAAAAGAAAAATAGAAAAAGGACATACTTTTGAAGAGATTAATGACTACTTTAATATCTATCCTTGCTCTAAGCTTTTAAGAAAGGTAGCCCACAAACACGAAAGAATAATATTTGATATTATAATTCAAAACGAGAATGATAGAAAGAAAAAAATCCAGACCAATCAATGAAAATCATATCTTGAATCTGGATTATAATTCCTATATTTACTTCGCTAATAAATAAAAAGAATTTTTAAAAAAAAGAACTTCATCAAAAATAACAAATATATATCATTTACACAAATAACCTTAGTTCCAGGGTTAGCAAAAGCAATTCTTAACAAGAAAAAAGTTAAAGATTTCGAGTTCTACTGCTATTTAAAGACACTAGAACACAGCGGTTGTGTGAAAGATTATGAAATGGTTGTCCTTGAAATGGATACCCAACTATCCGTTAAAACTATTAAAAGAAGATTACAATCCCTTCAGGATTTAGGATGGATAGATATTAAAGGTCAAAACATTTACCTTAGATCATTAAAAAAAATCTGTCAGTCAGTAGGTTGCAGATATAATGATAATAAACCAAAGAAAAAAAGACACCAATCAAGTAGAATATATACGATAAAAGAATTACTTAGAGCTGAATCTCTAAGAGAACACATCTCTTCTCAAGAAACAAAAGCATTAAGAAACGCAAGCAAGAGTTCAACGAAGTACCTTAACAGTTTTGGGACAAAAGGTCTCAAAGCATGGTTACTCAATTCTCCAGAAGAATTACAAGAGCATTCGCAGTTTTTTAGAAGCTTAGAGGTAACTGCCTCCAGAGAGAAATGTGCAAAAATTTGGGGTTGCTCCACTATTGACGCTTCAAGGTCATTAAAGGCTCTCTCCGAGCGAAATGTTATCTCTGACAGAAAAAGGGCAGGGATGATATGTAAAGGCGATGAGAGAAGAGCTGCTGCATTGAGGAGGATATATGGAGATCCCACCATCTTTCACAAAAAAGGAAAGATATATAAGAAATTAAATAATCTAATTACTTTTTTAAAGCTAGACTTAGAAAAACAAGCATACGTTCCTGATTCTAAATTTTATCAAGGAGGGGATGACTATGCTCCTAAGTTTCTCTTTAAATTAGATATGATGTATACTTCTTATCTATCTAAGTTTAGTTTGGGGATTAAGTGTTCGTAGTATCACTTCGTTCTAGACTTGTACCATTTTTGTCCAGTCCAATAATAGATGAATTAATCTAAATAGTATTTCTATATCCTATTCAAAAAAAAACATACTTTAAATATGATTTGTCATTACAAATAATTAAATTAGTCATTATGAAAACCCAAGCAATTATTTACATTAGAGTATCTACAAACAAACAAGATAACTCATTAGAAATGCAGAAGGATAAATGTGTCCTGTTCTGCAAAGAAAAAGATTATGAGGTAGTTGATATAATTATCGACGAAGACATCTCAGGAGGTTCTAAAATATTCAAAAGACCAGGAGGTTCTGTCCTTAA
>Ga0115012_10000781_pt1 | contig 18148 bp, 17 predicted proteins | sample TroAtlMetagenome_FD_88706 | JGI IMG/M metagenome (GOLD analysis project Ga0115012, IMG submission 88706) | Marine eukaryotic phytoplankton communities from Atlantic Ocean - Tropical Atlantic ANT10 Metagenome | ecosystem: Environmental > Aquatic > Marine > Oceanic | place: Tropical Atlantic...
ATTACTTCACCAAGCCACAAAAAGCATGCCCAAATTAAAATTACCCCAGGCCCCAAGCTCACGATAAAAACGCTGGATATCTACACCCAGGGCCCGGGGCGTGATAATCCCGAGATTCAACATACTATTAATACACTCCCCATTCGAAAAGGAGAAGCGTTTAACAGTATTTTGTATCATGAAGCGAAAGAAAAAATTATTGTAGCCGCTGAGCACCAGGGTTATTTAAATGGCTACTTTGAAACTGCTATTGTTAGAATTGATACGCAAAACAATGCGGCTTATATTACGTTACATTTTGAAACTGGATCACGTTCTTACTTTGGTCGCATCCATTTTGGTACAGGCGTAAGCAAGCCTACACCTAAAATAAAAAACGGTCTTAATTTACTGAGTGTTTCAAGCTTATTACAAATCTTAAATCCTGAGGGGCGCAGCGACAGCTTGTTTTCTAATAAGCGTATCGTATTGTCTAACCGCTTATTATATCGTTACATTCCGTTTCAGTATGGTACGTCTTACTCCAACGAAAAAATGCTCGAGCTCTCTTCGCGATTAAAATCGAGTGGTTACTTTAAAACGGTGGATGTAAGACCTAAAAATGAATTCAGTCATGAGCGCATGGTGCCACTTGAAGTATACCTGGAGCCCATTGAGCGCTTTCGTTATACCGTGTCTGGCGGTTATGGTACCGATACCGGTGCACGTGGGCGACTTGGCTTTCACTTCGTGCCGGTCAATCGCTGGGGACATAAGCTCGACTTTCTTGCACAAGGCTCATCCAACCAAAATGCAGCCCAAGCTAAATACTCTATGCCCGGGCATGATCCCGTTAAGGACACTTATAACATCAATGGCGGCTTTAACAACCTTGCCTTTGTCAGTGGTCACAGCCGCTCAGGTAGACTTTCTCTCGAGTTTCAGCACGTACAAGTTCGATGCCAACAAATTGTCTCTTTGAATGGCTTGCATGAAGCATTTCGTTATGACAATAAAGATCCCTATGAAAGAGCCATGCTCTATCCCAAGGCAACACTGGTGTGGCGTTATGTGTCTGATCCTTTATTTTCACCCTCAGGTTACAATGTGACTGTAACTGGCTTTGCTGCCGCAAGGCATGCGCTTTCTAGCATAAGCGTTGCCTCAGGAACACTTGACGCGCGCGCAGCCATTACCGTCGATGCGCTACGTACCCGCTTTTATGGCCGCACTATCCAAGGCATCACGGCCGTTAATGATGTCTACGAATTGCCCTTAACACTCGCACATCTTTTGGGTGGCCCAGAAAATTTGAAAGGCTTCAGTTATAATTCTATTGGTCCTGGTAAAGCACTCAGTTATGGTGGTATCGAAGTACAAAAAGAAACCTTACCCAACTGGTACGCCGTTGCTTTTGTAGATAAAGGTACGGTCTACAGACCAGAGCCAAATGTTGTACAATATGATGTAGGGGCTGGTCTTATGTGGCGCTCACCTGTTGGACCCATTAAAATGGCCTTTGCCCAACCCACCAACAGCCGCCTAAATCCACTAGAAGGTATCGGGTTTAGGTTTGTTGCCAATATGGGGCCTGATCTCTGATGAATATTTGGAAGTGGTTTAAAATTACGGCAAGCATAGCTTTTTTGCTCCTATCCTTTTCGGTCTTCATTTTGCTTGGCACTTCTTACGGGCTCAATATTGCAATTAAAGCTACCGACCGATATCTACCTGGTCAATTACGTATCCATGCACTTAAAGGTCAGTTATTTCGTCATATGCACTTTGAAGGCTTCAGCTATGAAGATGAGCATTTTTCTCTTCAAGGTCAAAAAGCCGAGCTCAAATGGCATATCACCTCGTTGTATCCTTTACGTATCAGTTTAGAAAAGCTCGACTTAAGCGCACTTCGTTTACTGCATGAATCTCAAGAGCTGATGCTTGATGCTTCTTTTAAGACCGAAGGTGATGAAATCATTGGGCATATTATCAAGGGTAATACTGAAATCGATATTACTGGGCCATTGAATGGCCCTTGGCGCGTCCATGGCAAGCTTGATGACTTAAGCCAACTGCATGAATCCCTTGCTACGCTGCAAAGTAAAGTTACACTTACAGGGCGTATTCAAAACATGCATGATGCCACACTCAATATAAGATTAAGCCCGGGTAAAGTGCATTTGCCCCAGGGCACAAACCCTGAGAGCATTGCGTTTAAATCTGCTGATATTACCGCAAACTATACTGCACTTGGTATGACACTCAAGGGCTATACTGAGCTTGATGATAATATTTCCAGTCGTTTTGAGCTCAACTTTCCTGAAGCTCGCCTAAACCAAGCCATCACTGCGGATAACAAAGTCAAAGGCAAAGCACACCTAACGGTTGAGAGTTTAAAGTATTTTGACAACCCCCTGTACCATCAAATACTTAGTGATGCTGGTTTATTCTACCAAGATTTAGAAGGTAAACTTGAAGCCAATGTTAAGCTGGATGGCACCCTGAAAGCACCACATCCCGAAGGTCAGGTTGCTATGACTGAAGGACGCGTGATTCTGCCCAAACAAGAAGTAACACTGTACCCTATTACAGCATTGTTTAAGTCCGATGGCACGACTTGGCAAGGCCGCATGCAGGCAATATCCAATAAAAAAGCGCCCATCACCTTAACCGGTGAGGGCAAAATCAAGCCAAGCCTTACTGGAGAAGTCGTGATTGAAGGTCATGAGTTTATTCTCATGAATAACGATGAATATTATGTTGAAATCAGCCCAAACCTCGTGATTTCCAAAAAGACGACAGGCTTACATCTTGAGGGCAGTATGCTTGTACCCAAGGCACACATTAATCCTAGAACGTTTGCACACTCAGTAAGGCTCACCCATGATGCCGTATTTGTGGATGAAAAAGTCGACCCAAACCCACTTAACTTAACCGCCAAGATTGCACTTGATTTTGGAGAAGATGTCACCGTAAACCTCAAAGGCCTTCAAGGGCATGTGGAAGGCATGCTGTACCTAAAACAACAACCAAAACAAGGACCAACTGCCAATGGGACTTTGCGCTTAGTCAAAGGCTACTATGAGGCCTATGGCCAAAAGCTTAATATTGAGCAAGGTGAGCTTATCTTTTCTGGCCAAGCCATCGATAATCCGAATCTAAACTTAAGAGCCGTCAGGCATTTTAATCAAGACAACAGTGCATTGACTGGCTCCAACGAGTTGTTTGATTTTAGTGATGAAAACCTCTCACACGACCAACTCATAGGTCATACTACAGTCGGCATTATTGCCACCGGCAAGCTTGATGCCCCTCATGTCAAACTGTACTCAAGCCCACCGAATTTATCGCAAGCAGATATTTTATCTATGCTTCTGATTGGCAAACCTGCAGCGCAAGCGTCCAAGTCTCATGGTGCACTCCTGTTACAAGCCATGAAAGCCATGAACCTTGATAAAGGCTCGAAAGGTATGAAAATGCTACAAGATTTTAGAGAGGCCATCGGTATCGACTTTGATGTTAAAAACGACAGCTTAAGTTCAAGCAAAAGCGATTGGACGAAAACTTCTGTCAGTATCGGTAAATCTATCAATAAACGCACGTATTTGAGGTATAATGTCGGCCTATTTCAAGAAAACAGCAGTGTTTTTACCTTAACTTACTTACTGAATAAGTTTTTAAGCATTAAAGTCACTGCGAGCGATGTCGGAAGTGGCTTAGATGTGACTTACAGCCACTCTGATTAAGTATTGGAGCTCCAAATGCAACACCTTCCTTTACGCTTAAAGCGTTTACGTCAAACTGAAGCTTCTCGAGCGATGCTACAAGAAACTCACCTTCACGTTGAGCAATTGATAGCCCCTTTGTTTGTGAGTGAAAAAATCCAAGCACCCAAAGCAATCAACGCAATGCCTGGTGTCGAGCAGCTGCCACTCAATTGCTTATCAGATGAAGTTCTAAGCCTGCGCAAGCTTGGCATTCGTGCCGTGCTGTTGTTTGGCATACCTCAAAACAAAGATACATCCGGAGGCGCATCGTGTGATGCTGATGGCATCATTCAACAAGCCATACAGCTTATCAAACAAGCATGTCCTGAGATGCTCGTGATTGCTGATGTTTGCTTGTGTGAGTACATAAGTCACGGCCACTGTGGTGTGCTTGACGGCGCTCACATAGATAATGATAAAACGCTCGAGATTTTAGCTAACCAAGCCGTAAGCTTCGCCAAAGCAGGCGCAGACTGGGTTGCCCCAAGCAGTATGACTGATGGCGTGGTACAAGCGCTTCGCACAGCGCTTGATACAGAGGGCTTCCAAAATACTGTCATTTTAAGTTATGCCGTCAAATATGCTTCCGCTTTGTATGGCCCCTTCAGAGAAGCAGCTGAAGGTGCACCTCAGTTTGGTGATCGCAAAACCTACCAGATGAACATTGCAAATAGCAATGAGGCTCTGCGTGAAGCAAGCCTCGATATCGAAGAAGGTGCCGATATTTTGATGGTCAAGCCTGCTCAATTTTATCTTGATGTTATTCAAAAACTGAAGCAAACCTTTATAGATATTCCTCTATGTGCCTATCAGGTCAGTGGTGAGTTTGCCATGATTAAAGCCGCTGCAGCACAAGGCATGCTAGATGAAGAAGCTCTTATGTTAGAAAGCTTGACGTCCATCAAGCGCGCTGGGGCTGATCTTATCATCACCTACTTTGCCAAACCTTTTGCAACACTCATGCAAGATGCTCACAAAGCGCGTGGCTTATAGTAATTGATACTATTTTTACAAATTTTTGTAAAAACGCTTGTTTATTAGACCGGCATTGCGTATGTTAGTCCTTGTAATGGTTTACCCAAGGCAATTGGCACAGGGATGTGCGTGTACAACAAGGAGAAATCATGGCTACTGGTGAAGTCAAGTGGTTCAATAACGCTAAGGGCTGGGGGTTTATTCTGCCCAAAGGAGGAGGACAGGATATTTTTGTTCACTTTTCAGCAATCGAGGGCACAGGCTATAAAAGCCTCGTTGCCGGTCAAATGGTTCAATTTGATCTCGTAGAAGGTGAGCGTGGTTTGCATGCGTCGAATGTCACTGTTATCTCTGAAACTGAGGTTTCTACAACCGAAGTTGCGACACAAGAATAAATTGTTTTACTTTTTTGTTTTAAGCTGATTTATTTATGCCAAAAAAAGGAATCTTGCTCGTACAACTCGGTACACCGGATGAACTGTCCTTAAAAGGTGTTCGCCGTTACCTCCGGACATTTCTGTCTGACAAAAGGGTAGTAGATATCCCGCCTCTATTAAGATATCTACTGCTTTATGGTGTTATTTTGCCTACGCGCAGCCCTAAAACCCTAGCTGCCTATCGAGAGATATGGACCGAAGAAGGCTCACCACTTCGAGTCTATAGTGAGGCCTTACGAACCAAACTACAAAAAGAGCTCGAAAACACACATACTGTGGCACTAGGTATGCGTTATGGAGAGCCTTTACTAAAAGATGCACTACATCAACTCAAAGACTGTGATGACGTTACCGTACTGCCTTTGTACCCTCAATTTGCTGACTCGACTACAGGGTCAACGTTTGAAGCTGTGACCAACAACCTGCAGCAGCAACAGAAAATACCAAACCTACGTTTTATACGCGACTTCTATCAACACCCGGCTTTTATTAAAGCTTATGCGGCGTTGCTTAAACCGTATCTTAAAAAGCCTTTTGATCACCTTTTATTAAGTTATCATGGCTTGCCTGAAAGACATATCTTAAAGTCTGGCTGTCGCCAAGTATGTCAAGATGCCTGCCCTACCCCAGGCATAAACAATGCTGTATGTTATCGTGCACAATGCTTCGAAACCTCACGCCTACTTACTCAAGCGCTCAAGCTTGATGCACCCAAATACACCACGTCTTTTCAATCAAGGCTTGGTAAAACAGTTTGGATTAGGCCGTATACTGATGAGATGTTAGTGACGCTTGCCGAAAAGAACATCAAGCACTTACTCATAGCATGCCCAGCCTTTGTCGCTGACTGTTTGGAAACACTCGAAGAAATTGGTATGCAAGCATCAGAAACGTGGCGCTCGCTCGGAGGAGAAACTTTAACCCTCATCCCTTGCTTAAACGCAGATGATGGTTGGGTTAAAGCCTTAAAATCAATTTGCCTTTAGCAGCAACTCAAAGTCATCTGCCATATCCTCAGCAAGATGCGGCGTGGTAAAAAACGCAGCCAACTGACCTGAAGGGTTGAACAGCATGATGGCACCCGTGTGCTCAATATCATCTGTTTTAGCAGGCGCGTGTGGATCAGCTTTGATTTTGGCATAAGCCACACCCAGAGACTTGGTTAAGGCGTGGGTCATCTCCTCACTGCCAGCTGCACCATCGAAGCTTGGGTGAAACGCTTTCACATAAGTTTTAAGGTGGTCTAAGCTGTCTCGCTCAGGATCGATAGAAATCATCACCACATGAGGCATAGAAGAAACATGATGCCCCTCTAACCTGCGATACATTTTACCCAACTCTTTCATGGTTGTAGGACAAAGAAAACCACAGCGGGTAAAACCAAAAAACATCATGGTCCAGCGATCTTTTAAATTGCTTTGACTAAAAGGTACGCCATTGGTATCTGTCAGTAAGAACGAAGGAATCTCACGGGGCTGTGTTAACAACGTGCCGTGAAACTTCTCACGCAAAGTAACGTTATAAGCGGCCTTATTCTTTGTGTACAACGCAGCACTCACTACGCCTAACATCAGCAGACTAATGGCAACACCGAGCTTAATCATCTTTTTAGTTCGAATCTTCATGGCCCCTATGATATAAGGTTTATATATAATGGTCAAATAGTAACCCGACAAACAGCAACATCAGGTAGACAATTGAGAAGCGAAAAGTACGCATAGCCACCACACCTTCATCGCTATGGTACAGCTTCCAAGACCAGTACAAAAAGCGTAATCCTAAAGCCGATGCGGTAACGCCATAGATAGTCCCACTCATGCCGACCACCACCGGCAGCAAGCTCACGACAACTAAAAGTACGGTGTATAACAGCACATGTAGCTTGGTGTATTGGATGCCGTGTGTGACTGGCAACATGGGGATTTCAGCTTGCTTATAATCATCGAGTCGATAAATCGCAAGTGCCCAAAAATGTGGTGGTGTCCATGCGAAAATAATCAATACCAATAACAATGCATGCGCACTCATGCTGTTGGTTACGGCGGTCCAACCAAGTAAAGGCGGTGCGGCACCAGCAAGGCCACCTATCACAATATTCTGTGGTGTTGCGCGCTTCAAATACCCTGTATACACACCGGCATACCCCATAAGGGTTGCAAAAGTAAGCACTGCCGTTAAAGTATTCACGTACACATTTAAAATATATAAACCAATAACACCCAGCAAAAACGCAAATCCAAGTGCGCGCTTTTCAGAAACACGTCCCTTTGCAACTGGGCGCTTCTTGGTTCGTGCCATGATGGCGTCAATTCGCTTATCAACCACATGATTGATGGCCGCAGCACTGCCCGCTACAAACCCAATCCCAACAATACTGCTAAAAACAATATGCATGGCAACAGCACCTGGCACTGCCAAATACATACCAACCAGTGCGGTGAGCAACATCAACAACACCACTTTTGGCTTACATAACTCTAAATAATCACGCCACATCATGATGCTTTACCCGAACTCATATACCCTAAAACCAATAAACTTAATAACAACAAAAGCGCTACACCATTATGTAAAACTGCAACGCTGAGCGGCAACATCATCACCACATTTAAAATACCTAAGACACACTGCCCTACCACCAGTAAAAATATCCATAGCGCCAAACGACCCAATGATTGTTTAGGAAACTTAGCAAACACTGTGAGTGAAATCACACTCACATAAACAAAAGTAACCATGGCCCATAATCTATGTACCCACTGTATGGTCACACGCGCAGTACTATCAAGCAGCCCACCCTGGTAATTTGCACCCACGGGTGAAAGCACATCAAAGGCTGATTTTAAATCAAGCGTTGGCCACCAGTGCTGATTACACTCAGGAAAACCAAGACAAGCAAGTCCTGCATAATTAGAGCTCACCCAGCCCCCTAATGCGATTTGCACAAAAACAATAACGATAGCAAGCACAATCCAAGGCTTAAGGCGACCCACATCATAGGTTTTCACTTGATGCCATTTAAGCTTAAGCCACATCAATAGTGAGGCAAGCGTCATACCACCCAGCAAATGCCCCATCACAACCACAGGCAAAAGCTTTAAAGTCACAGTCCACATGCCAAGCGCTGCCTGAAAAAATAACACAGTTAAAAGAGAAGCCGACAACCAAGGCGACACGCGCAGCCTGCGGGGCCCAACAAGCCCAAGCACGGCAAAACTCGCAATCAAAAGCCCGAGTGTTCCGGCGGCATAGCGATGCGCCATTTCAGTCCAAGCCTTCCCTGCCTCAATAGGCACATCCGGGTACAATGCCTGCGCACCTGCACGTGCTTGCTTCGCGCTAGGTAATACCATCTTGCCGTAACAACCAGGCCAGTCAGGACAACCCAAACCTGCATCGGTTAATCTTGTGTAGGCACCGAGCATCACCACAAACATGGCAAACAAAACGGCAATGCATGCCAAAACACACATGCTGCGTACCCATGGGTTATCTGATGTATTCATGAGCCACCCTTAGCACTTAATAAATGCTTTAAATCGTCATAGATGTGTTTGGTTACCGGACTTTCTTTCATATATTTTAAAATCAGATAACCACGTGGATCGGCAACAAAGGCCTCAGCATCACTTTCGGTATCTAATATATTATCTGTCGTTGCCTGGTAGCGAATAGCATTGGCTTTAAGCATCTCTTGCGTCTTAGCGGAGCAAGCTTTGGTCTCTTTATCGTGCAGAAGCCAAATGTTCACATCATAGAGCTTTCGCCCCAAGGCTAAGCGCATACGCGCCATTTCATCCATACGACCCAGACAAGCCTCACTACAGCCATCCTCACACCAGACCAGCACATGCCAGCCCTTGCCTTCCGTCGGCAAATAAGAGACTTGTTTTGCGGGTGTAATAAACGTACCTTTATTGGTGGGCAAGCCGCCAAGAAAGCCCGGATATTTATACAACAATATGGCAAGCATGCCCGGCACAATAAACACAAAGGCGAGCGTAAACAGTAATTTCTTTTGACGCGTCATCATGAGCTTGGCGCCTCCTCCAGCTTTTTCAAATTTAATGCAATATATACAATGAGTACGACCAAGGCTAAAGCAAACCACTGGAAAGCATACCCCATATGTCGTGATGGTGGCATAACCACGTCCACCCACTCACGCACCAAGCCATCTTTAGCTTCTGTACTTTGGCGCATGATAAAGGGATATACCGACTTATGCAAAAATTGCTGTATCACTTCAAAGTCATACGACTCAATAATGGCTTGATTTGCGCCTCGTTCTTCAAAGCCGCTACCTAAAACCCAGGCTTTTTTAGAAGGGATATAAATAGTGCCTTCAAACACTTCTTCTGTTTTAAGCGCTGGCACCTCTGGCAAGACTTCTCGACTGTGCGTACCGCGGATATACCCTCGATTCAAAAGTACGACTTGGTTATTAGGCAGCAATATCGGCGTAATCACGTGGTAACCAAATTGGTGCTGATGAAATTGATTATCCAAATAAAGCGTATCAGGCAAAGGTGTACCCTTAATAAATACTTTCTGAAAAGCCTGAGGGGACTCAGATAAGGCCACAGCAGGCAACTTCTGGGCTTCTGCACGCTTGGCGATAATCTCGCGCTTGCCCTCAGCACGCTTTAATTGCCACACCCCAAGGCTGCCAAATAATGCCATGCCCAAGAGGGCTAAAAGCGTCATCAACCAGTGTGGCGTGAATCGATATGAAAAACGAGATATACTAACGTTCAAAGTCATTTATATGGCAAAAAATTCAGCATAGCGGGAGTATAACAAATGTTGACTAAAATTTTTATCTTGGGCGTCATGCTCGTAATTTTATTTTCGCTTTTCAGCGGCTTAATCTATTTACTGCGTGATGGCGGCAAAACCAAGCGCACCGTTAAAGCGCTCACTTGGCGCATTGGCTTATCACTTACACTCTTCATTTTTTTAATCATTGCTTACGCCACACATCTGATTGAACCACACGGACTATAAGAGAGAAAACCTATGAAATCTTGGCTCTTCATCGCTTTAGCATCATTTAGCTTCACCACGTCCGCCGACACCATCGGCAGATACATGAATATTGCGAATAACATCCCTAAAATGGAAATGAAGGCCGATAAGCAGTCTCATACATGGGCACGCAGTGCACGCACCATATTAAGCTTAACCAGCGAATCCATTGCTGAAACCTTGGTACTTGCCAATGAAGAAGCCCAAGCTCATGGCTCAACCCCTCTTTACTGTTTACCTGAAGGCGTCACCCTCAACGCCTTACTCTTAAATGAAATCATCCAAGAAACCTACCGTGAAATCAGCAGCCTTGAGCGCGACAAAAACGACATGACGGTCTCTAAAGTTGCCTTGATTGGCATCAACCGCAAATTCCCATGCCAAAGTGTCGGCAACAAGGCACCGAGCATGCCCCCTCCTCCTAACCCACTACAAAGTCATGCGGAAAACACCCGCATTGAGCATATGGAAGGCTTGATGATGCCCCCACCACCAGGTAGTGATGAGGGTGAGGCGTAGCTTAATTAAAGCTTGGGTTCTGTACATGTATTTTTTTCTAACCTCTCCAATGTGTGAAGTCGAGAAACAAATACTTGTAGATCTGGAGCATCATCATTCATTTGTCCAGACAACCTAAGAAAGTTAGACATATTACTTACTAAGTTGCTCAAAGTAGCTTCAGGCGAGCTATACTGTTCTGGTGAAGTTAAAAAGAGCTGGCCTAAGTTTGCCCAGACTTGCAGCTCACCCTTGTTTGTACAAATGATTGCTTCAACCTGCTTTGTACATCTACTCCAATGCAAGAGCACCCTGCCAGGGTAGCATAGCACTATTTTTTCCGCCTGCTTCCTAGTTAATATTGTAGGGTGGTGAACCATACCTGTGTCTAAAAGGTTTTTGCTTACTTTCTTTTGAGCCTTACTAAAAAACATACTCTACGTCTCTTTTGCTTAAAAATGGGCAAACATACTATCACAAATACAATGTGGCATCAAATAAGCCAAAGGTGTCGCAGTTGTTTAGTCTTTACTAAACTCTTCAAAAGCTTCAATCGCTTCTGCAGCATACATCAGCGAAGGCCCACCCCCCATGTACACAGCCATGCTGAGTGTCTCAAGCAACTCTTCTCTTGTGGCTTTGTACTTAACGAGTGCTTGGGCATGAAAACCAATACACCCTTGGCAATGATTAGCAACAGCAAGTGCCATAGCAATCAGTTCTTTATGTTTTTTATCTAATGCGCCGTCTTTGGTTGCTGCGCGAGATAAAGCTTGGAAGCCTGCCATGACTTCAGGCATTTCACGGCCAAACTTTTGTAATTCGGTGGTTAAACCCTGGGTGATTTTGGTAAATTTATCGTCTGACATTAAGAGCTCCTTTCTTAAATTGAAGTCCAGCATAAACTACTTTATGCTTCATTAAAAACAAAATCATATTGAAAGGATGCCACATGCAAACCGAAGCACTTACTTATCAAGACCATGACACTGCTTTGCATGGACATATTGCGTACCAAAGCTCTGAAACAAAAAAGCCTGCAGTCATTGTGTTTCATGACTGGAGTGGTTGTAACCCCTTTGCTATTAATAAAGCCAAAGAGCTTGCTGAACTTGGTTATGTTGGCTTTGCTGCTGATATTTATGGTGAGGGACAAGTGGGCACCACACTTGAAGAAAAACAAGCGCTTATAACGCCATTTACCACCGATCGTGCCAAGCTTTCTAAACGCGTGCATGCCGCCTTTGATGCCATTAAAAATCATCCTGCCGTTGATGGTAACAAGATTGCAGCGATTGGCTTTTGCTTTGGTGGCTTGTGTGCACTCGATTTAGCACGAACATCAAAAGAACTTAAGGGTGTGGTGAGCTTTCACGGTTTACTTAATCGACCAGAAGATTTGCCCATCTCCCCTATTTCAGCTGATATCTTGGTGCTGCATGGCTTTGAAGACCCCATGGTGCCACCCGAACAAGTGCTCGCTTTTTGTGAAGAGATGCAACAATCGGATGCCAGCTGGCAAATCGATATGTATGGTAAAACTCAGCATGCGTTTACCAACCCTGAAGCACACGATACCAATCTTGGTACCATTTATGAACCCAAAGCATGCACACGTGCCATGCAATCTATGACACACTTTTTAGAGGAAATCTTTTGAGTAATATCACATTATTAGTCACAACATTGAGTGAACAACTGCTGCAACATAGCCTCATGATAAGTACTGCTGAGTCTTGCACTGGCGGCGGATTATCCGAATGCTTAACCTCTTTGACGGGTAGTTCATCTTGGTTCGATAGAGGATTCATCACTTACTCTAACCATGCTAAGACAGAGCTTTTAGATGTTTCTAAAACCATATTAGAAGAAGATGGTGCCGTCAGTGAAGCCTGTGTAAAAGCAATGGCTGAAGGTGCTATTCGACACAGTCAAGCACATATCAGCGTTGCGATTAGTGGTGTTGCAGGTCCAAGTGGTGGTAGTACCGACAAGCCTGTTGGTACTGTTTGGCTTGCCTTTGCCGGCGCCAGACAACCCACCAAAGCTGTGCGTTTCAACTTTAGTGGCGACCGAGAAGCTGTACGTCAGCAAGCGATTGTTGAAGCACTGAAAGGCTTGATTGCACGCGCCAAAGCCTACAGCGAGCCCACCAGCACACCTAAGTATTTTATTGCGCTTTGGCCCGATGCCAAAACACGTGCCATCCTGAATCAAAAAGCATGTCAATTTACAGAGCACCATGCTTGCCGCCAAAGTGAGGCTCAAAACTTACACCTCACCATGCACTATTTACATGGCTTAACGCCCAGTGAAGCCGAACTGGTTTTGCCTGACGAATTACCCATTGCACCGTTTGAACTTAGCATTCATAAAGCAAGCTACTGGTCACACAACCAAGTCGCGCATTTCTCAGTTGAGAAAACCAAACCTCTTATGGATTTGCATGTAGCACTTGCCAAACACCTGACAAAGCTTGGCCTAAAGCCTGAAACACGCACATTCTTACCGCATATTACCTTTGCTAAACACTTTCCTAAGGCTTTTGAGCCCACAGAAGTCGGACAAATTCATTGGTTTGTGCATGAGCTTTGCTTGGTGGCATCTCAACCTGAACATGGTAAGTCAAATTACGAGATAATCAAACGTACTCCTCTCCCTCTAAAAACGTGTTAAACTATAGGTTTCCTGAGCTTACCTAAACCAGAGAAGAGGTCCATTTATGTCTGAGCAGTATACCGCAGATGCCATTGAAGTTTTACGCGGGCTTGACCCTGTAAGACGGCGTCCTGGCATGTATACGGACACCACAAGGCCCAACCACCTTGCGCAAGAAGTCATTGATAACAGTGTCGATGAAGCACTCGCAGGCTATGCCGATAAAATTGCTGTGACCCTTCATGCAGATGGCTCCATTGAAGTAGAAGATAATGGTCGTGGCATGCCGGTCGATGCTCACGCTGAGCTCGGCGTCAGTGGTGTTGAAGTCATCATGACAAGACTCCACGCTGGTGGTAAATTCTCGAATAAAAACTATACATTCTCGGGTGGCTTACATGGCGTGGGGGTTTCAGTCGTCAATGCCCTTTCTGAAAAGCTTGATGTCAGCATCAAGCGCAAAGGCGAACAATATCGTATGACCTTTGCCGATGGCCATAAAACCTCAGAGTTAGAATCTATTGGCACCGTAGGCAAACGTAACACCGGTACCAGCATTCGCTTTACCCCAAACCCAAGCTACTTTGACAGCACCCGTATAGCGATTAAACCTTTGATGCACTTATTACGTGCCAAAGCTGTTTTATGCTCAGGCCTTAGCATCACCCTCACCAACCACTTAAATCAAGAAGAGACCACCTGGTGCTATGAGAATGGCTTAAACGATTATCTCTCTCAAGCCATGGCCGAAGCCGAGCACACACCAGACAAGCCGTTTCATGGGTCTTTCAATTCTAAAGATACCCAGGTGGACTGGTCACTGGTCTTTGCGGCCTCCCCTGCCACCCCTATTGCTGAAAGCTATGTGAATTTGATTCCTACCATGCAGGGCGGCACCCACGTCAATGGCTTTCGCTCAGGCTTATTTGATGCTTTGTTTGAGTTTTGTGAGTTACGTAATTTAATCCCCAGAGGCATTAAGCTTACGGCTGATGACTTATGGGAGTTTTGCCAGTATGTGGTCTCGCTCAAAATGAAAGAAGCGCAGTTCGCAGGCCAAACCAAAGAGCGCTTAACCTCAAGAGGTGTGTCTTCTTTTGTGAATGGCATGGTTAAGGATGCCTTTGGCTTGTGGCTCAACCAGCATCGCTCCCTTGGCGAGCAAATTGCAGCCCTTGCCATTGATCGCGCCCAAACCCGCCTTAAAAAAGCCAAACAAGTTACACGTAAACGCTTAACCCAAGGCCCCCAATTGCCTGGCAAGCTTTCTGACTGCTTGCAACAAGACTTAGCCCAAGCCGAGCTCTTTTTGGTTGAGGGTGACTCCGCTGGTGGCTCCGCCAAGCAAGCACGTGATAAAGACTTTCAAGCGATTCTCCCGCTACGTGGTAAAATCTTAAATGCCTGGGAAGTCGATTCTTCACAAGTATTAAGCTCGCAAGAGATTCATGATATCGCGGTTGCTATCGGCATTGACCCGGGCGTCGATAACTTAGATGGCTTGCGCTACGGTAAAATCTGCATTCTCGCAGATGCAGACTCTGACGGCGCCCACATCGCAACCCTCTTGTGCGCCCTCTTTTTACGCCACTTCAGAGCACTGGTTAAAGCAGGACACGTGTTTGTCGCCATGCCGCCTTTGTACCGCATCGATGCTGGTAACGAAGTCCAGTACGCGCTTGATGATGAAGAAAAAGACGCCTTTGTACAACAGCTCACTAAAAAGGGCCGCACCAAAGTGAATGTTCAGCGCTTTAAAGGCTTGGGTGAAATGAACCCGATGCAACTGCGCGAAACCACCATGGACCCCAACACCCGCAGACTGGTACAGCTTACCCTTGATAACGAGCCTGAAACTTTGGCCATCATGGATATGCTACTTGCCAAAAAACGGGCGTCAGACAGAAAGTCCTGGCTTGAGTCTAAAGGTAACCTTGCAACCGTTTAAAGCTTCATGACTATGGCATGAAAAATGCCATAAAACATGGCAGAGACAGCGATCAAACCCATCACGGTAATAAAAGCATCACTCCAAAAGCTGCGGTATTTTCTCATGGTGGGTACGGTGGCCATGGCATACATCGGTAGTAAAAATAAAACGAGTGCGATGGCAGGCCCACTCACGGTTTCGATGAGCTTTAGAATATTGGGGTTTAGTGTTGCCACAACCCAACAAAACAGTACCAAAAAGAGCTCGATTAAGAGCATGGTTTTAGAAGAGGTGATGGTATTGTTTGGCTTGTTGCTCACTTTGTTATACAAACCGATAAGCCCTTCTTTGGCGCCTAAGTAATGCCCCAAAAAAGACTTGGTAATCGCAATAAATGCAATAAGTGGGCCGAAGAAAGCAAGCAGTGGGCGATCCATATGATTGGCAAGATAAGATAAAATGGAAATATTCTCTTGGCGTGCCTCAAGTAGGTTGCTTGGCGAGAGCGCAAACACGCAACTCAATACAAAAAACATCACCGTCACAAACATCAAAATACTGCTGTACTTCAGCAGGCGCACACTCTTTTCATCGCGCAGAGAGCTGTATCTTTGTTTTTGACTCACCGCAAAAGATGAAATAATCGGTGAAAAATTGAAAGAAAACACAATCACAGGAATCATGAGCCAAACGGAAACCACAGGACCTGTTGCAACAATCTCTTTGGGCAGCGTATGCAACATGGCATCATTCCAAAACGGTATCAAGTAAAATGCCAAAAACATCAGTGCTGTAACAAAGGGATAAACCAAATAGCCCATCACCTTGAGAATCACTTCTTGCCCACAGCGTATTACCCCTAAAAGCGCTGCAATCAATACAAATGCAAGCAATGCCCTAGGTGGTGCATTGAACGCTGTTTGGTGGGTTATAAAGCTCTCCATAGTATTGGTCATACCGACGCTGTACATCAAAAGAATAGGAAAAATGGCAAAGAAATATAAAAACGTCAGAATAATACCGGCCCGATGACCAAAGTCTTCTTCCACCACATTGGTGATATTACTGCTCTTGGCCTTGCTTGAGAGTACCAAACGACACAGTGCTCTATGCGATAAATACGTCATTGGCCAAGCCAAAACAAGCATCAAGCATAAAGGTAACAAGCCATGCAAGCCTGCCTCTATAGGCAAAAATAATGTACCAGCCCCCACTGCTGTACCATAAAAGCTCAATATCCAGGATAACTTGTACTGGCGCTCAGACATATGTGAAATCGCAAAAAATAAAATGCATTATACTTGTATTCGTTGTGCATGAGAAATGCTTATGAGCAAACACAACAACATACAAATAAATGATCTTTATTTGAGCACACGGGAATGATATAATACCAACAAATCAAATATGAGATACATATTCATTAGGGGCCACATTATGGATGACATTAGCGCAAAAAGAATACCTCTATCCTTTTACGACCGATTTATTCTGCACTATACCGCAAAAAATCTTGTGGATAGAAGTGTTAAAGATGGCTTTTGCTTTGGATTTTCACTTAAAGTTATAGAGGCCTGGCTGTCAAAAACAACGGATCTCTTTAATGAGAACCTACAACGCATCATTAATGAAGCCAAAGCATTAACTCTAGATACCGTGCTAGAAACTATTAAAGAAAAAAATAAAAAGCATGAAATATTAACAGAAAAGGAAAAACTGTTTTCTGAAACACAGGCGTTCTTTGAAACCCTTGTCGTTTCGCAATCCCCAGTTTATTTTTATAATCTTTTCGGCAAGGCTGTAACTCAACATGACATTTCAGACATATCTGCTATAACAAGTCCTAAAAGCATTCAAGATTTAGGCGGTCTTCTAACTACATACTCTGAACCCCATATTCTGACTGAAAAAAATCATGTTGAACAGCTCGAGGCATTCAAGACGATACTGGATGAGAATACTGGCCTTCTTCTACAAGCCGAAAATCATTGTATTGCTATTACTTACAATCCCAAAACCAAATATTGGGGCTTAAGTGACGCCAATGGCTGGTTACTTTTTGAAACTCAAGATGCAAGTAAACTTTTTCAAAAAATATACATGTGTTTTAAATATTTCAATATTGGCTTTCCATATTACTTAGTATCGCATATTTACAAACTTTTAATCTCTGATACCTGTCCTGAAGTTATAAATCGCCTGATTCATAAACACTTTCATACAGATGCGTTAACCATGAATGTGTGCGTCGTAAACACCCAGGATCATCAATATAAAAATACCGAACTAAAATACAAGCTTTCACAGTTAAGACAAGCATGGAGTCTGCCTGGTGCATTACAAAAAGAAATTGAAAGTCCTACAAGCAGTGCCTCCAACATTTATGAAGAATTACTATTACTAGCGGCTAAATTAAATAAGCCTGAGATTATAAGAGAACTTCATCGAAATGGCGTCAACATGCAATATGCGAGCAGTGATGGGAATACAATTGCACATTATGCAGCTCAGTATGGGCACCTAGAGATTCTTGATATGCTCACAGAGCTTGGCATTGACGCAACAATACAAAAAACAGATCATTCTCCAGTGCATAGCGCAGCCACATCTAGTCAGTTAGCCGCGATAACTAAACTCAAAGAGCTTGGTGCAGACCTTAATTTTCAAGGCAAAACGGGAATCTCCCCTGTACTATGTGCAGTTTATCTTGGTAATGTGCAAGCCATTAATAAACTGGCAGAACTTGGCGCGAACATTAACATACAAGACAATAATGGACGTACACCTGTACATATGGCAGTACAAAAAGGCGATATTGAAACAATAAGCAAACTGGCAGAGCTTGGGGCTAACCTTAACATACAAGACAATAATGG
>Ga0115012_10000782_pt1 | contig 18131 bp, 9 predicted proteins | sample TroAtlMetagenome_FD_88706 | JGI IMG/M metagenome (GOLD analysis project Ga0115012, IMG submission 88706) | Marine eukaryotic phytoplankton communities from Atlantic Ocean - Tropical Atlantic ANT10 Metagenome | ecosystem: Environmental > Aquatic > Marine > Oceanic | place: Tropical Atlantic Ocean...
CATGATGGGTACTATATTTGGTTCGCCACTTATTGTTTCCGCGGAAATGGTTGCTGCCAACGCAAGTACTGCAGCTGCTATTATAAATACTAGCCGATATGTTATTGGAAGACTCAAAGGTGTTAGCATTGAAACTGATTACGAAGTTGGTAAGCAGAGAAATGTTCTGGTTGCTAGCCAGGCACTAGGATTTAAGTCACTTGAAGGCACTTCAGGTGCTCATACCTTAACCTACGCGTCTAACGCTTAATAGCATTTTGATTACTTTTAGTAATCATGGAAACTGGGGGAGGTTCTCCTCCCCTAAGTTTTTATTAATTTATTTATGGCAGATTTAATAACATTAGCTAGTTATAAAGAAGCAGAAGGCTTGAGTACTCCAAAAGAGGACTTGAGAATTAATGCATTGATTCCTTCCGTGAGTCAATTAATAAAAACTTACTGTGGTAATACATTTGTGGATTATTATTCCTCAAATAGAACAGAAACTTTTAATATTGATTGGGCAACCCATATAGTACAACTAACAGAAAGTCCAGTTAATACTATAGTAAGTGTACAAGAACGACAGTCCTATAGCGATTCATATGTTACATTGACAACAGGAGCCTATGAGTACGCTCTAGATACTACAACTGATAGTCTTTTACGTACCAATTCCGGTAGTTATCAAAACTGGGCACGAGGAGTAGATGCAGTCAAAATTGTCTATACTGCAGGCTATAGCTCAGTACCTGAGGATTTAAAACTAGCAGTTATAGACCTATTAACGTATTATTTGAAAGACGAACACAAACCTAGAAAGGTAATGGGAGGTGCAAGTTTACAAAATGACTCTAGTACTTCTCAGAAAGGCAATGTTGCTTTCCCAGACCACATTAAGAGAGTTTTAGACTTGTATAAAAATTTCTAATGGCAACAAAAGATACAGAGAAGTTTTTAAGGAATTTAAATAAATTCGTCGGAAAAAACGTACGTAGTAGATTAGACAAGTTCTACACGAAAGTAACTTTAACCAATACTAGTTTAGGACAAGGCTTTAAAGAAGGCTATGAGATGGTTAAGGCTAACCGTCCCAATGATACATGGCCTGAAATAACTGATAAAACTTGGAATGTTTTTGGGGGTGCAGCAGTTGATAAAGTACATGCCTATGCATCGATGGATAGGACTTGGCCTGTTGTTATTAAATATAAGCCTAAAAAATTGTTACAATATGGAGCACGACGAGACATAAAAAAGGCATATAGAATTGCCAAACAAGAAGGAGTCAGACAATTAAATAACCATCTAAAGAAAGCAGGGGGTCGAAGCTTAAATACTATGAAGCAAGACCAAAATGCAGGATTAGATATAAAAGCCGCTTCACAAAGTGAAATAGGAATGTTTAAGTCTGAGAGCCATCGTTCTCATCAAGGAGTAAGCACTGTCGGAGCTGCACAAATGTCAGCAGCAATGAAATTTTTAGAGTTGACTAAGGATTTTGCAGGATTCGCCAAATCCGAACTAGCAAAAGATATTATGGAAGTTTATCCTGATATTGAAGCAGTATTTACAACAACAGGAACGAAGAAAAAAGGTGCACAAGTTAATTTAAATGAAAACCAAGAAGTCAGTATAGGATTAGGCCCTCGATCGTTAAATAAAGCAGGATCGGAGGCATATGATTGGAAAAACTTAAAAAAACCTTTTGAGGACGCGGTAAGAGCTTATCTAGATACAATACCTATTGCAGATCGTAGTGGCTCTAAGAGTATTCGAAAAAATGCATTAGACCAAGGAGAGTTTGTAGTAATAGATACTCTTGTAAATAATATAGCAGGGGCGACTGTAAATGCAGTAACTCAACGGTCTCAGCGAAAAAGAAAACAAGCAAATAATACAACTACAGGGCGTAGTAAAGCCCCAAAAGCATCTCGAAAAAAAGCAAAGTCTAGAGGACAAAAAGCGGTAAATGTAAAGCAGAGTAACCATGCACAGTTAACTACTCTTTTAGGTATAATAAATGCTAAATTACCAGAGACTGTGGCTAAAAATATGGGAACCCCTATGTTGAATTATAGAACTGGGAGGTTCTCAAATAGTACAAGGGCTGTAGCAGTAACACCCACCCCACAAGGGCATCCTAGTGTGGCTTATACTTATCAGAGAGACCCTTACGGAGTATATGAGACTTCAAGTGGGTCTAGATTTGCGGATGCCGATAGAGATCCTAGAAAAATTATTGATATGTCCATTAGAGAAATAGCAGCAAAGCAGTTCACTGGACGACTATTCACTAGGAGAGTATAGTGACTTCAAGAACATATGCCTCCAAGAGATCGGCCATAGTTAAAGCTCTTGTAACAGAGTTGAAAAAAATTAATGGACAAGGAGCGTTTTTAACAGATGTTGGAGAAAACGTTCTTCCTAGATTAGAGTTTTGGGATGAGGTAGATGAGTTCCCTGCGCTTCATTTAAATGCAGGACCAGAAACACGAGATTACAGAGCAGCAGGAGTACGTGATAGATTTTTATCAGTAACAATAAGGTGTTACGTACAAGCGGAAGATGCTCAAGAAGAACTTAATGAGTTAATGGAAGATGTCGAAACCGTCATCGAAGATAATTCACGATTAGCGTATAGTGATAAATTAAATAATGTTTATTATACGCAACAAATCACTGTTGTCAGTATAAGTACTGATGAAGGTGTACTCGAACCCTTAGGCGTTGGCGAAATGCTCATAGAGGTTCGTTATTAGAAAATTCTGGCACGAATAAATATTCACGACCAGTCTTTTCAAGATCATAGGAGATAAACTATGGCAGAATATTTACATTTTAGTAGAGACTCGCGCCTCTACATGGAAAAAGATGGGATTCTCTGGTCTATTCCTGTGCTTGATGGATTTAGCTTTTCACAAGCAACCAATGCTTCTGAAATAACGCTGAATGAAATGGAGGATTCTACGGGTAAATCACGTAGAGGTCGTAAAATGTTTACGGACTCCTTGTCAGCAGCTGAATGGTCTTTTAGTACTTATATTAGACCTTTTAAATCCGCAGGTAATGGAGGCAGCAACCTAACTGGTGGTGGTGTTGGAGCTGGAATAACGGCTAATACCGCTGGAATTAAAGGTATTGCCGATAAGACAGCCAATACTCATCACGCTGTTGAAGAAGCCCTTTGGGTAGCAATGGCAGGTAAAAATACTTACACTAAAGAATCAGGGGCGTGGGCAGCACCTGCAGCAACTGGTGGTGCAATTAGTAACCTTACCCCTGGTGGAACAACCGAAGGTAATGGAGGTACAGCTAGTACCACACCTTATGTCTTTACAGTAAGTAATAGCACACTTGGCGGCAGTACAACTGGAGCAAGCACTAATAGTACAAATGGAGCAAATGCAGTTATAAGTGTTACGTTAACTGATGATGGTTCAGATGCAGATGTAACTTTCGATATTTCAGAAAGAGGAATTGGCTGGGTTACTGGTGATGTTATAACAATTACAGGTGCATCTCTTGGAGGTAGCACTACTGCTGATAACGTAACTTTTACAGTAACTTCAACAAGTGCAGCAGCAGATACGACAGATCTAGATATTAATTTCTACGACTCTAGTCGTGCTTCTCTTGGTACTTTTAATCTATACTATGTATTTAGTGACAGAAGTGCTGGACGATTACTTTATAAGTTAGAGAATGCAGTTGTTAATGAAGCGTCAATTGACTTTGATATTGATGGTATTGCAACGGTTAACTGGTCAGGAATGGCAGGTCAGATCAAGGAAGTCCAAGAAGATACTACTGATGCTAGCGCTATAGCAGCAGGACAGTATCATGCAGATAATACTTCTCCTGCAGCTCCTAACTCAGGAAGCCATGCAAAAGGAGCAATATGGATTGACACTGACGATAGTGACCGATTCTATATTAACACAGCTGCAGGAAACAACTGGTGGGCAGCTATTGATGAAGGTACAACGGATACTGGAAACTTTATTCGTAACCGACTCACTAACTTAACACTAGCCCCTGAGACTGCTTTTAAAGCTGCTACAACGTTTACAAACGCTGCAGGAGCTTCTGATACTTATGAGACTAGTTACTCAGTGGCATTAACAGGTGGAAACGTTACTATTAGTAACAATATTTCCTATCTAACGCCGGAAGAACTTGGTAAGGTTAACCAGCCGATCGAGCATATTACAGGAACGCGTACTGTTACAGGAAGCGCTACTTGTTATTTAGCTAGTTCAGATGCTGCTACTAATCGAAGCCGAGACTTGTTCGCGGACTTAGTATCAGATATTAATACTGTTATTAACAAATTTGCGATTACTTTACAGGTCGGTGGAACGGATACAACGAAGCCTCGCTTTGAGATAGCCATTCCTACAGCCCACCTAGAAATACCCAGCCACTCTGTAGAAGATGTAATTTCCCTAGAAACCAACTTCCACGCATTAGGCACAGGTGTTAGTGAAGGTGACGAAGTAACGCTCAAGTATATCGGTGTATAACCCCTAAAAAATAATTCTTGACATTGTTGGTGTTTTGAAATATAATATATAGGGTAAAGAGAGAGGGCTCTTTGGAGCCCTTTATCATATAAAATGGGACAAAATGGCAAATTTTATTTTTAAAAAAGAAGACGTTAAAGTATACGTAGTATACAATAACCTTCAATATAGAATAGATATTAGTGACATTGAGTTCAGTCAAACCTTTAAGCAGGCAAATTATGATGTAAGGACTTTACATAGTCAAGATTATTTTCAAGGATCTGTAATTAATACTGCAAATCCTGTTACATGGAGTCTTAATACTCCATTGCTACAAGAAGCTACAAACAGAGTCGTTTTTGATAGGCTCATTGATGTTGCAACATTTGATTTATATATTTCTACAAAGTATGATGACTTTAAACTAGAAAAATGTTTTATTCAAGATGGGTCGTTCGAGATTGAGGGATCTAAACCCCTGAGATTAAGCATAAGTGGAGAAGCATCAAAACTATCAACATATACTGGAACAATACCAGGTGTAGCACAGAATACTGGTATTACAACCAGTACATATATGTTAGCCAAAGTTCCTACTTTGACAGTAGGATCTACTCGGCTCTCTCCTTTATCTCTAAAATTAGAGCTACAAAATGAAATAGAGTGGAATAAATATGTTACTGTTAATGGGGCGGTTGGTGCAACAAATGCAGCCACTTCCATGTATCCATCTGAGTTTGTTATAGGCAAACGAGTATTAGCAGGAGCCGTAGGATTATTAAGTCCTGAAAATTCCACTGAAAGACTTACATGGAATAATGGTACAAGTGTAGAACTAAAAGTAGGGACTGCTAGCGGTACTTTTTACGGTATTCATTTTAATAGTAATAATTGTAGTTTTACAAATCGGCTGAAAACCGGTGATATTTTTCAAGAAGAATATAGTTGGAGAATGTTACAAAACCCAACATCGCTTTCGAGCGTATTAACTTATACAACACAGTAGGAGATATTTTAATAATGGAATTAAAAAAATTAGTGGTAGATAGTAAATCTGCCTGGATTGAGTTCCCTGGACTCGATGGATTTGAAGTAGAAGTTGTAAATTTGTCACGTAAAGAATTGCAAATAATTAGAAAAAAATGCACAACCTCTAAATTTAATAGAAAATCTAGACAAATCGAAGATGTTTTAGATGAGGAGAAATTCGTAGAAGCATTTGCAGAAAAGAGTGTAAAAGGGTGGAAAGGCCTAACCTTGGGCCATTTAGAAACACTTTTATTACTTGATACTAAAGGACAAGACTTAGCAAAGGATGTGCCTTATACTACAGATAATGCGGAAGTTTTAGTTACAGAATCTAACGAATTCGATACATGGCTCAACGAGGTAGTCTTTGATCTTGATAACTTTCGTTCAAGAACAGAGGGAAAAGTGCATAGCAAGACTGGAGCTGCTTCACAAAAATCTTGATTCGGGAATGACTCCCGATCGTTATTTTGAGATGCAAGAGCAAATGGGTCTTGAAATAATTGAAGAAGATATTCCTCCCAGTTGGGAGGATATGCCTGAACTTGTTATTGATGCAGTAAATACATTCAATCAATTAGGAGATAGAGCATACCCAGACATTGGGTACATGGGAAAGGACTACACAAATTTAAATCACTATATGAAATTATATAGTATTAGTGATAAAGAGTTTTTCTTACAGCTACTTAACTGGCTGGACTCTAGAGCAATAGAAAAGTCTCAAGACAGACTACAAAGAGAACACGAAAAACTAAAGAGAAAGCATAGTGGCCCAAAAAGAAGTTAAAGTAAAAATTAGAGTCAGTGATGACGGCTCCTTAGAACTTGTTCAGAAAAAGTCAAAAGGGGCTGCTGCAGGTATTGATGATTTAAGTAAATCAACCGATAACGCAGGAAAGAGTACTAATACTTTAAGAAGAAATCTGCACGGCGCTGCAGATATGACTTCTAATAGTACCAAAGGCTTTTCAAAAATGTCTCAAGGCATTACTGGTAGTCTTGTTCCTGCTTATGCTGTACTTGCTTCTAACGTATTTGCTTTAACGGCTGCTTTTGGATTTTTCAAAAGAGCAGCAGATGTTAGAATTTTAGAAGAGTCACAAAAGACTTATGCGGAGAACACCGGAATAGCGTTAAGTAGTATTACTATGAGACTCCGGGAAGCTTCAGATGGTATGTTAGGCTTTAAAGAAGCCGGTCAAGCAGCCGCTATTGGTCTTGCCAAAGGATTCTCTCCCTCCCAACTAGAACAGCTCGCTGAAGGTGCTAGAAAAGCTTCTACCGCCCTAGGTAGGGACTTTCAAGATTCATTCGATCGATTAGTTCGTGGTGCTTCTAAAGCTGAGCCGGAACTTTTAGACGAATTAGGTATTACATTACGTTTGGAAGAAGCCACCCAAAAATATGCGGAGGCGATAGGTAAAAATAGAGATGAGTTAAATACTTATCAGCGTAGCCAAGCGGTTCTACTAGAGACCCAGAGACAGTTAGTTAAAAACTTTGGGGCTGTGGAAGCGCAAACCAATCCATTTCAAAGACTCGCAAAAACCTTAGAAGATATTATTAAGGCAGTCACTCAGTTCTTTTTACCTGCATTTGAAGCATTTGCGGGAATTTTAAACAAGAGCGGAGCGGCAGCTATTGCTGTGTTCAGCTTATTCGCAATGAGTATTATCAAATCATTATTACCTCTAGCAGATATGGAAGGTAAGATTGATGTTATAGGAGAAGCAAGTCAAAAATCATTAGAAAAAGCGGAACAAGCCGTGAAAGACTATGACGAACAAATTCTGGAAGCCAGCGCAAGCCTAGACGAATTAAATAAGAAAGGAGCAGAGGGAGTATCTAAAGGAGCTAAGGATAAGAGTTATGCAAATACTGAATCTCCAATGATGAAAAGAGCTGCTGCGGGTACTATGACTGGATCAGATAAAGCTAACTTAAAGAAGTCTTTAGATGCGGCTATAAAAGAGCACGAAAGATTTGGGAAAATTAAAAACAAGATACATAAAGATACAGATATAAAAATTCTTAGAGAAATGCGTGAGAATTTAAAGAAAATGACAAAATCTGAAAAAAAGTTTGGAAAGGATTCTGCAAGTATTTTTAAGAAAATATCTCTTCGAGCGGGAAGACTATGGGCAAAGATAGAACTTAAAGGTGCAAAAGCTTTCAAGGCCTTAGGAAAGGCAGCTAAATGGGCTGGAAAGCAAATAAATAAAGCTATGAAAATTGGTGGTATTGTAGGAGCCATAGTAATGGTTAAAGACATGATAGAAAGCTTAATGAATGCGCCGTATTCACTAGCTCTTAATTTTGCTAAAGGGTTTGATATGATTGTTAAGGGCTTATTATTTGCGGCTAACTTCATGTTGAAAACTTTTGCAAAAATAATAGATTTTATTATCAATCTTTTCTCAGGGTCATTTTCGCCTGCTGTCGCAAAAGTAATGAATGCTCTAGTCCAAGGAGTACTGGATGGATTAGCATGGATAATTAATCAATTTATAAAAGGTGCTAATAAATTATTAGACTGGGTTAATAAATTTTTACCTGATGATAAACAGTTAAAATCGATTGGGGACGTAGAATTTAAATTCAAAGCATTTGATGAAAATACAGAGCCTGTTAGTAAATTGGCTGATAGTATTTTTCAGTTTAATACTGAGTTTTCTATGGCTCAGGATCTTTTAAAGAATAGTGATATAGGTAAAGCTTTACTGGAATTTGAAACTGGTCAAAAAGAGCTTGAAATGTCAACCGAGGCTTTAAAAGAGTTTAAAACTCAGAATCAAGAACTGGCCAATAATTTAACTAATACATTGGAAGGTATGGCATTAGAAGAAGATTTGTTAAAGAGAAACAAAATGGGATTCCAAGCCTTATTCTCATTAGATATTCCCGGCCAGTATGAGAAAATTTTTGCAAAAAGACAAAAAATAATAACACTAGATAATGGCGAGAAAAAACGAGTTAAAGTTTTTGTTATGAATGATAAAGCAAGAAAAGAAGCATTAGCAGACTTACAAACTCAACTGGGAAGAGTAGCAGAAATTTCACCAAAGATGGGTGAAGCATTAAAAAATGCAACACTTAAAGGCGGAAAAGGACTAAAAGATCTATCAGTAACAGTAAGAGATGCAAATGCTAATTTAAAGTTTTTTGAAGAGGGAATAACTGATACTGCACAACAAGTCAGGGAAGCATTAGCAGGTGGAGATATGTATGCCGCTAGAGACGCTCTTGTAGCATTAAGGGATGCTGGAAACAATGCGGGAAATGCAATAATTAAATTAGGAGGTACTTCAGTAACTTTAAAAGACCTGCAAGAACGTTTTAAAGAAATGTTTGGGGAAGATGTTGATGCCAATGCTTTGTTAGAACGTATACAGGTGCAAATAGCGGGACAAGAACGTATAAATACTTTAAGGGCTATAGGGACACACCAAAGTGATTATATGCGAAAGATTGGTGAAGTTAACTTAGCAATAAGTGAAACTCGATTAAAGATAGCAGCAGCTGAAAGCGAATTAGCGCTTGCTACAACCCAGGCGGAGAAAGACAGACTAAATGCTAAGATAAAATTATTGGAAATAGAACTAAAACTCAGTGGCTTGAAAGGTTCAAAGACAAATTTAGATGAAATGCAGAAGTATGGCGGTACTAAAATGGGTAGCGGTGTAGTACAGAATATGATAGAACAACAAGCAGCCGCAGCAGCGCTTGCTACAGAACTGGATCGTATTAAGAAGCTAGAGGATGCGAACACGATTGACAGTAAGGAAGCCGACGCCCTGAGGGAAATAGCACTGTGGCAGCAGAAAAAATCTGCTATTCTTGGTGCAGCTAATGCTATGAAAAGCCTAGGAGCTGAATTCAAAGCCATGGGGCCGGAAGGCGAGTACATGGGAACCATGCTCGATAGTATTGGAAATATGACAGGGGCTTTAACCCTGGCTTTTGAGGAAATTACTAAAGAAGGGGCAAGCATGTCCCAGAAGGTGGTTGCAGGATTAACGGCAATCTCCGCAATCATAGGTGCAATAAGTCAGATACAACAAGCAGCAACTAAGCAAAGAGTTAAAGCCATTGACAAAGAGATAGAAGCTGAGAAAAAGCGAGATGGTAAATCAAAAGGAAGTCTAGATACAATAAAGAAACTGGAAGCGAAAAAAGACGCGGTAAAGAGAAAGGCTTTCGAACAAGAGAAAAAGATGAAAATTGCACAAGCCATAATTGCAACTTCTCTCGGTGCGATACAGGCATATACTTCCATGGCTGCTTTAGGTCCTGTAGGTATGGCAATCGGAGCCGCATTAGCAGCCATGATTGTTGCAATGGGTGCAAAACAAATTTCAATGATTTCAAGCATGCAATATGAGGGAGGCTCTGGTAATGTATCTTCTGGTCCTGCGACAGTAAGTGCAGGTAAACGCAAAACTTCTGTAGATTTAGCAAAATCTCAATCAGCGTCTGGAGAGCTTGCTTATATGCGGGGTGCACAAGGTATGGGCGGGCCGGAAAACTTTACCCCTGCCTTCACCGGAGCATATCATAGAGCAGCTGGTGGACGAACAGGTTATGTGGTTGGAGAGCAGGGTCCGGAGTTATTCGTTCCAGATCAACCCGGGAGAATAGTAACTAATGATGAATCTGAAGGGTTTGCGCAACCCTCTCAAGACATAACTTTTAATATTAATGCAATCGATGCAGTAGGAGTAGCGGATGTGTTAGAAGGACAACGCGGTAATATTATTGGCATGATACGTGGTGCAGCCAACGAGTACGGATCTCCTTTTTTAGAGAATATTGATACTACCATATATACTAACGATCCATTAGCTGGTTATAGGAGAGCCTAGTGGCAACTTTTACACATTACTCAAATATTTTACCCGATCCTAATAACAAAATAGGAGCAGCCGGACAGACAGATGCAACGGGCAGTGCCGGTCCAGGCTTTGCCACTGTGCAGTTAATTTCTGATCAGCCAACTGTATCAAGCAGAACAAAATCGCAAAGAATATCTGCACGTGCCATCTCCGGCCATAAATGGAATATAAATATTACCTATAATCCAATGACATTAGCTGAATTTAATCCCGTATATACATTTTTATTGGATAAAGTTGGACCAATCAACCCTTTCTACGTATCTTTACCTCAGTATAAAAGTCCTCAAGACAGTACTTTTAGTACTGCTGTTAATCCCGCCACAACGGATAATATAAATTTATATCCTGTAGCCGGAGCTACTGCAGGAAGCACCACATTATTACTAACTGGAAGTTCGGGTGTATCGGGTGCGGTCACTGATGCAGGAATTCCCTCTATACCTACTAATACCTATTCTGGAGCCAATACATATAATAATGTAGCTGGTACTGTACCTAATAGTAGTAATGGTACGGGCGCAACTTTTAACGTTACTACAGCAGCTGGGAACAATACAGTAGCTACTGTTGTAGTAGCAAACCCTGGAAAGGGGTACGCATCAGGAGATACAATAACTATTTCAAATTCCCTTGTTGGAGCCACTAATGATATTGTTTTTCAGTTAACAGCAACAAGTACGAATCAAAGTCCTAATAATGTAGGAACTTATAACTTTAGAGGGCATGGCACTCCAAGCGTTGGAGACTTATTTACTGTTTCTGATGCAGAAGCTTCAAACCATACCAAGGCATATATGGTTACTCGTGTAGAAACTAGGGATCTTTACGAGGCTAATACTACGCAACCCGAAGCTTATCAAGTAAGGATTAAGTTTACTCCAGGATTGTCTAAAACAATAAACAATAATTTAACTCCTGATGCTACACATAAGTTAAATTTCTACGATCCACAGATACGCGTCGTAATGCCCAAAGCCTTACATCAATATAGTTTAAATACTAATAATCTTTATAAATTTAGTCTCAAATTAGAAGAAGCAGAATCATGACAGTAAAAGTTATACGGCAGTTAAATGGAAATGTAAGCTCAAAACTCAAAAGTGGAGAGAGCTTTTTCTATGCTCATCTTGTAAAATTTGAGAAACCTATAAAAACGGACACAGGAGCAGTCGCGTATTCTCAAAATGATTATTCGTATCTGACTGATGCATCTCATAATATCATATTTGATGATGGTAGTGAGAACTCTAAAAAAGTTCAAAATGGGTCTCAAACTTATGTTGCTCAGAGATTACTCAAAGTTGGTCAAGTTTCCGAAACTACACAGGCAAAGGCCACATCCATGTCTCTCACGATTGATGGTACTGCCCTTAATACTTCTTTCGCACCCTCTAAGACTACTGTTAATGCTACTACTTCGACTATAACGATTACTGAGGACTGGATTAAGGCTGGTTTTTCAGAGGGGGACAAACTGCGAATCTCTTCAGGAGATAGTAATGATGGAGAGTTCATTATTATTACCGCGTTCCAAAACAATAATACAGTTATAAAATATAATAATATTATAGACAGTAGTAGTGCAAACGATACTTCTTATAATTTTAATGTAGAAACCGAAGAACACTCCAGTTTATTCATGGATAAAGGAGAGAGTAGCTATTCTGCGTATGTTAATAGAGAAGTTTTCGTATATAAAGCGCTAATTAATCCAGAAACCGGAGCAGTCATAGGACAGGTAGCACCCTCTTCAGGCAATAGTGGGTACCCGGAAGGTGAACTTCCAGGGCCTTTTCTTATTTTTAAAGGAATAATTGCATCAGCATCAGTTAAAGAGGATGGCTCACGAAACTCAGACGTAATCTGGAATCTTACCAGCCATTGGGGAGATTTTGTTAGTGTAAACGGTAGGGTTACTTCAGACACTGAGCATAGAGGCATAAACGGATTAGGAAATAGTGACTATGCAGCTTTAATTCGTCCAGAATATGTAAATGATTATGGGTTTCTTCACTCTGAACAAGCAATTAATTTAATATCTACCTATAAAGCTACTGAGACTAAATATAAATTCAAGAAAACAGGCTTTTTAGGAATGGGCTCTGGCAGGACTGAGGAATATGAGGTAGAGGTAGAACGTGAGATAGAATTAAAATTTAATCTTGACGCTCGCCGCTTACCAGTAGTATATGGAGTTAACAGGCTTGATAGTTTCCCAATCTTTGTTGATCTTGACAAGACCAGTACCAATGATGTTTATGCAGCCTATGCAATATGTGAAGGAGAAATAGCTGGATTATATGATATTTACTTTGATAATCAAGGCAGAATCTGTGCAGATGCTGCTGACTCAGCCGCTAGAACCAGCAATGAGAGTGTTAGTGTATTATGTGAAGGTAGAAAAGACAGAGGAGATACATTAACTGCAAAAGAAGCAACTGATGAAACAACCACTGTAATATATTATGGAGGGCCTTATTCAAGTGTAGCTGCTCCAGATCTATCTTCTGTTGGAGGCCCTCAGTGGCAACGATTATATAACGATAGTATAGGAGCAACTACAAATAGCCGTATTCCAGCAGTAGGAGTCATGCATGAAGATGCTCATGATTTTTCAACCCCTATTGGAGGAGAATTAGTTTTTCATAGTGGTAAGCCAAATCAAAAAGCTAATAATTTATTGACTAATATGGCTAAGGACAATAAGTTTTATGTGCAAAGCCAGTACTTTGACGCAACTACAGAAAAAGCGGATTATTGGGGGCCAAACCACAGGTTATTAGATACTGCTTATGTAGTTGCTCACTATACAATCACCGAAGAAGACTTAGAAATTCCTTCAATAGATTTTGTTGTTAGGGGTAGAATACTTCCTTGTTTTAATTATGATTTTGCATATAGACCGGACTATAAGCGTACGGGCTCTAATGCCACACCTCAGACTTTCCAACTAGGGCAATCGGTAACACTTCATAAAACTAGTAATAATGCTCTACTACATAATGGAATAACGATTGCAGATTATTATACTTATTACGATCAAGATTGTAATAATGCGGATCGAAGTAGTAATATCTATGCCGATACAGGGGCTCATCCTATTTGGAGATTTGCGTCTGAACCTACGTTAAACGGTGAAACTGAATTCTACATGAAGGATGGAAGCAATAATAAATGGCATTTTGTAACGCATGATCATCAGTACATGGGAAAAACTTCCGTTACTAAAGATACAACAAGCGGTACAGGAATTACATATACTGCTGGAGCTTCTGGTAACGGAATCGATATAGAATTACCTAATACTACTCAAGGGGCTTTAATTGCAGCTATTCTTGATTATTGTGAAGAATTAGCTCCTGTTTATAACTCTTCTGCAGGAGAAGAAGTACAAGCAAAAGCACACTACGGAACTTTTTCCTTAAGAAATGATGATAAGTCCAGCAAGGTAGATAGTGGTAATGCTCGTAAATTCTTAAATGTTTCTACGTTTGAAGATGGGTGGACAACAGATAATATCCCACAAGTTCGTGCTCCTAAAGCAATTATTATCCCTGGAGGTAATACAACCGAGAATTATTATGTCGGCTCCACAATTGAATTAACAAGAACTAATGCTGATGGTACAGTAACTATTCAAAAAAGAAGAGTTGTAAAAAGTAAAGAAGTAAGCTCTAACGTGGTAGCAGTAGTTGACCATGATTGGGATGTAGATAATTCAGGAGATTTTACGCTAGCCCCGACAATAGCAGCTAGCTTATCAGGCTCTAGTAGGATAGCGGATACTTTTATCATTACGGTAAAATCAGATGAGCGAGTCACTATTAATCCCGCTATGCAATTATTAGATTATATTACTAATAAAAGATACGGGAAAGGTTTAGATCTAGAAAAAGATATAGATATTGATAGCTTTAAAACAGTTGCTCGTCTCTGTGATACAAGGTCAGACGTTTCTATAATTGTACCTTCCGCAACTAGTTGTGTCCTTAATGATGTCTATAAATATGCAAATTCTGATGGTACTTTACTTTGGCAAGGAACAGTAAAGACGATTTCTAGTACTATTACTTATAATGGTGCTACATATAAAGAAATAACTTTTACCGACTGTATTGGTAAATTAATAAAGAAATGGTTTGATTGGCAAGGTTACAATCCAAAAGACTTGGTATATAATGCAGCACTTGGACGTGCCTTTATATCTGGGACTACTTCTTATGATCAAATAGATATTGAAAATAGTGCACCTACTTATATAAGCTCTTTAACTTTGAATAGAATTAGTGGTAGCGGTGCTTCTACACTTTCTCCTTATCTGGGGTCTTTCTCAGGTCAGGGAGCCGCAGCTACTGGCTCAATTAGTTTTGAAGGTAACCCACTTGTTAAATCTTTTGGTACGGATGGTTTTACAGTAAATGGGTATTCTTTATATGATTCTGATGATGTTAAATATTGGAGATATATGGGTTGGCAGTCTCAAAATCAAAGAGAGGTTACTAGACATCAAGCCTGCCCTGTACTAGATACAAATACCAGTGTTTTTGAGAATATAAATAGCTTATTAGCACACTTCAATGGAATACTTAGATATTCTAATGGAAAGTATGAGTTAGATATTCAATCCGGCTCGACTTTATCTAGCTATGGAAATAATGATACTCGTATAATAAAAGAAAATGATATTATTGGAGCTATATCTGTTGAGGACGATGGAACAAAAGGTTCAAAGAACACAGTAGGAGTTAGTTTCCCCGATCCACAGCAAGAATACGGTAGTCGTTCCGTAACTTATTTTAATTCCACCTATTTAGCAGAAGATAGAAATATTCCTAGAAAACACGATGTAAAAACTCCACATATTCTAAACTACTATAATGCTAGAATTAACGCAAAGCAGTATTTAGATCAAAGTAGGTATGGTAAGAAAGTAAATTTTATTATGGAACCGAAGGGAAATCTTCTTCTTGCTGGAACAATTATACAAGTATCATATCCTAGATTTGGGTGGGGAAGCGATGATTTTACAGTTACTACTCTTAGTGCACAAACTACAACTACTTTGGAAAAACATGGCTTCAAAGTAGGAGATATTATAAGATATGAAGGAATAACAGCCGCCCTTAGTGGTAATAATAAAGATAATTACAATGATAAGTATTTTACCGTCTCCGCTGTTAGTGCAGATGGTTATAGCTTTACTACGGATCAGCCTAATGTGACAGCTATTAATTCTAATGACACCAATATTTACTTAGGGATAGTTCATAAGAAAGGGCATTATTTTAGAATTTCTAATCTTAATTTTAGAGAGGATTGCTCAGTTAAAGTCACCGCATTAGAACACAATGATGAATCTTATCTTATCACTAAGCGACGATCGGATGTTAAAGGCGGAGAGCCTGGTACGCCGGGTCAGGCCGCTCCTAATCCTCCAACCAATGTTGCAGCTGTCGGTCTCGATCAAAAAATTACTGTAACTTGGGATAATAATGCGGAATGTTATAATGCTGACGGTACTTGGAATAAACACTATTTTACAGAAATCTATAGAAATAATAGTATAGGTTTTAATACTCAAGATACTAATTTTGAAATCGGCCCTAGCGGTAATAAATCCAAGCCGTTTGCTACAGGAGCTAACAGACTTCCAAACGGTAACGGACTAGTTATCGATCAAGATTTTACCGAGTATACTCCTGAAGGAAGCGGGACACAAACACGGTATCATTGGGTTAGACATATTAGAAACACTTTAGTTAAGGGCACTACTAATAAATATATTGACATGGCGTCAGCTTGGGCGCCTTTACATACTGCCAACGGAGTAAGTGCAACAGCAACAGGAACTGTCACAGTAAGAACCGCAGAAATAGAAGCAAGAGATGGTGTTATAGTACGATATAATGGACTCGAAAGAGATGGAACGGATGACTTAACTTTCAAAGTCACAATAGATGGGTTCGGTACCTCAAATAGATGGTATTATAGATACTATACTAGTGATATGATGAGTAATGAGGCACCAACTCATTTTATAAAAGATAGTACTGCTGCCAAAAGTAATGATACGACTAGCGATCAATATAAAGGAAAAACATATTGGAATGGTAGTACAAATACTCAATCATATGATATTTTTAATTTACATCAAGATTGGGAACCAAAATCTCCTGCAGATTCAGTAAACGGTACTAGACAGAACGTAACTTTACACGTACAAGTATTCGAAATTACTACTGCAGGAATACAGTCAAGTGATAGTCCCGTAGCTCAAACCCAAATATCCCTCAACTCCATTGATTTAGGAAAGCCTGGGTATAATGTTTCATTACCGGTTACTTCGTGGACATTTGTAGGGAATTCGTCGAATGTTGCGAGTGCTACCGGATTTACCTGTTTGCCCTCTATAACTAGAGACGATCCTAGCGGCACAACACAATTATCCTATCAACCTTATTCCTCTAGTTTAAGCGGCACTGATTTAGCCAATTCTTGGAGTTACAATGTTACGGGGGGTACCGAAGGCCAGGATCAAACAGGTACCTCACTAGTTGGAGTTGTAGGAACAAATTGTACTCCTATAAATACTAATGGAACTATTACTATAAACTCGAATAGTACTTTTTTACAAGGAGCAGCTGGTGAATACGCTGACGCAAAAATCACACTCTATTTTAAAGATAATAAGAGAATTAGAAACGCATTACTTACTGGTACACAGACTGATATACAAACTGGTGTAGTAATTAATTTACATAAGGTACCCCTCCCCGTTAGAGATGGATTAGATGTTTATGTTAATGTAAGTAATACTTCGGATCTAACAGATGCCGATTATGCAGCATGGGCAACAGATACTATACCCTCTACTGATGCTGGTAATGCGGCGGTGAAGGCTGCCGCAAAATATGTAGCAAATGAATCAAAAGATAAAAAAATACGCCCAAATGATGTTCTACACATGTCAAAGGGAGCAGTAGGGTCAGCAAAAACTGTAAGTAGAATTTACCAAGGAAGTATGGTTGCATTAGCAGATTCACCTAATATGTCCCCAGTGTCTCGTGATGATTGGAGTAGTATAGTAACTAATACTTTTGATGGTAGTGTTATTGTAGACGGAACTTTACGAGCAGACACATTACAGGCGGATAGCTCATTTGTAAATAACTTAAATGTTGAAGCTACTTTAAAGGTTGGCGATGGTGGAAGTGCTGGAACAATACGATCTCATGCTAAAACTGAGTGGGGTACAAGTGGAAATGGCTTTTGGTTTGGACACGATGGAAAGGTGTGGATTGGGGATCAAGATAACTATTTAAAATTTGATCCAGGTAATGGAGGAACAACTGATGGAGTATTTACAGTAAACGGTAATTTAAGTGTTGCCGGACAAGCTGCTAGACAGGTTACTTTATATGCTAAAAATTATAATTCTAGTAATAACACTCCTGCTAAACCTACATCTTCTGTTGGTTCTTACTCTAATCCTAGACTGAACCTAAGTGGAGATGATTGGAGTTATGCTCAACCAGAAATAACTGCTAATGGAAATACGATCTGGTCTACTACCAGAACTTTTGTCTCACATTCAGGTACCGTTTCCGGAGACGCAGATTGGAGTACTCCTCAAAAGATTGCTGAACGAGTAGACGGAGCTACAATCACAGGTGCTGATGGAATAACTTATAAAGAAGTACATGGTTATCAAAAG
>Ga0115012_10000783_pt1 | contig 18117 bp, 14 predicted proteins | sample TroAtlMetagenome_FD_88706 | JGI IMG/M metagenome (GOLD analysis project Ga0115012, IMG submission 88706) | Marine eukaryotic phytoplankton communities from Atlantic Ocean - Tropical Atlantic ANT10 Metagenome | ecosystem: Environmental > Aquatic > Marine > Oceanic | place: Tropical Atlantic...
GAGAGTTTATTAGTGTTTCTATTGGTAGAATTCCAAATAAAACGAATGTGCTTAATATGTAAATTAATGTAGATATTAAAGTCCCAGTCATTGTTGCTCTAGGTATAGTTTTTTCTGGATTTTTAATGTTTTCAGCAGGAATACTTGCACATTCTAATCCTAAGAATGCATATAGAGTCATAACAGCAACAACAGGTAAAATTTCAAAATCAGTTTGATTAGTTAGATTAAATTCAGGAAATACCTCTAAATCAAAAATGAAAAATCCAAATACAATTATTAAAATCAATGGAATTAGTTTAGCAATAGTTGTCATAATTTGAATATTTCCAGATGATCTAAATCCTCTAGATGATGTATATGTAAAAAGCCATATAAATGATAATCCGGTTAAAGTTGCATAAAATGAATTTGTGATAAGTGCAGGAAAAAAGAAGCTTAATGCACTTACTATAGCTACAGCAATGGCAGCATTATTAACCCAACATGAAATCCAATACCCCCATGCTACTAAAAATCCAATAAAATCGCCAAAAACAATTTTTGAATATAGATAAGGACCTCCACTTTTACCTTTAAGTATTTTACTAAAATTGCTAAATATTTTAGCTAAAATTAAAGCTCCTGATGCAGTAAATAACCAGCCTATAATACTTATACTTCCAAATTTTCCCAAACTAGCTGGTAGAACAAAAATTCCAGCACCTATTATATTACCAACTACTAAAGACGTTGCAGTCAATAGACCTATTTTTTGATTTTGTTTGGTCATAATAAAAATCTATATTTCATTATTAATTATGCCCAATAAATATAATTATAATATTGACCCAGATATTTCAAAAGCTGAAACTTTGCCTTCTTCTTTTTATAAAGACCCTAATGTGTTTGAAGATATCAAGTCGAAAATATTTTTAAAATCATGGCAATGGATTGGAGATACGGAACTTGTTCCTGAAAAAAATCATGTCCACCCACTTACTGTTTTAAATAATTATTTGTCAGAACCAGTTATAGTTTCTAGAACAGATAATGATGAAATTGTTTGTTTAACAAACGTTTGTACTCACAGAGGAAATATTATGGTTTTGGAACCTGGAAAAATGAAAAAATTAGTATGTACTTATCATGGAAGAAAGTTTGATAATAATGGAAATTTTGAATATATGCCTGAATTTGAAAAGGCAAAAGATTTTCCTAGACCATGTGATAATCTTCATCAGTTTCCATTAAGGAAATGGGGTGAATTATTGTTTATTGGATTTAATCCAGTTTTTGATTTTAATAAAGTAATAAAAAAAATGAGTGAAAGGGTTGGGTTTTTACCTTTAGAAAAATTCATGTTTGATAAATCTCTATCAAAAGATTTTGAAATTAATTCTCATTGGGCTTTATATTGTGATAATTATTTGGAGGGATTTCACATACCATTTGTACACAAAGGATTAAATGAAATATTAGATTATCAAAATTACAAAACTGAAGTTTATGATTATTGTAATTTACAAATAGGATATGGAGAAGATGATTCAAATGTTTTTGATTTACCTAAGGATCATATAGACTATGGAAAAAATATTGCAGCTTATTATTATTGGGTTTTTCCGAATATGATGTTTAATTTTTATCCCTGGGGTCTTTCAATTAACATAGTAAAACCTATCTTAAATAATTTAACTAAAGTTTCATTTAGATCATACGTTTTTGATAAATCTAAGTTGTATGATGGGGCTGGAAGTGATTTGCAAAAGGTAGAAGAAGAGGATGAATTTGTTGTTCAAAATGTACATATAGGATTAAAATCATCCTTTTATAAGGCAGGAAGATTTTCACCAACTAAAGAACAAGGTGTACATCATTTTCATAATTTACTTTCTGTCTTCATGAATTCTAACTAAATTTTAAAAAATATTAACTTGTATTAAAACTATAACTATGAAAAAAAATAACAACTGGGTTTTTCCTGTAGCTTTTATCATGCTCATTATATTTTGGAAATTCACATCTGATGAAAAATCTGAACCAAACCCAAAAATTGAAATTTACAATACATCAATTGAATCTATTATTGATATAAACTCAGAAATAGAAGTTTTAGCGGATTCAATATCTTTACCCGAAGGTCCTTTGTGGGACGAAAGTTCTAACTCTTTATTATTTGTTGACGTAATGGGTAATAAAATGTATAAGTGGAATGAAAGTGATGGTGTTTCAGAATTTATATCGCCTAGTGGTAATACTGGCTATGCTCCAAATATAGATTTTGGATTATTAGGAGCAAATGGTTTAGCATTTAATAACGAGGGGAATATAATTGTTTGTCAGCATGGGGACAGAAGAATAGCTGCAATTGAAAACACAGCCTCATCAAGTCCAAATTTTGTAACTGTAATAGATAATTTTGAAGGTAAAAAATTTAATAGTCCTAATGATTTAGTTTTTGCTAATGATGGATCATTTTATTTTACTGATCCATCTTTTGGTTTTTTTAATCTTGAAACTTTTCAATTTGTTGAAGATGAAGTAAAGAAGCTAGATTTTAATGGAGTATATAATTTTAACCCAGTAAATAATCAACTTTCTTTAGTTACTGATCAAATTGACTTACCTAACGGGATTGGTTTATCACCCGATAATAAATTTCTTTATGTTAATAAAATGGCATTATTGGATGGAAATCCAAATATTGTATCTATAGATCTCGAAACTAACGAATCAAATGTATTGTTTGATGGTAAGGAGTTGTCGGAAATTCATGAAGGCAACTTTGATGGTATGGTTGTTCATTCATCTGGAAATATTTTTACATCAGGACCTGGCGGACTTTTAGTTATTTCACCTGAAGGGAATTTAATGGCTAAAATTGATTCTGGGCATCTAACCAACGCTACATTTGATGATGATGAGGGATATTTATATTTGACAGGATTTGTAAGTAATCCTAAAGTTTTTAGAATTAAGATAAAAAATTAACACTATCAAAAAAGTAGTTTTTATTCTATTTGTTTTTGTTTGTTTTTCATGTAAAAAAAGCAATAAAGTCAATTATCCAAATATAATTTTAGTAATGACTGATGATCAAGGTTGGGGTCAGACAGGATATTACAACCATCCTGTATTAAAAACCCCAAATCTTGATTTAATGGCAAAAAATGGGTTAAGATTTGATAGATTTTATGCTGGTGCTCCACAATGTTCTCCAACACGAGCTAGTGTTCTAACAGGAAGAAATAATGACAGAACTGGTGTTTTTTATCATGGATATTCATTAAATAAGAACGAAGTAACATTAGCCCAGGAACTTAAAAAAATTGGATATAATACAGGACATTTTGGAAAGTGGCATTTAAATGGAGTTCGTGGACCAGGTGTCCCAATTTTTGAGGATGATGAGTATAATCCAGGTGAATTTGGTTTCGATAAATGGGTAAGTGTAACAAATTTCTTTGATGTTAACCCAATCATGGGTGATAATGGAAAAATTATAGATTTAAAAGGGAGCTCTTCAGAAGTGATTGTAGATCAAGCACTTAATTTTATTAAAAAAAATACTGATAATAACAATCCATTTTTTACTGTCATATGGGATGGTTCGCCACATGATCCATTTGTTGCAAGTGAAGATGATAAGATTGGATTTGAAAGTTTAGATAAAAACAGTAGAGAACATTACGGTGAATTAGTTGCATTTGATAGGAGTATTGGGATCCTTAGAAAAAGCTTAAATGAAATGGGTATTGCAAAAAATACCATTATTTGGTATTGTAGTGATAATGGAGGTTTAAAAAATATATCCCCTACAACTGTTGGTGGTTTAAGAGGAAATAAAAATACTATGTGGGAGGGGGGATTAAGAGTACCTGCAATTATTGAATGGCCTGAAACAATTAATCCAGGAATTACAAAATATCCAGTATCTACAATGGATATATTCCCAACTATTCTAGAGATTGTAGGGTTATTTCCGAATAATAAATACTCAAATTTAGATGGTAAAAGTGTAACTAATCTTTTTGAAGTTAGTAAACAAAAAAGAACCTTAAAAATTCCTTTTAGATTTGATAATAGAGGAGCCTTAATTGATAATAATATTAAACTTATTGCTCATGATATCAAAAAACTTGATTTTGAGCTTTATGATTTATCAAAAGATCCAACTGAATCTACAGATATTTCAAATACAAATCCTAAAATATTTGAATTAATGAGAAATGAATTTATGATGTGGAATAATTCTGTAGATAGAGAAATAAATAAAATGAATATCAACCATCCAGAACACTGGGTGGTTATTGATCACTATATTAAATATTTTGATGAGTGGATCAATAGGCCAGAATACTCAAATTGGATTGATAGAGCTTTAAAAAAGAAAGGGCCTGGTTATCAAAATCTCGGACCTCTCAAATAATCATTTTAATTTAAATTTTGTTACCACAATTCCATGGTCAGATGGATAAGGAATTTCCTTACCGTTAATTTTAAGTGGCTCATTAAAAAATGACATATAAGAATCTGATTTAATTGCTTTTAGGTTTTTCCCCTTATAAAATATATAATCAATACGATGAGAATCATTTCTCATTTTATTATCCCAAGTTATTCCAGGTTTTTTTAAAGGATTTGGATTTTTTTCTCTAAAAGAGTCAGTAAAGCCAATATCCTCAAAAATTTTTGTCGCATACCAAGGCACTACTAGATTATTATGAATTTTTTTTGTTTTTTCAGACCAATCAAGGTGTGATGGACTATTCATATCACCACCTACAATAACAGGGATTGAATCTGATTGAGAACCATATTTTTTGAAATACGGTAAAACTTTTTGAATCATATTATACCTATGTTCTGTTTTTTCCCATTCTAAAAGTTCTTCTGTTGTTTTTCCCATTTTCTCAGGTTCATTATTCCATGGTAGGTAATGAAACCAATTTGAAAAAAAATGCATTTTAAAACCATAAACAATAATTTCAGTTCCACCTAAAAAAAATGGATAATCTGTATCAATTCTTTCTCCAAAAGGAAATTTTGAAAAAACTGATAAATTAACTGATTTATTATCAAGCGCAGTGTCTTTTGATGCAACTAAATGAAAGTTATAACCAAGTTCTTCAGCAATATAAGGTCCTGAACCATATGTTTCGACCATTAGAATAATATCTGGATCAATTTCTCTAATTATTTTTACAACATTTTGTTGGCCATTTTTGATATCATTTCCACCATGTAAAATGTTCCAAGCCATTACTTTAAAAGATTCCTTTTGCGCATAAAAATTACAGCAAAAAAGTAATGTCTGAATGAAAATTATTATTCTAAAAGCCTTAATCATTGTATCACTAAAGTATTAAGAAATCAATTAAAAAAAAATAATTGTACATTTGCAGTGTTGTGTATTCTTGGTAATAATTACCAAGAGGTTTGTAGAAACCAATGAGAAGCTTTCCAATAGGGGAGCTTTTTTATTTTATAAAACTATTTGAAGAGGATTTGTTTGTTTCCATTTTCCCCTAGTAAAATCAGGAAAAGTTTGAGGCTTTCCATCTTCACGAACAGATTTTCCACTTAGTGGAGTTACAGCAGACCAAAAACATCCTTCATATACATTTTGATCTAGTGGAATACCCTTATGTAAACACTCGACAATTCTATACATCATAATACCATCCATTCCTCCATGTCCAGATTTTTTTGTTTTAGAATTCAATCTTTTATATAGTGGATGATCATATTTTTCATAAAGTTTTTCTAAATCTTCACCTTCAATCCATGAGTGATGATCTTTAGAAAGATCTCCAAATCCACCTTCAAGAGCAACTCTTGTTGGGTAGCCGGCTAATGTTCCTTTGGTTCCTTGAATTAAATTTAGTCTTGTGTATGGTCTGGGGCTAGTCTCATCCCATTGAACCAATACCGTCCTTCCCATCTCCGTTTTAATAATGGATGTATTTAAATCTCCATTTTTGAATTCCATATTATTCCACTTGTGATCTTTTGGAAAGTTTTTTTCAGCATATAATTTTCTTCCTAATGCTGGACTTGAGTACGATACTAGAGACTTAAAATTATCATCTTTTCTGCAAAGATTCATATACTGTGCAATAGGCCCTAAACCATGAGTAGGGTAAACATTTCCATTCTCTCCTCTGTAATGTAATGTTCTCCATGAACCAGTGCCCTTATCTTCTTGCAACATTTGCCATCTTAACTCATGAATATATGCAGCTTCACCATGTAATAATTCTCCAATAACATTTTGTCTACACATATTTAAGTACATTAATTCGGCTCTACCATAATTTACATTTTCCATCATCATACAATGTTTCTGAGTTTTTTCAGAAGTATTCACTATATCCCACATTTCTTCAAGAGTAACGGCTAATGGAACTTCTACAAATGCATGAGCTCCATCAATCATTGATTGTATTGCCATTGGTGCGTGATTATTCCAATTAGTACTTATAAAAACTACGTCAGGACGCACTTCTTTTAACATTAATTTCCACTTATTCTCATCTCCCCAGTATGTCTTGACATTATTGGTATTCGAATTATATTGGTAAAGTCTTTCTAATTCTCTTTTAACATTCTCTTCATACAAATCACTCAGCGCAACGACTTCAGTGTTTTCAATAGTAGCAAAATTTCTTAGATGTGAACCACCGCGGTTTAGACCAATAAATGCGGCTCTTATTTTCTTAATTGGTTTGTCTGCAAAATCACCCATATAAACTCCTTCACTCGGAATGGATAAATTGTTTTGACAATTAATGCTTAATGAGGACGCAGCAATTGCGCCTAAGCTTGATGTTTTAATAAAGTTTCTTCTGTTATAACTCATAATTTTATTCAATATATCTACTAAAGAATTTCCAAATTTCTTGACTAGCATTTATATCCATATTTCCCCATGCGCCGGGCCAAGTATGTTCGCCACCATGTATCGTATATAGCCATACTTCATGATTTTTATAGCAGTCAATATTCTTGTCTACACTTGCATAAGAATTATCATTTTTGTCTTTGTCAGGAAGATTTGCTGATTCGGATTTACTACATTCATTTATATTTGACCAATAGCTCATAACATCCTGAATTTTTGGAGCACCACCCCAACCTCCAGCTGATGACATTGATCCATCCATTGGTACAACGAGATCATTTGTGCCTGAAATTTGTAGAACAGGAACTTTATTTGGATTGCAATTTTCCCAATCATAACCACTCATAGTACCTGTAACTGAAGCAATTGCTTTGAATGTATCAGACCTTTCACAACCTAAAGTATAACTCATAAAGCCACCATTTGACATTCCACATGCAAATGTGTTCTTTTCACTTAAATTATATTCAGCTTGTAATTTTATTGCTAAATCATTAAGAAATTCTGAATCAGCAATTGAACTCATTTCTTTCAAATTAGCATTCCAATGAGTTTGACCAGTTAATGTATTGCGTGTTCCTTGAGGATAACATACCATAAAACCATATTCATCAGCAATCTCATTCATTTTAGAATAGTTCATGATGTTAGTGTTATTACTTGTATAACCGTGTAGAACAAAAACAAGTGGCGCTTTTTCTTTTAGATTATCAGGCTTATATATAGTGTATAGCCTATTAAGACCATTATGATTCATAAAAAAATCATATGGATATGTTATCTCAGGTATAAGGTTATTTTCCTCATTACTTTTTTCACATGAAAATGATATTAGTATTAATAAAAACAATAAAAATTTAAGTTTATTAACCATAAAATACTATTAGCTTATTTTGTATTGACCAGGAACAGGAATTGTATAATTTCCATTCTCATTTGGCATAGCAGGTGGATTTGAATTCCAATTTGGGTTTTCAGGAATCATGTTATCGTTTGCATTTATTGCCTCATCCCATGTCACTAATTTACCAGAATAAGTTGCCATTCTTCCGAGTATTGCTGACATGGTAGCTTTTGCTCCATACTCTGCATCATTTAAATGACCTCCATCTCGAATAGACTTAAAAAGTCGGTTGTGTTCAATTTGATATGGGCTTTCATCATTTCTTCCATCATATGTGTGAATCACATTTCCATCATGATCTTCAATATCAATAATACCTTTATTTGTTATATTGACTTTACCTTTTGTTCCAACTATTAATTCATTTACTTGTCTATGCGTTCCAGGTTGGTGTCTGCATTGACTTGAAATTGTTGCACCGCTAGCATACTTAAACTCAACAAAATGATGATCAAATATTTCACCATGATCAACACCTTTTCTTACTTCTCTTCCTCCCATACCTTGAGCACTTACAGGATATTCATTTATAAACCAATTTGCAACATCGATATTGTGAATATGTTGCTCAACAATATGATCTCCGCATAACCAATTAAAATAATACCAGTTTCTCATTTGGTATTCCATCTCAGTTTGATTTGGTTTACGTCCTCTTACCCAAACACCAGCTCCATTCCATCTTACTTGTCCGGATGTGATTTTACCTATTACACCTCTTCTTACTTGTTTCAAAATATTAAGGTAGCTGTATTGGTATCTTCTTTGAAGTCCGACAACAACATTTAATTTTTTTTGATTTGCAACTTTGGCAGTTTCTAAAACTTGTCTTACACCATTAGCATCCGTAGCAACAGGTTTTTCCATAAACACGTGTTTATCATTATCAATAGCATATTTAAAATGTAATGGTCTGAAACCAGGCGGAGTAGCCAAAATTACCACATCAGCTAGATCAATTGCTCTTTTATAAGCATTAAATCCTGTAAATCGATTTTTTTCTTTAACATCAATAGTCTTTTCTCCTTCCATCTCTTGTTTTATAGCACTTAAGCTGTTATCCAGCCTATCTTTAAATGCATCTGCCATAGCAATCAACTCAACATTTTCATCCGCTCTAAGTGCTTGAACTGCAGCTCCAGTTCCTCGTCCTCCACAGCCAACAACAGAAACCTTAAGTTTTTTATTGTTTGAACTATTCGCCATTCTATTTATGTTAAAAGAAGGTAAAACAAGACCCCCAGCAACTAAAGATGAACTTTTGATAAAAAATCTCCTTTTTATATTTTTCATTGTATTAAATTTTAAAAATTATCTACTTTTTGGTAAGCTTCTATTACGGCAATTTCACCATTTTTACCTTTTATACTATTTCCATGTTCCATTCCTAATATACCATCAAATCCTTTATCATAAATGTATTTAAAAATATTTTTGTAATTAATTTCACCGGTTGTTGGTTCTTTTCTTCCTGGATTGTCACCAATTTGAAAATATGCAATTTCATTCCAACATTTATTAATATTTGGCAGTAAGTTTCCCTCTTGTATTTGTTGATGATATATATCAAAAAGAATTTTACAAGATGGTGAGTCAACTGACTTACATATTTCATATGCTTGGGGGCTTTCTGTAAGGAATAAACCTGGATGATTCAAAAAATTCAAGGGTTCTAGAACCATAGTTAATCCATGCGGTTCAAGGATTTCACAAGCATATTTTAATGAATCTATAACATTTACTGTTTGATATGATAAATTAAGACGTAAGTCTTTATAACCAGGAACCACAGTCATCCATTTTGCATTTATTCTTTTTGCAACCTCAACAGAATCTTTGATCTCAGTTAGAAATTCTTCTCTTTTATTTTTATTACCACTTGCTAGATTAGGTTCCTTCCAATGTATAGTATGTGCAACGAAAACACCCATTTCAATCCCCCTTTTTTGCATCGTTTTAGACATTTGATTTTGAGTATCAACAGTCCTTTTTTTCAAATTATTATCCTCAAAAGCAGTAAATCCTTGGTCTGCTATATAATTTAATTGATCAATGAGATTATCACCTGCTAAGTTTTTAAACATACCAAAGTGTGGTGCATATTTTAAATTAAATTTATTTGAATTTTGAGTAATGTTGATGAATTCTTCACCAAAAGCTGGTATCATTAAAGATGATGCACCAAGAGTAAAATTATTTATAAAATGTCTTCTTAACACATTATTAAATTAAGAATAATTTATTTAATCCAGTATTTTTTTTGTTCTTCTAATGAAGGCGTTTTGTATGGTCTTAAAACTCTGAAACCCAAGAATTGTGCATCAGTATGCCACCAAATACTTCTTGGTATTTGAGGATCTTGTTTTTTCCATCGTTTATTTGAAGCTAGCCTAGCGGAACTTCTAAGTCTATAGGACCTATCCATAAATGAACCTCCCCTTGCTACTCGTGGATATAATTTAGTTGCACTTACTAATGGATTTAAATTAATAGAATCAGTTCTTTGATATGTTGTTGGATTATACTGATCAAGTGTCCACTCTGAGACATTACCATGCATGTCGTGTAATCCCCAGGGATTAGGTTTTTTTTGTCCAACTTTATGATATTTTCCGTCACTATTCTCAACATACCACGCATATTCTGATATTTGATTTTCATCCTCAAAACTATAAGGACTATCAGATCCAGCCCTGCATGCATATTCCCATTCAGCTTCTGTAGGTAATCGGTAATAATTACCTGTCATAGCAGAAAGCCATTCGCAAAATTTTGATGCTGCAAGTTGGGTCATCGAAATAGCAGGGTATCCATCAGTACCCATACCAAAACTCATTTCAACATATGGTGTTGTAGCTGAACTAACTGCATCAACTTTCATATTGATTTCACTATTTTCTTCACCTGAAACTTGATTTTTATCAATCTCTCTACTCATAAATAGATGATATAAATCCCAAGTAATCTCAAATTTACCAATCCAAAAAGAATCAACTTTGACAGTATTAACTGGACCTTCATTAGCCATTCTATTTCTTTCATAATTTGGACTACCCATTTTAAAAACACCACCATTTATTGAAATCATTTCTAGACCATAATCATCTCCTGCGATTTTCTGATTGTAATCTTTAAAATCTTTTTCCTGTGAAAAAATAAAAATGCTTAATAATAAAAAGACTGTGATTGTAATATTTGTCCTCATTATGTTATATAGCTTTTAGGCTAAAAGGTCATGTTTAATATCACCATGAACATCTGTTAACCTAAATCTTCTTCCTTGATATTTGTATGTCATCTTTTCGTGATTAATTCCAAAAAGATGTAGAATTGTTGCCTGAAGGTCGTGTACATGAATTGGATCTTTAACAATATTATAACCAAGATCATCAGTTTCACCAAATGAAAATCCTGGCTTTACGCCCCCACCTGCCATAAATATTGTAAAGCACCTTGGATGATGATCTCGACCATAGGTGTTATTTTTTAATGCAGCTTGTGAACCTTGACTATAGGATGTTCGACCAAATTCACCACCCCAAACAACAAGCGTATCCTCAAGTAAACCTCTTTGTTTTAAATCCATTATTAATGCTGCAGTGGGTTGGTCAATATCACTTGCTTGTCCTTTGATTTGTGTAGGTAGGTTTTCATGTTGATCCCAACCCATGTGGTAAAGTTGAACAAACCTTACATCTTTTTCAATTAATTTTCTAGCCAGTATGCAATTTGCTGCATAAGTACCAGGTTTTTTAGAATTTGGGCCATACATTTTAAGTATGTTTTCTGGCTCATCTGAAATATCCATTGTTTCTGGCACAGATGTTTGCATTCGATAGGCCATCTCATATTGGGATATCCTACTTTCAATTTCTTTATCACCAAACATATTCAACTGTTCTTCATTAAGCTCTGACAAATAGTCTAACATCTTTCTTCTTTCTTGTCTTGTAAGATTCTCAGGATCTTTTAAAAACAAAACAGGATCTTTAGCGGATCTGAATTGAACTCCCTGGTGTAAGGAACTTAAAAAACCATTACCCCACAATCTTGAGTAAAGTGGCTGCCCTTTAGGTCTTCCTGTTCCTCTTGAAAGTAATACAACAAATGATGGTAAGTTTTTATTTAGACTACCAAGTCCATAGCTTAGCCAAGAACCCATACTTGGACGTCCAGGTTGCTGAGAGCCCGTTTGAAAAAAGGTTACTGCAGGATCATGATTAATAGCTTCAGTATTCATTGATTTTACAAAACATAACTCATCTACAACTTTACTTAAATATGGTAATAGATCACTTACCCAAGCTCTAGATTCACCATATTGTTTAAAATTTGTTACACCACCAACAAGTGAAAATTTATCTTGTCCAGAAGTCATACCTGTAAGTCTTTGTCCCATTCTGACTGATTCAGGTAAATCAATACCTCTCATTTCCATTAGCTTTGGTTTATAATCAAAAAGATCTTGCTGTGCTGGTCCACCACTTTGAAATAGATAAATAATCCTTTTTGCTTTAGGTGCAAAATGTGGAAGATTTAATTGATTTTTAATGATTGAAAATGGATCTTCTTTTGAGCTTTCAAAAGGATTTACTATTGAACCTAATGCTAGACCACCAATACAAAGGCCAGTTTTCTTTAAAAAATTTCGCCTATTGTTATTTATAAAATGTTTATGTATTTCTTGCATTAGCTTTTTTGGCTCGTTTCATCTAAGTTATAAATTAACATGCAAAGTTTATCAAATGCTACAACCTCTTCATTCAATGAATTTTCATCATCAAAATAATTGTTTAACATAGTAACTTCTTTTTTATTTGGAATTCTACCAGTGATTGTTCTGTAGAGTATATTTATTTTTTCATTTAATGATAATTTTTTTTCAAAAATGTTTCTTGACAAATGCAAAGCTGCTTTTTGAAATTCTGGATTGTTCATTAGAGTCAATGATTGTAAAGGTGTGCTAGTGTTTTGCCTTTTGACTTCACAATTATCTCTAGAGGCTGCATCAAAAATCATCATAGTTGGAGGCGGAACCGTTCTTTTCCAAAAGGTATATAAACTTCTTCTGTATAAATTTTCACCACTACTCATTACATATTTGGCTAAACTACCTCCGCCACCACCAGTTACCTCATCCCACAGACCATCTGGTTGTAGTGGTTTTACACTTGGCCCCCCTAATTTATTAACAAGTAATCCACTTGTTTTTAGAATATTGTCTCTAATCATTTCTGCAGATAATTTTTGTCTTGGAAATCTAGATAAGTAAACATTTTCTGGATCAATATTATAATTCAAATCACTGGTTACGCTTGATTGCCTATATGTAGATGACATTACAATTCTTTTGATGAGCTTTTTGGTATCCCATTTGTCATCTTTTTGATAAGTTACAGCGAGCCAGTCAAGTAATTCAGGGTTTATAGGTCTGTTACCTTGACTTCCAAAATCATCAGGTGTTGCGACTATGCCAACTCCAAAAAACTGCTGCCATATTCTGTTTACAACTACTCGTGATGTTAAAGGATTTTCATCTGAAAAAAACCAGTTTGCTAAATCTAATCTATTTCCATTTTGTTTTTTCAATGGCAGAACTGCTGAGGGAGTCATGGGCTTGACTTCATTCAATTGTAAATTATATAACCCTCTATTCAATACATAAGTTTTTCTTAAATTTTCAGTTTCTTTCATAACCATGAAAGTAACCTTATCAAGGCTATCAGGGAGTTTAATAAAATCAAGTCCTTCCTTTAATTCATTTTTAGATACTGTTATTTTTGGTTCAGGCGCAAAGTCACCATAAGCAATCAAACCTTTTTCATTAATGTTATTGAAAAAACTGTAAAAACCATAAAATTCGTCGTGAGTAATATTGTCATATTTATGGCTATGGCATCTAGCACACTCCATGGTTAGCCCCATCATTAACTTAGAAGTTGTTATTGCTCGATCAGCAACATATTCAACTCTATATTCTTCAGGTATAACTCCACCTTCTTGAGTTATTTTATGATTTCTATTAAATCCAGTAGCAATTATTTGTTCTTTATTGGCATTTGGAATCAAATCTCCAGCTAGTTGCCATGTAATAAATTCATTGTAAGGAATATTTTTATTGTAAGCATGAATTACCCAATCTCGCCATGGCCACATTGTTCTTTCAGTGTCATCTTGATATCCATGACTATCACCATATCTAGCAATATCCATCCATATTGATGCCATCCTCTCACCATAGTTTTTCGATTTAAGAAGTTCATCAACAACTCTTTCGTAAGCATTATCCGAATTATCATTTAAAAATTGATCAATTTCATCAATAGATGGAGGTAATCCTACAATATCGAAGTATACTCTCCTTAATAGAATTTCTTTAGATTCCATTTTTGAAAATTCTAAATTTTGATTTTCAATATTTTTTGCAATGAAAACATCTATTTCATTTTTCACCCAGTCATTGTTTTTAATTTCTGGTCTTTCTGGCTTTTCAGGTTTAATAAATGACCAATGTTTTTTCCATTTTGCGCCTTGTAGTATCCAATTTTTTAAAATATTTTTTTCGTATTCTGATAAACTCAAATTTGATTCTGGAGGTGGCATAACAATAGATTTATTGTCATGAAAAATTCTCCTAATCATTTCACTATCTTCTAAATTATCCAAATCTATAACCCTTTTGATTAGGTCTTCTGTCATTTGATAAAGTCCTTCTTTTGTATCAAGTCTCAAATTAGCTTTTCTCTGCTTATCATCAGGTCCATGACAAGCAAAACATTTATCAGAAAGAATTGGATTAACATGGAAATTAAAATCAATCGTTTCAGGTGTGTTAGATACATTTAGAACCTCAAAATCTACATTGGAATTTTCAATATAATCATCACTGAATCTATCAGAGCTATAATATTTTAATAGAATTATTAAAATAAATGGAATTACAAAAAATGCTATATTTTTTTTCATATTACACCATAACTAATTTAAAAAAAATTAGTTATTAGTGTTTAAAAAAATTGAGATCACTTCTTCCATAACCTTATAACCTTCTTTATTTGGATGAACTAAATCATCCTTAGTAGTGTGTTGTGGAACTTTTAAACCCCCATTTCCGTCATCCATTTTCGAATGATAATCAACATAATGGATCTCGTTTTCCAAACAATAGTTCTCTAATATAGAATTTAGCTTTATAACTTTTTCAGCAACATTTTTTATAGATGGAGACCATGGAAAAGCTTTGGCAGGTAAAACAGAACAAATAAATACTTTAATATTATTTGCTCTAGCTATTTCACTCATTGAAAAGATATTCTCAGCAATATTCTCAATTTTTATAGGACCTGTATTTTCAGCAATATCATTAATACCAGCTAGTATAACTACTGACTTTGGTTTAAGATTTATTACGTCAGGTTTGAATCTAATTAACATTTGAGGTGTAGTTTGACCACTAATTCCTCTGTTCACATAATGGTTGTCAATAAAAAAATTAGGATCAAAGTTTGACCAACCCTCGGTGATTGAGTTGCCCATAAAAACAATCCTATTCTCATCAAGCTCATCCATCAATTTTTCATTTGATTCTGCATACTTGGAAAGGTTTGCCCAATCATCGAGTGTACCTCCACCTTGAATGTAAATAGAATTATTTCCCTTGTCATTGTTGCATGATGATAGACTTAAGATCATAAACGATAGTATTAAATATTTCTTCATTTGTTTTTTGTTTTTGAATGTATCCATTTTAAAAAATCTTTTTCTGCAAAAGCTGTATCCCAACTATTATGTCCAATATTTTCATATATGGTAATCCTAGGATTTCCTCCTGAATCTAAGATTGCATTAGCCATTTTTAATGATTGTTGTGGTAAAACAACTTTATCAGCTGAACCATGGAAAATCCACAATGCAACTTTTTTTGCAAAATTTTCAACTGAGCTAGGGTCTCCATCTCCACAAATTGGGGTAGCTGCTGCAAACATCTCAGGTCTTGCATTTAAGATTGAAAAAGTACCAAGTCCACCCATTGAAAGTCCACTTACATAAATTTTGCTTTTATCAACATCTTTCCTTTTGACAAAAACATCCATGAGTTTTATTACCAATTCAAGGGATTTAGATCTTTTCACATCATAATCGTATTTGTATGGATCGTAATATCCACCCCACCAATCATTTTTTGGTGATTGTGGAAAAATAACCCACGATTTATATTTTTTTCTGTTGGTGCTGTTTAAGAATAGATCTGACCCATGAAATAACTGCAATTCATTATCATTTCCTCTTTCACCTGCACCATGTAAAAAAAGATGTACTGGATATTTTTCGTTTGCATTATAGTCTAAAGGCGCTAAAATTCTATATCTAAGAGTATCATTCTCTACAATCAAATACTTTTTCTCAAAAAGTTCTGTTTGAGAAAATAATAAGAATGGAAAAAAGATTAAAATTATTTTTTTACAAGTCATCATCATCACTAGGTAGTCTTATGTTCTCAACCAGCTTTACAATTTTTTCAGGTGGAGGTGCTGTAAGATTTGCAACTGTTATCGAAACAATTAAATTAATAACCATTGCAATTGTTCCAAATCCTTCTGGTGAAATACCAAACCACCAATCTTCAGTACTTCCACCTCCAAACCAACCAAATTTAAATTTAGTCATGTAAAAAAGCATTGATAAAATCCCTATCAACATTCCAGAAATTGCTCCTTCTTTATTCATTTTTTTATAGAAAATACCCAAAACAATAGCAGGAAAAAATGAAGCAGCAGCTAAACCAAAAGCTAATGCAACCGTAGCCGCAACAAAGTCAGGTGGGTTAATTCCAAAATAACCAGCTAATATAACAGCAAAAAAAGCTGATACACGGGCAGCAATTAATTCTCCTTTATCGCTGATTTCAGGATTAATTATTCTTTTAATTAAATCGTGTGAAATTGAAGATGAGATAACAAGTAGCAAACCTGCAGCAGTAGATAATGCAGCCGCAATTGCTCCGGCAGCTAATAGTGCAATAACCCAGTTTGGAAGTTGGGCAATTTCAGGGTTAGCTAAAACCATGATATCTTTATCTATTGTTAATTCGTTTAATTGTTCATCACCAAGATATTGAATGACATTGTCATCATTTTTATCATCAAATTTTAGTAGTCCAGTCTCTTCCCATTTTTTAAACCAATACGGCATAGTGGAATAATCTTTTTCAGAAACAGTCTCAATTAAATTTGTTCTAGCAAATACTGCAATAGCTGGGGCTGTTGTATAAAGTATTGCTATAAACAATAGAGCCCAACCTGCAGATTTTCTTGCATCGCTGACTCTTTTTACAGTGAAAAATCTAACGATTACATGTGGAAGTCCAGCAGTTCCAATCATAAGTGCAGCAGTAATAAGAAAGACATCTAAAGTGGATTTAGATCCGGATGTATATTCGCTAAAACCTAATTCTTCATGAAGACCATTCAATTTTTCTAACAAGTAAACACCGTCTGTTGATTCTGATCCAAAGCCTAGTTGGGGTATTGGATTACCGGTCATCTGTATTGAAATAAAAATTGCTGGTACCATGAATGCAAAAATTAACACACAATATTGAGCAACTTGTGTGTAAGTAATTCCCTTCATTCCACCAAGAATAGCATAAAAAAGTACTATTCCCATTCCAATAAAAACCCCAGAATTTATATCAACTTCTAAGTATCTTGAAAAAACAATTCCAACTCCCCTCATTTGCCCAGCTATATATGTAAAAGAAACAATTAAAGCACAAAAAACTGCAACAGTTCTTGCTACATTGGAATAGTATCGATCACCAATAAAATCAGGTACTGTAAATTTTCCAAACTTTCTTAAATATGGTGCCAGCAACAATGCAAGTAATACATATCCTCCAGTCCAACCCATTAAATAAACGGATCCATCATATCCAATAAAAGATATAATTCCTGCCATGGAAATAAAGGATGCAGCACTCATCCAATCAGCAGCAGTCGCCATGCCATTAGCAATGGGATTAACTCCTTTTCCAGCTATATAAAATTCATTTGTAGAACCTGCCTTTGACCATATTGCAATACCTATATATAAAGCAAAAGTGAAACCTACTATTATCCAAATCCAAATTTGTAAAGACATTATGATTTATTTTTTAGACCTGTAAAATTTATCAAGTCTATTCATCAAAAAAATGTAAACAAAAATTAAAACAACAAAAGTGTAAATAGAACCTTGCTGAGCAAACCAAAATCCAAGTTTAAAACCAAAAAATTGAATTTCATTTAATTGATCAGCTAAAAGTATTCCAAAACCAAATGATACTAAA
>Ga0115012_10000784_pt1 | contig 18108 bp, 11 predicted proteins | sample TroAtlMetagenome_FD_88706 | JGI IMG/M metagenome (GOLD analysis project Ga0115012, IMG submission 88706) | Marine eukaryotic phytoplankton communities from Atlantic Ocean - Tropical Atlantic ANT10 Metagenome | ecosystem: Environmental > Aquatic > Marine > Oceanic | place: Tropical Atlantic...
CAACGTCTTGCAAAATTAGGGGATCCCGTTCCATGGAAGGAATTATACATAAGCGCCCCAAAGGGCAAGTCTCGCAAATTTAAAGGAAACAGAAGAAAAAAGACGGCGTCACGTGTTATCACTCCAAGTGTGCTTGGAGGAGATGATGTTCATCTGACTGAATATAACGACCCACGCCAACCCCTAATGGACTGGCTTCGTTCAGAGGAAAATCCATATTTTGCTCAAGCGTTTGTTAATCGAGTTTGGCATAATTATTTTGGCCGAGGAATCGTACATCCAGTAGACGATATGAACCTTGCTAATCCCCCCTCTAATAAACCATTAATGGAATATCTAGCTAATGGGTTTATTAAATCTGGCTATGATATGAAATGGCTTCATCGAACTATACTAAATAGTGATTCATATCAGAGAAGCTGGAGGCCAACTGAGACAAACAAAAAAGACGAATCTAACTTTAGCAGAATGACAATTAGACGCCTGCCCGCAGAAGTTTTGGCTGATGCAATAAGTCAAGCTACAGCAAGTCATTCGAGAATCGAAGATTTATCATCATCTGCTAAAAACAGAACGATCGGGCCCGATGCAATGAGCCGTAAAAATAAGAATGTTACCTCTATGGCTTATGCTTTAAGTGTTTTTGGAAAACCTGAGAGGGCTGAGAACTGTGACTGCGAACGTTCTGATTCCCCAACATTATTACAAGCTATTTACACGCGAAATGACCCGTCTTTAAATGCTTTGGTTAGCGGGGATGACAGACGCAAACCAGGATGGATTACCGAATTAAACAAAACATTTAACAGTAAAACTGACAGGGAACCAAAGGGCAAAATCAGCAAACAACTTAAAAAGTTATACGAGCAACGAAAGAGGCTTGTTACAAACGCACCAAAACAGCCAAAGAATATCCGTAACCAAACTGCTATGGAAAAATACTCAGCAGCAAGGAAGCTTCATCTTAATAAGTTAAAAAGAATTAACAGATCTATAAACAAATTAAGCACTAACAAGATTACAAAAACTGATCAAAAAGTAATAACATCAAGGGATTTAGACCAGTTAATTAGCGAGACATTCCTTCGAACACTTAGTCGATTTCCAACACCTCTTGAACGAGCTAGGGCAACGACCGATATTAACAAAGCAAACAACAAGATAGACGGTATTAAGGAGCTGCTATGGGCATTACTTAACACCAAAGAATTCTTAGTTAACCATTAATTACAGAACATAATGAATAAACAAATTTGTTGTGACGGCATAATACGACGAGATTTTCTTAAAATCGGAGCATTAGCTGGCGCGGGATTTGCGCTGCCTGATTATTACGAAGCATCAAGTACTGGCGATTCTAAAGGAAAAGCCAAAGCCGCAATCTATATAAGACTAGCTGGTGGCCCTAGCCATATGGACTCATTTGATATGAAGCCTAACGCACCAGATACTCATCGAGGTCAATTCAAAGAAATTAGCACAAATATACCCGGAACAAGGATTTCCGAACATTTGCCAAAACTGGCCAAATGCGCAGATAAATACTCAATTCTTAGAGGAGTAAGCCACAGTTTAGCAGCTCACCGTTTAGGGGCAGAATATCTAATGACAGGTAACCGCCCCATGCCTGCACTAAAATATCCAACCTTCGGCGCTGTCATAAGCAAAGAGTTGAAGAAGTCTGCAGAAATTCCTAGTTCTGTAGCGATCCCTAAAAGCTCAACAGCTCCAACTGGATTTCTTGGATTAGAGTTTGGACCACTTGAAACCGGTACGTCCCCTAAGGCCGGGGAACCTATGGACATTCGAGGACTATCTCTTTCGAACGGTTTAACTTTAGAAGATATTGATCGGCGTAATGATCTCGTCAAAAGATACGACACCGCATTTGGCAATTTTGCAAATGAAGATAAGATACTAAGTGGAATGGATGAATTTAGCCAAAAAGCATACTTTATGATGCGTTCCAATCGTACTAGGGAAGCTTTTGATATAACAAAGGAATCGTCTTCAATTAGCAATATGTTTGGCCCCGGCAGCTTCTCTCAAAGCTGTTTATTGGCAACAAGACTAATTGAATCGGGGGTTCGGCTAGTTTCAATCCAACTAGGAGGATGGGATACTCATAGGGATAATTTTAACCGACTCAAAGATAATAACCTTCCAAATTTAGACAACGGTATTGCTGGAATGCTACAGGCTTTAACAGCTAAAAATTTATTGGAAACAACTTCTGTTTTTGTGACTGGAGAATTTGGACGCACTCCTAAGATTAATCCCAGAGGAGGCAGAGACCATTACCCACGTTCAATGTTTTGCCTTCTTGCAGGAGGCGGAATGAAAGGCGGGCAATTAATTGGAGAATCAGACGCAAAAGGAGAAGCCCCTAAAGACCGAGTCATTACACCTGACGACGTTGCAGCCACCTTTTACCATTCACTAGGTATTGATCATACAAAAGAATATCATACTCCTACAGGACGTCCAGTGATGATCGTTCGAGATGGAAAAGTTATTCCAGAATTATCTTAAAACATAATTTTGAATTAAAGATTAAAGAAATAAGCCCTTTACCTTTTTGTCTCGCAAAGAGATATAAGAATAGTTTTTAATATCTGTTTTTTCCAGGCATGAACGAACAGGTAGTTATTCTTGATTTCGGATCCCAATACACACAAGTCATCGCTCGACGTATCCGTGAGTGCAAAGTTTATTCCATTATCCTTCATTACAACACGCCTGCATCTGAAATTAGCAAAATAAATCCAAAAGGAATTATTTTATCTGGAGGCCCATCTAGTGTTTATTCCAAAAAAGCCCCACTTCCGGATAAAGATATATTTAAACTTGGCATTCCAGTCCTTGGCATTTGTTTCGGCCTTCAGTTAATGGCTAAATATTTGGATGGTAAAGTTGAAAAAGGGCAAAAACGTGAATACGGCAAAGGCTTGCTAACGATCAAAAAAACAAGCTGCCTTTTGTTTGCAGGACTTCCAGACAAGCTCCAAGTATGGAACTCACATGGTGACAAACTTACAAAACTTCCAAAAGGTTTTAAAACAGCTGCTATTACTGAAAATTCCAAATTTGCAGCAATTGAAAACACCAAATCCAAATATTATGGTTTGCAGTTTCATCCCGAAGTAGTCCACACCCCAAAAGGTAAAACAATCATAGCTAATTTTGTTCATAAAATTTGTAAATGCGGACGAAAATGGACAATGCGTAATTATGTCGACCAAGCTGTTGAAGAAATAAGAGAACAAGTTGGAAAAGAAAAAGTAATTCTAGGACTAAGTGGTGGAGTTGACTCAAGCGTTGCTGCCGCACTAATACAAAAAGCAATTGGTAAACAGCTTACATGTATTTTCGTTAACAATGGTGTACTAAGAGCAAAAGAGGCAGAAGCCGTAAAGAAACTTTTCGGAAAAGCGTTTAAAATTAAACTTCATTACGAAGATTCAACGGCTCTATTTCTAAGAAAACTTCGCAAGGTCACTGACCCTGAAACAAAAAGAAAAATAATAGGTAATACATTTATTGATGTTTTTCAAAAAGCTACTAGAAAAGTTGGCAAAGCCAAGTTCCTAGCACAAGGAACACTTTATCCTGACGTAATCGAATCAGTACCTATTGCTGGAAATCCTGCTGCACTCATTAAGAGCCACCACAATGTTGGAGGACTTCCAGAGAAAATGAACTTCAAGCTGATAGAACCTCTTCGTTGCTTATTTAAAGATGAGGTAAGGCAACTAGGCACTGAACTTGGCCTTCCTAAAGAAGTAGTCATGCGACAACCATTTCCAGGGCCAGGTTTAGCTGTAAGAATCTTGGGTGAAGTAACATCGGAACGATGCGAAATACTCAGGAATGCTGATTCGATTGTTGTAGAAGAAATGAAATCTAACAATCTCTATTACAAAATATGGCAGAGCTTCGCCGTATTATTACCAGTTAAAAGTGTAGGTGTTATGGGCGACGAAAGAACCTATGAATACACAATAGCTATAAGAGCTGTTGAATCGAAAGACGGAATGACAGCTGACTGGGTCAAGCTACCTTATAAAATATTAGAGACACTTTCTAATCGGATTATCAATGAGGTTAAAGGAGTAAATCGAGTATGCATGGATATCTCCAGCAAGCCTCCAGCAACAATTGAGTGGGAATAAATATTCAAACCCTCACTCCAAAAGTGTTTCAATTCTGATTTCTCTCAACTGTACTAATTATTTCCCCCTCTTTAAGACGTGTTGAAATCGTTTGACCTGACTGTACACTTTTTGAATCACGAATTATCTCACCGGTTCTTGGATCACTAGTTATGGAGTAGCCTCTTGAAAGAGTGTTTTCAGGGGAAAGTAAAAGAATGTTACCATGTAGCTTATCATATGCAGAACGGAATGCCTCAAGCCTCTTAAGTGATGCCTTATTCAATCTTCTCAACAACCAAGAAAGCCGTTCCTTATGCCTCTTAACAAACCTGTCTGGACTTTGTATTAAAAGCCTTCTATTAAGTTCTATTATTCTGTACTCAGACATCTCAATGCTCCGCTTAATCAAACGCTTTAAATCATTATTCAACTCGTCTAGCATTTGACTAGAAGCCATCAATTTACGTTCTGGATGAGCCTGTTTTAAACGATGAAGACTATGATTAAGCTCTCGCCTCAAGTTACTAACTTTATCATACGCCAGCCTAAAAACTCGGCGAAAAACGTCTTTAATAAATCCTTTTTTTGAGCAAACACCTTCAGTTATTAATTCTGCTGCAGCACTTGGAGTAGCCGCTCTAACATCACTAACAAAATCTGTTATTAAGAAATCAATTTCGTGACCTATTGCTGAAACAACAGGCAAATCTGACTCAAATATTGCCCTAGCTAATATTTCTTCGTTGAAAGCCCATAAATCTTCCATGCTACCACCGCCACGAGTTAATAAAATTAGATCCAACGAGCCTTTATGGTTTCTTTCCCAATCATTAAGCCGCCTCACAGCGTTTGCCATTTCTGCGGAAGCCCCATCCCCTTGAACTCGGCATGAGACAAGTACTAATTCTAAAGAAGAATACCTTCTTTGTATGACATTAACGACATCCCGAAGTGCAGCTCCAGAATCAGATGTTATTATACCAATTCTATTTGGATATAGCGGAAGGCTAACTTTATTAGTAGCCGCAAATAATCCTTCCGCATCAAGCTTGGATTTCAGCTTTTCAAATTGAACCTGCAAAGCTCCCCTGCCCTTTAATTCAACTTCTCTTACAATTAATTGATACTGCCCCCTAGGCTCATAAATTGTTACATCACCTCGAATTAAAACTAACTCGCCATCTTTTAATAAACTTTGAACGTTAGAAGAAAAACCACGAAACAAGGCGCAATTGATCTGTCCTTTTTCATCTTTTATTGAAAAGTAAATGTGCCCAGAAGCCTGTCGCCTCAATCCAGTAATTTGCCCTTCCACCCAAACACTGCCTAATTGATTCTCGATCAAGTTCTTAACAGCTCGGTTAAGATTCGTGACTGTATAAACTTTTCGAGATTCTGAATTCAGCAAATCACCAAACTCCCACTGACTGTGTTGTTTTCGGCTCATTACTCAATTTGACTATCTGGTAAAATTTCAGATACACGTTTTATTGAAATAGATTTACCAGTAGATTCCTCAATTTCTACAATAACACCATTTAGAGTGACACGTTTTGAAGCCACCCCAAATCGCTGAGGCTGATACGTCAAAAACCTTTGAATAATAGGCTCAATTTCTCGCCCAAGAATACTCTCCTGTGGCCCGGTACAACCAGCATCACAAAGAAAAGCAGTTCCCCCTGGAAAAATCTGTTCATCAGCTGTTTGCACATGAGTATGAGTGCCAATAACCGCACTAACTCGACCATCAAGAAAACGCCCCATAGCAATTTTTTCAGATGTTGTTTCAGCATGCATATCAACAAAAATTATATTAGTTTTTTTCTTTAAATCATTGACCGCAGACTCAGCAGAATAAAAAGGGTTTTCAATTGGACGCATAAAGGTCTGCCCCTGTAAATTCAACACTCCAATAGGTGGCAAATTAGATTTTTTCTGAATACAGAAACCTTGACCAGGAGTGTCTTGTGGATAGTTATTAGGCCTAACAAATCTAGATTCATTTTTAAGCAAAGACACAACTTCACGCTTATCCCAAAGATGATCTCCACAAGTCATCACATCCACCCCTGACTCAAACACCTCATTTGCTGTAGATGGTGTCACGCCTGAACCCCCAGCCATATTCTCTCCATTTGCAATCACAAAATCCAAATCAAGAGACTCACGAAGGCGCGGTAAAAAATATCGTACAGCCTTTCTTCGTGGCTTTCCAACTATATCACCAATAAAAAGCAACTTCACAAAAAAAAGTTACCAAAATTCTACATTAATGCACGATGCTAATCTTGATGAGGACGCCTCTCTGTTTAACACTTCTCGCATGTCGGTGAGGATTAAATCTGCTACCATTCATAGAATCGAGCTTAAGACACGCATACCATTTAAATATGGAATAGCAACAATGACTGAAGTTCCAATGATATTTGTAAAAGTGGAAGTAGAAATAAACAGAAAAAAATCATCAGGAATAGCCTCTGATTTGCTTCCTCCAAAATGGTTTACCAAAATCCCAAATAAAACTATAAAAAATGAAATTGCAGAAATGCTAAAAGTAATTCGCAATGCCATTCAAATATCTATCAACTGCGAAGCCGAAAATTTATTTGAGCTCTGGAGATTGATCTATGATAAGCAAGAAAAATGGGCCCAAGAACAATCCATTCCAAGTCTACTGGCTCATTTCGGCACCTCACTAGTTGAAAGGTCAATAATTGAAGCAACCTGCAAACACCACTCCCAATCATTTAGCGAATCTTTACTAAAAGGCTCACTGGGATTTTCCGCTAGCAGTATTCATTCTGAATTAAAGGGAATCTCGTTTAATAAATTATTACCAAAACAACCCTTATCAAAAATAACAGCACGACACACAATCGGTCTTGGGGACTCTCTATTTGAAAAAGAAATACCTTCCGAAGAGAAGCTGGACGACTCACTTCCTCAATCACTTGAACGATGCATTCAATATTATAAATTACGACATTTTAAGATTAAAATCAGCGGGGATCTTGAATGGGATTTGAAAAGGTTGATAGATATTGAAAAAGTTATAAATAATAATGCAAAAGAAAGCTTTAAATTTAGCTTAGACGGAAACGAACAATTTGATTCTATAACATCTTTTCAAGATTATTGGATTAAACTCAAAAAACAAAATCGATTATCACGTTTTTTTGAGCATCTACTATTCATTGAACAGCCACTACACCGTGATGTGGCTTTAGACAGTTCATTAAGGGAAGATTTTAATAAATGGCATAAAAGCCCCCCTATAATAATTGACGAATCCGACAGCACTCTCACAAGTTTACCAGAAGCGATTTCAATAGGTTATTCAGGTACAAGTCATAAAAACTGTAAAGGCATATTCAAAGGCATTGCTAACTCTTGCCTACTTAAAAACCGTCGGCAGAATGGCCTAAAAGCGGTTATGAGTGGTGAAGATCTTTGCAACGTTGGACCAATTGCCGTCATACAAGATCTCGCTGTAATGGCAATACTCGGAATAGAAAGTGTCGAACGCAATGGGCATCACTATATGGCGGGTCTATCTCAATTTCCGGATAAGACGAAAAATCAGATACTTGATTCACACAAGAAACTTTACTCAAAGAGCACTAATGGCTGGCCTACCCTAGAAATCATTAATGGCCAAATAGACTTATCTTCTATCAACAATCAACCATTTGGCACAGGATTCGAGCTTGATTTAAACGATTACGATGAGATTTCAATTTAAAAATAATGAGAAATATTAGCCCTGGAAAACAAGATCATAAGTATCTTTGGCATCCATTTACTCAAATGAAAGACTGGCTAAAGACAGAGCCCATTGTTCTCACTAAAGGTAAAGGATCGGTACTATGGGATAACAAAGGCAGCAAGTTTCTTGATGCAAACTCATCTATTTGGACAAATTTACACGGACACAATCACCCGAAAATTAATCGTGCTATTCAAGATCAATTAAAAAAAGTATCTCATGTTTCTGCACTTGGTTTCTCGAACGTCCCTGCCAGCAAATTAGGGGAACAATTAGTACGTTTAGCGAATCCAAAAAAACTTTATAAGAAAAAACAGCCTAGATTAAAAAAAGTATTCTTTTCAGACGATGGATCAACATCTGTTGAAGTTGCCATAAAATTGTCATACGAATTTGCAAAACGTTCAGGAGCCTCAAAAAAACCTCGTTTCCTATCTCTAGAAGGAGCCTACCATGGCGATACGGTAGGAGCGGTTAGTGCTGGCCATATAGACCTATTTCACAAAGCATATTCTGGATTATTATTCAAAACAGACAAAGTTATCTCTCCTTATTGCTACCGCTGTCCATATAACAAAGCCACACCTGAGCGTGCCGATGCACGCTTATATAGCAAATGCAATATGGAATGCGTAAAACAAGTTGAACAAAAATTTGAAAAACAAAAAAAGAAAGGAGAGAATTACGCTGCTTTTCTAGTCGAACCTGGGATGCAAGGACCAGCAGGTTTGATCCCTCAACCAAAAGGGTGGTTGTCTAAGGTTACGAATATTGCACGACACCATAATGCACAAATTATTGCTGATGAAGTTATGACAGGACTTGGCCGCGCGTCAGACCAAATATTTGCAAGTCATTCAGAAAATGTGCAGCCAGATTATCTTTGTATAGCAAAAGGACTAAGCGGCGGCTACCTGCCAATGGCAGCCACATTAACCACACAAAGAGTTTTTGACGCATTTCTTGGTGAATATTCAGACTTTAAAACTTTCTTTCACGGTCACAGCTTCACCGGAAACCCGCTAGGTGCAGCGGCTAGTTTAGCAAGCTTAGAACTAGTTGAATCGAATAAGGAAAAAAGAAGCCAACTTGCTAAAAGCATAAAGGATTATTCAAAGAAGCTATGGGAACTTGAAACTGTAGGTGACATGCGACAATCTGGCTGTGTATTAGGAATCGAATTAGTGCGTGACTGGAAAACACGAGAACCTTTTAATTTAAATGAACAAGCAGGAATTCGCGTATGTTCAGGATTAGCAAAAAAAGGAATTCTCACCCGACCCATTGGTAACGTCATAGTTATTATGCCTCCTTATTGCACTACCAAAACACAAATAAAGAAAATATTCTCCACCCTATATGAAATAATTGACCAAACACTATGAATTTGAACAATCCAAATATTGCTTTCGGAGTAATTGCACTTTCTCTTATTATTATTCGATTTGTTTTTGAATTTTGGTTAGACCACTTAAATACAACTCACGTTCGTAAAAACGCCAAATCTGTCCCTGAACCATTTAAGAAAGTAATGGACGATAAAACATATCAAAAATCAGTAAACTACACCCTAGCTAAAGCAAAACACGGAACAATTCTAGATATTTACTCAACCATTATACTTATAACAATTCTTTTTTCTGGAGTTTTAGCTGAAACTTTTACTCTTATCGCTGATTTCATAGGTGGACGCGAATTTGCAATAGCAGTTGCAATATGGCTAATCATCTGGATGCTCCAAACACTAAGCATGCCATTCTCATGGTACGCACAATTTCGAATTGAGGAAAAATTTGGTTTTAATAATTCCACACAAAACACATGGTGGGCTGATCAAGCAAAAGGATTAATATTAAGTTTTATAATTGGAGTTCCATTACTCTGGCTTGTACTTTTGACACAGAAAGCTGGAGGTGAATTTTGGTGGATTTGGGTCTGGGCAATTATTGCAGTATTCCAACTTCTAATGAGTATTGTAACCCCAATCTTAATTTTACCATTGTTCAATAAGTTCAGCCCACTCCCTGATGGCGATTTAAAAAGCAGATTAAACAAACTTGCTAAACGAACAGGATTTATAAATGCAGGTATTCAAGTTATGGATGGAAGCAAAAGATCAAATCACTCTAATGCCTTTTTCACAGGACTTGGGAAGGGTAGAAAAATCGCTTTATTTGACACACTCATAAACCAATTAGAGGAGGAGGAACTAGAAGCCGTACTGGCTCACGAAATTGGCCATTACAAACTTAAACATGTTCCTAAGATGATAATTTGGTCATTCTGCTTAACTTTGGCAGGGTTATACTTATTAGACTTAATATCCAAACAAGCGGGCTTTGTGGAGGCATTTGGATTTTCATCAGAAGGTTACGGATTTGGCCCTCCTTTTATTTTATTTATCCTCTTATCTAGCAATATTACCTTTTGGCTTACTCCGCTTTCCAGCTACTGGTCTCGAAAATTTGAATATCAAGCGGACAAGTTTGCCGCTACTGTTATTGGTTCAAACCTCCCGATGGTCACAGCATTGAGAAAACTAAATGAAAAGAACCTATCGAACCTCACTCCTCACCCGCTTTACAGTGGGTTTCATTATGACCATCCCTCATTAATTGAACGTGAAAGTGCCCTCCAGAAATAATCTTAAATTATATTGATCTTTTGCCATTTGACTAGAGAGGTTACATTTTCTTAGGTTCATAAAATTTGAGGGGACTAATTGTTGTCATATATACAATCATACAATTTCAGGATTTCGTTAATATTTATTTTAGCGCTTAATCAAAATGTTTTAGCAAACGACCCTTACATTAGTGAAATTGTCGCAGCAAATGACAATTCACTTAGAGATAACTTTGATGAATCTTCTGATTGGATTGAAATTTTTAATCCTGCCGAAAAATCACTTAACATTGAAGGCTGGGGATTAAGCGATAACCCAGACACCCCTCTAAAATGGATTTTTCCCCATATAGAAATTGAGCCTAAAGGTTTTTTGTTGGTTCATGCCTCAGGAAACAACATAAGCGAAAAAGGCAAACCTCTTCATGCAAGCTTTAGATTATCTCGTTCAGGCGAGTTTCTTGGGCTATCAAATCCTGATGGTGAATTCATAGATAAATTCGACCCCAATTTTCCTTCCGGCAATGAAGATAACGCATATGGAGTCCCAATGATGGGAGAACTGGAAGAGATTATTCCCGCACACTCAAAATTCCATTATATCACTCCATCTAGCACTCACGCGTCACTAGACTGGGAAAATCCCAACTATAATGTTCCAGCAACATGGATATACGCTCAAGGAGGATTTGGCTTTGTTAAATCCGGAAGTAGTTTTTATAAGGATTTAATCAAAAGAAAGATACCAACGTCCAAAAGATGTTTATGGATAAGAAAAAATTTCGAAATTAATAACTTAGATGCAATTAAGGCTTTAATATTACGCATATATTACGACGATGGATTTATAGCCTCCATTAACGGAGTTACTGTAGCGTCATCTAATGCGCCAGAGAAACCTCGATATAATTCTTATGCTAAAGGTATAAATAAATTATTGGGCTACGAAAATTTCGACATAAGCGAACATATTGATCTTCTAAAACCTGGGCAAAATAACGTTTTATCGGTTAAGGCTTTTAACGCGCCGAATGACCGCAATGACTTTTTTGTTATGCCGATTCTTCTATGTGGAAAAAGTAGCAATATCGAACCGAAAAAACGGACTTTCCTTAGCTTTGCTACTCCTGGCAAAGCTAATTCAAACGCCAAACTTCCACGTCCAAGCTCCCCAACATTTTCAAGGAAAAGCGGAAGTTTCTCCTCCTCTATTACCGTTTCTATAACCTCAGAAAACAAAAATGGAATTATTCGTTATACAACAGATCAGTCCATTCCAAGCGAATCTTCTAAGCAATATAATTCCCCAATATTAATAACAAATAGCACAATGTTAACAGCGCGTAGTTATGACCTTGACGGGAATGCCGGACCTCCTGTATCCCACACTTATATTAGACTCGCATCTAACGTACGAACGTTCACTTCCAATTTACCCGTTGTTGTCATTGAAAATTTTAAAGGGGGGAGCATACCTTCAGACCCTCACAAGAATGGATACATGGCTATCTACGAGCCAAACCCGAAAGACGGAAAAACAAAGTTGATGAACGGCCCCACACTTGACACTCGCATTGGAATAAAAATACGAGGCTCCAGCACACAGAACAGGCCAAAAAAAGCTTTCACAGTTGAAGCACGTAACGCTTTTGGAGAAGATAAGGATATTGCACCACTCGGCTTGCCTGAAGATTCAGATTGGATACTTTATGCTCCTTATAACTTTGATAGAGCACTAATTAGAAATGCTTTAATATATGAACTAAGCAATCAAATTGGCCGTTACGCAGTTCGCACCCGCTTTTGCGAGGTATTTGTAAATACTAATGGTGGAGCTTTATCATACAGTGATTATGTAGGGGTATACGTTTTTATGGAAAAAATCACACGAGGAAAAAACCGTGTGAATGTCAAACGAATCAGCAAGGACCATAATACACAGCCTGAAGTAACTGGTGGATATATGTTCAAAATAGACAGGCCAGATCCTGGAGATGCCGGTTTTAGCGCTGGGGGACAAAGTATAAAATGGGTTGAACCTAAAGAAGAAGAAGTCACATCAAAACAAAGCGCATATGTAAGATCATACTTTAATGACGCCTACAAAAACTTAACCTCACCATCAAAATACGACGATTATATAAATCCACTATCTTGGGTGGATCATCATATATTTTGTGAATTCACAAAAAATCCAGATGGTTTAAGATTAAGCACCTATTTTTTTAAAGATCGAAATAAAAGAATTGAATACGGTCCGGTTTGGGACTTTGACCGAACAATGGGATGTGACGATGATGGACGAGCATCTAATCCAGTAGGCTGGTCAAGTAGCTACAGATATGGATGGTGGAGTCGGGTTATGCGCAATAAAGCTTTTGAAGAGCTCTATGCTCAGAGGTGGTCCGAAGTTAGAGGCAATGTCATGTCTGAAAAAAACATTTTCTCAATTATAAACAATTGGCAGGACCTACTGCAAGAACCAGCAAAAAGAAATTTTACTAAATGGAGATTGGTAAATGCAAACACCGGCTTCGACACAGAAATCAACCAACTGAAAACTTGGATTTCAAAGCGATTAAACTGGATGGACACTCAATTTGATTCCATATCGGCACCAATTCTTAGCATTAATAAAGGATCAGTATTACCGGGTTTTAAGCTTGGAGTAAGAGGTCAGACCGATGAAATTTATTATACCAATAACGGAACTGACCCTCGACTTCCAAATGGAGAATTAAGCCCTTTTGCTGTTCGCCTCGACCAGGGCAAATCAGAGGTAATCATTAATAAAAACAGCGAATGGCGTTATCTTGATACTGGTGAAAATCTAGATAAAATTAATTGGACTGCTTTAGATTACGATTCAAGAAATTGGAAAATCGGAAAAGCAGAATTGGGGTACGGCGATGGCGATGAAAAAACAACTGTTGAGCAGGGACCTGAACCAAGTAGCAAATATAGGAACACAGTTTATTTTCTCAAAACATTTAATATTGAAAGTATTTCAACATTGAAATCTATGCATGTTAAATTACTGCGAGATGATGGAGCCGTTGTGTATTTAAACGGAGAAGAATTATTTCGCAGCAACATGCCAGAAGGAACGATCCGTTACAGATCCTATTCAGCCAAACGAACTTCAACTAAAAATAGCCGTATTTTTCACCCATACTTTGTCGAACAACCTGACTTAAAAAAAGGAAAGAATGTTTTAGCGGTGGAAGTTCATCGAGGCTCTAGAACTGACAAGGATTTAAGCTTTAACTTGGAAGCATTTATTATAGATGCCTCAGGAACGCCTTTACCAATAGATCAGTCATCAACAATTACAGTTAGAGCTAAAAACGGATCTTCCTGGAGTGCCCCTGCAACTGCATCGATAATTGTCTCAGAAACCTCAGCGCTCAAAATTACTGAGATTATGTATGCCCCTGAAGAAGGCAAGGCCATGGAGTATATTGAGTTAAAGAATACTAGCGAATCTCAGATCGAACTATCAGGCGTAAAACTATCAGGAGTTAACTTTTCCTTTAAAGAAGGAACATTAGCCCCTTGGGAATCTGGCGTTCTAATTTCTAATGATAATCCGGCGTTATTCACTCAAAAACATCCTAATGTAAATATTTTAGGAACCTTTGGAGGCGCTCTCTCAAATAACGGCGAAGAGATCAATCTTTACGACCCCCTAGGACAAGTTATTTCAACTATTACATATGATACCGAAAGCCCTTGGCCGGAACAATCAAACGGATTCGGCTCATCTATCGAGCTCATATCAGTCAACGCTCCTTCTAATGACCCTAATAACTGGCGTGAAAGCCTTTTGCCTGGAGGAACACCTGGGGATACTCTTAAAACGAAAATCACAAAAACAGAAAATGGTCGAATCTCTATAATGTTTCTTGCACAGCCAGGAAATACATATTCACTTCATGCGACAGGCAATCTAGGAAATGGTTTTTGGACAAAATTAGAAACTAATGAATTCGTTACAGAGCAGAAGGTTGTAGAGTTTTTAGTTTGGCCTAATGCTGGCCACCAATTTTATCGAATATCTAACCCATGAATTCCAAGATTTCTTTCCATAATATCCCACCACTTGCAGGGGCCTTCACATTTAAAGATTCTCAGCGACCAGGATTTAGCGTTGAAGAATGTGTAAAAAGACTTAAATGCTATCACTACATATTAAAGAGATCTCATCTGGTTCTAAATAACCGCATACCCTCCGAGCCAATATATGAACTTAAGATGGCATTTAGCCTGCATTCTCATTATTGCGCAGAACATGTATCAGCAATACGTAAGCGTGTCGGAGAAATGCGAGAGCCTCCACTCGGGCTCGAAAATATTCCTGATGAAAATCTTGAGATTTTATTCGACGAGATAATAGCGGCACCATCTACAGAAGAACTATTAATAGGGCTTTATGAAGTAGCATTCCCTTTTCTAAAATCTTCGCTTCAGGAACACTTAGAAATTACTAACCCACTTGCAGATCATCCTTCTGTAAGAATAATTAGGTTCGCTCTTCTTGAAATTGAAGAAATGATATTGTTTGGGAAATCATGCTTAGAAGAAATTGATAAAAAAAATAAGACTGACAACAATACAATTTGGGTTAATTTATTAAATGAATGCTTAAATAACGTCAGCGCACTAAATCACAAAAAACACACAACAAAGAAATCAATCAGCCGACAATACTCAGCGGAGCCTTACCAATACAATGGCATTCCTAAAAGAGATGAACGTTTTCCGGATCCATTCAATATGGGAGTAAACGCTGAAGCTTTTCTTTATGACGAATCATACCCGTCGGAAACAAAGGCATTGATGATGTTCTATAAACGGCTTAGAGAAATTGATGTCCCTGAAATGATGTCTAGTATTGTAGCAGAAACACCCGGAAAACCTTGGGAATACTATCAGGATATGACTCGTCAAATTTGGGATGAAGCTAGGCACGCAATGATGGGCGAAGTCGGTTTTGTTAACCTTCAAATAAATTGGCCCAAGGAAGTAATGATAAATCACACATGGTCTCTCGCGCTAAATACCCAACTAACACCTAAAGAACGTCATGCAGTTCTGTATTTTATTGAACAAGGATTAATGCCAAAAACAGGTAAAAGATTTGAATGGGAGGTCGGCACAGAATCAAACAACCCCCTATCAGAATTATTTCAAGACTATGATTGGGCAGATGAAGTTCTCCATGCAAGAATTGGAAGAGACTGGTACGTTCCTTATTTTGAAAATTCTAAAGAGGCAATAAAATATGGCGATGAATGCTGGTCAAAGGTTTTAATGGATTGGAATCAATATATCGACGAAGGTAAAACAAAACACCACAACTGGTGGCCAGGCCTATATAAAGCTGCTTGCAAGACTTGGGGAATTGAACCTAGTCCAGAAATTCTCAAATTTAATCTATCCTATGAGACAATTAGGGCAGATCTAAAGACAATTTCATCTTCTGGTTAATTTTTTTCATTTTCCTTAAAACAAAAATCCCCCACCCTTCCTGATATGCGCCATAGACGCTTGGCTAGAGAAAGAGCCGTTCAATTTTTATTTCAATACGACTTAAACCCTCCCGGGAATCCGGACGAGGCAATTGATAAATTTTGGGCGTCTCAGACAACCGCAGCTATTGACGAAGAGAAGAATCCTGCTAGTTGGGGAGAATCAAAAGAACTACCACCTCCCACTACAGAGGATAATGCTGTAAGGTTATTTGGCGAAAAACTAATTAGAGGTGTGCTCGATCAAATGGAGGAACTAGACAACATTATTTCCAAAGAAGTCAAAAACTGGGATATTAATCGTATTGCAAAAGTTGATCGCAGCATACTAAGGCTCGCTATATATGAAATGTTTTATAGAGAAGATATTCCACCTGTAGTAACAATTAATGAAGCGATTGATATTGCAAAAAAATTCTCAACTGAAAAAAGCGGATCATTTGTAAATGGAATTTTAGATAAAGTTAAAACTAAATTAATGCGTCCATCACGCACCAGTAGTAACTGAATAAAGGAAAAAGCGCTTGGACAATAAATTCATCGACCTTCATATACATACAACTTATTCCGATGGAATATTTACAACTGAGCAAGTTGCAAATGCCGCAAGTGAAATGAATTTATCAGCCATTTCACTAACCGACCATGACACTATCGAAGGATGCTCTTACTTAGCTGAACATTGCCAAGAAAAAGGGATAGAGTTTATATCTGGAACAGAACTTTCAGTTGATATAGAAGGCTATGAGATGCATTTACTGGGTTATTTCATAGACATAAATAACAAGCGCTTAATAAATGAAACGACCCAATATCAACAGAACAGAATAAATCGAATAATTGAGCTAGTTACTCAATTGAATAAAATGGGAATAGATTTGCAGGCAGAACAAGTTTTCAACTTGGCAAAATGCAAAGCACCAGGAAGACCCCACTTAGCTCGAGCACTTGTTAAATACGGATTTTGTAAAAGCAGCAATGAAGCTTTCTCTCGTTTTTTGCGTAAAGGATCTCCAACTTGGGTACCAAAAACTAATGCTAATTACAGAGACGCTATTGAATTAATCCATCAAGCAGGAGGACTTGCTGTAATGGCACATCCTGGACTGAATAAAATTGACAACTTGATTCCAAAATTAGTTGAAGCTGGGCTTGATGGTATTGAATGCTGGCATACCCGCCACCCAAAGAGCACAACCAAACGTTACAGAGAAATGGCAGCCAAACTAGACCTTGTGGCGACAGGAGGCTCAGATTGCCACGGAGCAGAACAAGGACACCCCGATATTGGAACAAGACAAGTTCCATATGAAATTCTAGAAAAAATGAAACAAAAACTTCCAACCAACTTGGGACCATCAAAATAAATATATGGGTATATTTTCAAAATTCTTTTCAGGGTTACAGAAAACTCAAGACAACCTTTCAAGCGAATTAAAAAGAATAATTTCCCGTTCGCCAAAACTTACTGATGACGATGTGGAAGATTTAGAGGCCGTATTACTTTCATCTGATATGGGATTTAGCGTAACTGAACAGATTATTGAATCAGTAAGAAAAGAATATGAATCTGGAAAAGGACAGCTAGGTAATATACTTGAGATTGCAAAAAATGTTGTAGAAACATGCCTTTCTGAAAGCAACAATAATCTTTCAAATAATAATCAACTAAATGTTGTATCACTAGTTGGTGTCAATGGTGCAGGAAAAACAACCACCGCAGGAAAACTTGCTCATCATATAAAAGAATCTGGCGGAAAACCGATGCTTGCGGCTTGTGACACATTCCGAGCGGCAGCAATTGAACAACTGAACCTATGGGGTAGCCGACTAAACATACCCGTCATCAGCAGTGAGTATGGCGCCGACCCTGCATCCGTTGCTCATGATGCTGTAAATTCATCCTTAAGCAAACAAGCCGATTATCTATTAATAGACACAGCTGGTCGGCTGCATACAAAACATAATCTCATGAGAGAACTCGAGAAACTTCATAGAGTTATATCAACTAAATGTGAAGGTGCTCCGCATG
>Ga0115012_10000785_pt1 | contig 18088 bp, 22 predicted proteins | sample TroAtlMetagenome_FD_88706 | JGI IMG/M metagenome (GOLD analysis project Ga0115012, IMG submission 88706) | Marine eukaryotic phytoplankton communities from Atlantic Ocean - Tropical Atlantic ANT10 Metagenome | ecosystem: Environmental > Aquatic > Marine > Oceanic | place: Tropical Atlantic...
TGGGATGCATCTGCTCAGAAATGGGGAGCAGAGGTAGATGTAAATGATCCTTCTCTATTTGAACTTGGGATCTTCTCAAATGTGAATACGGCAAATGCGACTCTGACTCCCACGAAATCACTTTACCTTAGATATGATGAGGTAAATCAAGAATGGTATGCTGGTCCATGGGCTGCTAACGATATGCCCGAACTTGGAGATTTAGCCGATGTTGATTATCCTTACCCTTTGGTTGACAAACCTTTACATGATCAAATCTTACGTTTCGACTCCAATGATAATAAATGGAAACCAGGAAATGATGTTATGACAGAGATCGGTTCATTTGGTTTGAACCGACTTGCAGATGTAGATATCATTACCAATCCTCCGACTGATGGACAGATACTGAAATTTGAGGCATCAACAGGAAACTACGTACCTGCTGATGATACTTCTTATCTACAGATTCTTGGCACGATTATGATCGATGCTATGAATGATGTTGATACGGTTACGGGAGGGAAGTCGGTAGGCGACGTTCTCAGATATGACGGCACGCAATGGACTGCATATAGTTTGCCGTTAGCGCCAAACGTCCTTGCTGACATACCTAACGTATCAGCAACGGCACCCACTGATGGTCAAATTTTAAAATATGATACGGCCACTGCCGAGTGGGGACCTGCTGATGAATACAGTTACACTTTAGATCTGACTACAAAAAGTATTTTTGAGTTAATGGATGTTACGACATCAGGACTCGCAATCGACGATGTTCTAAAGTGGAATGGTACTTCTTTTGAACCACAATCAATAGTTGATCCAACTTATACACTTGAGGATTTGACTAATGTATCTCCAGGACCACCAAGTGTCGGCGAAGTTCTTAAGTGGGATGGTTCTCTCTGGGCACCTGCTCCTGACGTAAAACTCGAACTTGGTAATCATAAACTTCAAGAGTTACAGGATGTTGATGCATTGAACGGAGCGACCGAAGGTGACATCCTTGTAAAAGGTTCAGGGACAATGTGGGAGTACAGAGATCTCCCCCAGGCGATCGGTGCTATCAAGAATCACTCTGATGTAGATGAGAATACAAATCCAGTCGATGAAAATGTTTTGGCTTATGACTCGACTGCCACTAAATATGTTCCGACGAGTGTTGAATCTCTTGTAAGAGCAAAAACTTCTGCTCCTTCTACTTCAGTCGGAAGTGCAGGCGATAAGGCAGGAATGATTGCTGTAGCAGGAGATCACTTTTACTGGTGTGTCGCCGATTATGATGGAACTACAAACATATGGAGGCGAGTGATCGCCACAGACACCTCATGGTAAGCAAGGATTAAATGTCAGGATATTCCCCTCTAGTAGCAATAACTACAGTCGATACTATAAGTACTTTTGATGATTGGAGAGTCTTAACCAATCAGACTATCTCTCGTGTAAACAATGCTGTATCTTCTAATACGGCATCTGATTATTCCGAACTGATATCACGACTTGTTGTTAGAGACGAGACTGCATCCTTCGTTGCCAATAATATTTCTGGCAATAACTTTACAGCCAACGTATCTTATTTCTTTTTAGCTAACGGAGAGATGACCAGTACAAATACTGTTGTCTCACAGTCTGGTGTTTACGTTGGATCGATGGATCCTGCTACTCAAGATTATAGTTCCAATGCTACCGTAGATCCCATTACTGATCCTTCAGGACTTAGGTCTTTGGTCTGTCGTACTACAGATGCGATATTGCTACCTCGTGGTACCGCAGGTCAGGCACCAATTAATGCTGAGCCAGGGATGATACGTTATGATACGACGATGGGCACCCTTACATACTGGAATCCTTCTACTATCAGTTGGAAGACACTGGGTGGTGGAGAACTTGGTGACCGAGATGTCGATACAGTAATCACTGTTGAGAATGCTCCAGGGACTGACGAAGATACAATCTCAATGTACGTCGGTAATACTGGAACTGCTTTCCCTGTCTTTACGATCAATGCCGCAACAACAAATACTTCGGTAAATGCTGTCTTTAGAGATTTCGTACTGTTCGAAAAAGATATAACGATATCTGGAAACCTGACAGTCTTGGGTCAACAATCTTCTGTTGATGCGACCTCTCTAGCAATCGAAGACAAAAGAATAAATATTGGTCTTGTCAATGGTTTAAGAAACGAATGTGTAGGTTTACCTGACGGAGCGAATCTTAGAGTCAGAATGCCAGTTATTGATACTACAACTGGTACAGGTGCTCAGGTTCCCCATGGATTAAACGTCGGTGAACTTATTTGGGTTACAAACATAAATGATATCCAAAACTTGGTAGAGAGACTTTACGTAGTCGAGGCAGTACACGATATCTACGAATTTTCTATTAAGAATACTGACGGAAGTGCGATTGGTGCTATCGTTGGTACTTTCTCCCCGACTATATCTTGGTCAGGTCCACAGACTGATTCTTCTGTTTCAGGTGGTGGATTTGTCCTGCCAGGAAATACAGAGCACTCCATACAGTGGATGGATACAGACCAGTACTTTGTTTCCTCCGACAGCATGAGAATCAATAATACAGGTGCTTTCGGACTTCCAAATGGAAATACAAACCAAAGACCATCATCAAGTCTCGGACCAGGTTCTGGTGATAATGATTATATCGCTGACCACAAAGGTTTGATTCGTTTCAATAACGAACTCAATACAATCGAAGCACTGATTACGGGTGGAGGTGGAGGAGCAACTCGAACTTGGGTTGATGTCCGAGGCATGATCGACAACGACGATGGTGCTGATACTTTCATCAATGTATACGGTAACCACCAAAATCCAACTGCCTTAGTCTCTGCCGCAGGACACACTCTAAACGATATCGTTTTCGTTACTGCTGGTGTTGAGAGATTTTTTATTGATGCTCTTGGATATGCACACTTCACATCGAATGCTGGCCTCGTACTACCAAAAGGTAATACTGGCGAACAGCCAAGATTCCCATCCTTAGATACAGGATCCGATACTACAAACCCACTCGACTCACAGGGCGATGGTATGCAGGTCGGTATGATTCGTTACAACACCGAGTTGAACGTATACGAGGGAGTCTTTACTGATGATTCTAGCACGGATAACTTACGATTTATGCCACTGGCGTCCCATGGAATAGTTGATACGGGATCGAACAGTGCGAACGATACGTTCTTAAATATTTACGGTAATGATTCTGATCCATTCTCGCATGACCCGTCAGGTACTCATGTCGGGATACAGGGAAATGCTGTCCATACACTGGACGATGTGATATTAACTGTTGCGGGAACGAAGAGACTTTTTATCGACTCAACAGGGTGGGCAGCATTTACTTCCAATGGTGTTCTAGGTATTCCAAGAGGCACCACAGCAGAACGACCTACAAACGTAGCAGGTGGTTATGATGCTGGTATGATTCGATTCAATACAGATCTAAACTCTTTCGAAGGTGTCCTCGCAGATGGACTTACTTGGGCTGGTTTAGGTGGTGTTGTTGACTCTGCCGATGGTGCTGATACTTTTCTTAATGTTTATGGTCATGCTGGAAATCCAACAGCGATTAGTCCCGATGCAAACCATGTTTTAAATGATATGGTTTTCGTGACAGCAGGTTCAGAAGAAATGAAAATATCTGCTAATAGTTGGATTCACATGAGTACAAGTGCCAACTCCGTAATGGTAATACCAGTCGGAACTACGGCACAAAGACCTGCTTCTACAGACAATGGATATATGGCAGGTGCTATACGTTTCAATTCTTCCATTAACTCATTCGAAGGTGTTCTTGCCGACGGAACTACATGGGCTGGTTTAGGTGGCGTAGTCGACTCTGCGAATGACGGCGATACGTTTATTCAAGTCTATGGAAACGTAGGTGACGCAACTGCGATTACTCCAGATGCGGCACACAATGAGAATGATATGGTCTTCGTAACAAATACGAATCATATCATGACAATCACACACGGGGACGCATCAAACTACGGTAATGTTTTTATCGGAGCAACTTACGATACGACTGATACTGCTCATAAATCCAATGCTCCCGATGCCCAGTTCAAAGTTGTCGGTACTGCTAATATTACAGGTGTAGTGGTATTCAACGATACCTTCACTGTGAATGGTGCCGTAGATTTTGACTCTACTTTAAATGTTGATGAGAATGTTACCTTCCAAGAAAATCTCGCAGTCACAAATGCTATCTCTGGTTCAAATACTCTGACGATCGCTGGAAATACCGATCTGAATGGTACTAAGAATGATCTAGCAGGACTTCTAAATGTTAGTGGTGCTACAGACTTGGGATCTACCTTAGATGTTACTGGAGTTTCGACTCTTTCAGCTAATCTGGATGTAACAGGAGACATAACCGCATCAGCAAATCTTACCATTACAGGATTTACAACTCTTACTGACAACGTAGTAATCACAAATAACCTTGCTGTACAGGGTGATATTATAGAGGGTAATGACTTACTTAAACTTCGGGCAACGAACGATGACAACGATTATGTTCAGATCGATTCCAACAGTATCGACCTTGTTGTCGATGCGAGCCAAAGAGGTCAGTTTACTTCTACTGGACTTTCAGTAGCAGGTGTCATTACATGCTCCGGAGATATCACAGCATTCTCCTCTTCTGACCAAAGGAAAAAGGAGAATATCCTAAATATACCAGATGCCCTTGAAAAAGTAGAATCTCTTAACGGAGTTACTTTTGATTTCAAGGAGGGTATGGCTCCAGAGGGCAGATCTGGAAGACAGGTCGGAATGATCGCCCAGGAGGTTATGGAAGTTTTACCTGACGTAGTTCGCCAGGATAACGATGGTTTCTACGGAATGGAATACGAAAGAGTTGTACCTCTCCTCGTAGAAGCGATCAAGGATTTAAGCAAAAAAGTCAAAGAGTTAGAAGAAAGAGAATAATCTATGTCGATGAGTCGATTCAAAACTTCGGGTTCGGTTACCTTTTCAGAACTCAGAGTCGCCTTTCTAGAAAGATCGTCAGGTGCTATTTCTCTGAGTGAACTGACAGCAGGAACAGCAGATAATGATACGTTCGCTTATCATGAAGCAAACAGGCATAGTTCGTTAACAGGGATCAGAGTTAATCCTGACGTAAAGGTGGCCGCAGATCCAAATGCTGATATCAACGTAAGTGATTATTATGGTGCTGTTGATGACCGAGCAACTCAGAATGTTTCTGTCTTTTATAATTTCGATTATCCATCGGATGCAGGGACTACGCATACATCCCGTGATGTTGATATGCAGACTACGGTCGATTATAATGCCCAAACCTATAAACAAATCTATGAGGCAACAGTCCATGGTGTAAATGACCAAGACAGTTATAATGCTGGAAATGCTCACCTTCCTGATACTGATACATACCTTGCTTTCAGTAACCAAACTTATCAAGCAGCAAAACTGCATTCAGATGCCGCAGATACAAATAGATTTACTTTCAAATATGTTGTACGTCAGCAGTTGACTGACCACAACACCGATCATAATACTTCCATAAATAGAACTACTAACAGAAGTACTGGTCACTCGCATGGGGACAACCATCCTAACTGGGGAGGTCGCCACCATCAAGGTCATACTCACCATAATACTGCTTACAACACAGTAGTCAACCATAATACTTCTAGGAATACTACCCGAAATACAAGTTACACTGTAGAAGGGAATAGGAAAGTAGAAGTCAAACATATTAGATATATAGATTATTGATGAACAGTGAAACTGATTTGTTAGAGGCACTTGCTAAATCATTTTATGAAGAATGCCAAAAGCAAAATAATAAAATCCTTGCCTTGGAAGAAAAGGTAAACTATATGATGGAAACCTATGATTCGAAAAGAACTATGGAGGGTGGGGACAACTCCCCAAACTGAACAGTTCGACGGAAAACTCCTTTCCTACAATAAAATCAAAAATACAATAGAAGACTATATCCAGGACGATGTCGAAGAGGATTGTTACTTTACTAACGTAGAAAACAAATTTTCTCTGGCACTCACAACCTGTGGCTATGGTGTTCATCTATATGTTCCTTTTCGTAAGTTTATGTACGATCTTGCTGAGGAGATATTTGACTATGAACCGATCTATGACGGGGAGTGGACGCATCTTGAGAAGTATTACGCAAACGAGACTCAGGATGAACAATACCCAGGCATTGCCTTTTTGCCTGGTGGACCAAAGCATAATGTTATAGATTTTGATAAGTTAGATTCTTTTGTTTTTGATTTTGGAGGATTCATAAAACTCCATCCATTGATCGACAGTAGTTATACTAGATTCCTTGAAGGCAAATACGGTGATAAACTGCTTCCATTAGAAAGTGGAGGAGGTCATTATATTCACAAAACCGATATGATCGGAGTAACAGCATCTACCGAACTTTTATTATATGGGTCCGTAGAAGGAAAAAAGATATTTGATCTTAATGTAGATAACTATTATACAAACGGAGCAGGGTCAACCTATCCAGGATTCTACAGATGTTTCAAGGAAGGCAGATCCGTTTCTGATTTTATGTCCACACTTGTTTGTGGTATTATACCTTGGCATCTTGCTTCAGAAAAACCATTTATAGAGAAACTCGTAGAGTTTTATAATGATAGATTTCAGAACTGGAAAGAACTTAGTCGTTTTCATATCTAGAAACGATTCGTTCACAGAAGTCTCATATAACAGTTTTATCAATGGCTCTAACGTGCCAGACAATATGAAATTTCTCATATTGAAACAGGACGGAGAGTGGAGAAAGACTGACAACTGGAGACTCGACATAGTCCTCTATATAGAAGAAATTAAAGATGAATATGATTTCGTTCTTACAGTTGGACCTACTGTGGTCTTTAATGCTCAGGAGAATATAAACAAAATAATGGAAATCCATCACGGGATGGTGGATAATGGTCTCTCTGTGGTGGCTCCATCATACTTTGATAAAGAATATGACGAATCTTATTTACAGGGGAACTTTGACCAGGAGTACGTTACCATAAAAACATTATTCAACATGGATAGTTATTTGAGATCAGATTTGATTTTGTTTAATACCTATCAGATCGCTCGGCAACCCTCGATATCGATGTTTTACAATCCTGTTGATGCTAACAAAACAAAAGACTTTTTGTTGAACTCAGTGTTTCTGTTTTACAAATTAAATATCAATCCTGAGAAGGTCTATACACCTACCTTCTTTGAGATGAATGATAAGTCGACAAGGAAAAAGGGTGCGTCTGCTCTAAAGGCAGATATATTGGTCGGCAAAGAAAAATACATATACGAACCTTTCAAATCTGTAGATGGATTATGTTTCCAGCATCTCGTTCAGTTTCAGTTGCTACACGAGAATGGGTATAAGAATGAAATATTTGAATCTAACTATGAAAGGTTGAATTACTATCATATGGTTCTCAATCTGGAAATGCATCGTGAATATAGAAGTAAATGACGTTTGTGTAGTTGGAGGTGGGACGAGTGGTTGGATGACTGCATCCTATCTTTTGACTCGGAATCCAAATCTAAATATCAAACTAATAGAGTCTAAAAATATCGGTACCATCGGTGTAGGAGAAGGTACACAACAGTACATTCTTTCATTCTTCCACGATATGGGAATAGATCCTCATGATGTTTTAAGAGAAGTTGATGGGACGATGAAGTTGTCTGTTCGTTTCAAAAATTTCGTGAACGAAAGACATCCTGGGATTCAGTATCCCTTTGGGCAATATGATTATTCACTGTCAGATGTGAAGGAGTGGTTGTATTTTGAATCAATGAGACCTGAGGTAAAACCTCTAAGAGATAAAGTTTTATCAGGTGGTGTAAGGTTGTGTGAGAATAACCTGCTTGGTGATTGTGGTGAGTTTGAGTTGGTTCAAGATTTCGCTATGCATTTTGACTCAGGTCTGGTAGCAGAATATTTGAAAAAGATATGTTTATCAAAAGAAAGATTCTCATATGTAGTCGACGATATAACAGAAGTGGATAGGAATGAGGACGGGTCGGTAAAAAGATTGATATGTATGATAAATGACCCTATCACAGCAGATCTTTATGTTGATTGTTCAGGATTCAAATCTTTGCTGATAAATCCTATGACTGAGTTTAGATCTGCCAAAGACAGATTGAAGGTAGACAGAGCATGGGCATGTAGGATTCCTTATACAAACAAACACAGGGAGATGGCACCTTTCACTGATTGTGTGGGATTGAAATACGGTTGGTCTTGGTTGATACCCTTGTATAGCAAACTCGGATGTGGGTATGTATTCTCTTCTGACTACATCGATGATGATTCTGCTCTAGAGGAGTTCAAGGCATACATTGATAGTGATCAGATCAATCTTGTTGAAAATCAAAATCGCTCTAAAGATTTGAAGTTCCGTTTGGTTGAGTTTAGAAGTGGTAATCAAGAAAAGAGCTGGGTCCAGAATGTATGTGCAATAGGTCTGGCCAGTGGGTTCGTTGAACCATTAGAGGCGAATGGACTTGTTACAACACACGAACTGATAAAGTATCTGTCTAATCATCTACTGAGAAATACTATCACCGAGTTCGATAGAAATATTTTCAATCGTGACTCTGTCAATCTTATGGATGGCTGGATTCGGTTTATCAACTCACACTATTTGGTTTCTAAAAGAACAGATACTGATTTTTGGAAGTTTTATACCAATACATCTAATCCTATGATCGATAGACCTTACGCATCTTATTTTAGTGATTTTATGGAAGGGGATACACAAACAAAAAGAATAGAGGGCATAGTCCATATTATGATGGGAGGAGACTTTCCTGTAACGACCACATGGAAATCGGGTGGCCAAGCATATGGGACTGCCTTCAAGATGCTTGACAACTATTATAAGTTTGAGAGTCTCGAAAAACATAAGTATAAGAATGCTTACAAGTGGCTAAAAGATAATATTCATGAAACTGTTTGATCCAACTATTTTTGATTTGAATGAAGATATAAAGATTCAAGAATGTCCTTCGAGTTATGAGATCAAGAATTTTTTCAAATATCCCGAGAAAGTCTGCGATTTCGTCAAGAATGATTGTGTCTTTCAGATATGCCCTGAGATAAATGGAGGTGCCCCAGTCTACCGATCTAAACTCGAGTTCCACGTCCCCTGTCTTCAAAACTTTGCTCATACCATTTCGGAAATGTATGATAAGAAGTTACATAATCTTAGTATAACAGCAAATATCCAATCCCCTTACCTTTTCCATCTGCAAAACAATAGCGAACCACATCTAGATGGTCGATCTATAACAACAATCGTTTATCTTTCAGAAATGGATTCTGGCACTGTTCTATGGAAGAGACGTGAAGGGAAATATAATGATATAGTAACCTCGACCTCGGATGTAGATTCTGAAGAGTTGTTGAACTATAAATGGGAAAAGATTTATATATCACCAGGTACATATAACAGTGCTTTCTTTTTCAATGCTTCTGAGATTTTTCATACGGTTGATTATTGGACAAACCAAGAAGATTTTGAACGAGTATCTCTTGCCCTCTTTTCGATTGTGAGACGATGAAAATAATACACGATAAGATATTCGATATCAATGAGAAACTCGAAGTCCAACAGCACCCCAATGGTATGTTGATCGTTGATAATCTATATAAGGATATAGACCAAATAAATGACTATGTTTGTAATATTCCATTTCTTCTTAAGGAGAGCAGAATACTGAGAACTGCCAACTACACATTCGACTGGCCAATGTATCAACTATCGACCATCTTGTCTGAGATTGTGAGTAAGAAAGTTGAAATACATTTAGATGTTTATTGGGTATCAGTAAAATCTAAAACAAAGGTCAAGGCATATACTCCTACATTTGCTATAAACGAGAATACTAACAGGGTTACTATATTTTTAAATGAGACTGAGGGTACTGACTTCATGTGTTTCAAGAAATCAGGTCTATACAGTAGCGATGAAAAGTTCGGAATCTATTATTATGAGCAGGTCGTTAGAGACAAGATATGGGAGGATCAATGGGACGAACCGATAAGGATCAAAGGAAAGAAAAACAGAATGTTGATTTATCCAAGTACTATGTTTGCCTTTCCCAACTTAGATATAGAATCAGATAGATACACACAGGAGTATGTAATATGATAGAAATATTTGAGGGAATCTTTCAACAGTCTGAGATAGAGTATGTCTATAACGATGTAACCAAAAGACCTGTGCGATTCGGAAAAAAGGGCACCGACTTTGACAACTTCCAGTACTGGGGATATTCCAATATGCATAAAGAGTTGCAGAGATTTTTGATCGAAAGATTTTCGAATATATTACCTGATGGATATTCCTTCGCCCACGGTCATTTTAATATTTACAATATAGGAAACAACTCTGCACTACATTATGATGGACACTCTGCTGACTATAGCAAAAGTATTCTTACTTATTGGAACACAAAGGAATGGGATGTTGAGTGGGGAGGAGCGACTATCTTCTACAAAAATCAAAACGTCGACGAGTACATCTTTAGAATGAATCCTGATAACAATGCCGAGGGGATCACGGACTTCAATGTTTCAATATTTCCAGAGCCAGGAAAGACTGTTATGTTCGATGGCGATATCTATCATAGTGTTACTGACATGCATCCTTCTTGTGACGAGTGTAGAGTTATTTCATCATTAAGATTTCATTATGGAGAATAAGGTAAAGGTTCCTTTAGAGTTTGACCCTAAATATTATAGTGGAGTTTTCAATAACCACACAAAGATACTTGGCTTCAGTCCTAGGTATGAGAATGGGTATTTTGAATGTAAGGATTTCAATGCAGATCCTTATCTTGAACAGATAGTCCATCTGGGAGAAGTTAAAGAATGGAATCTTAGACTGTATCGTTTTGGTCATTCTACAAGATTCGACAGAGTTTGTCATGATTACCAATATCATATTATACTTCCATTGGTTGAAAAGTGGGATCGTAATATGGAAGGTCGAATATTGATCGCCAATGCAACTGCAGGGCACTTCATCAACTTTGGTCGCCTCATCACAAACATCGAAGTCTGCGATTCTTATACTCCCTCAAATCATTTTATCATATTAGACAAAGTTTGTTATAGAAAAATCACTGCTCCTAATAGACACTACAAAGGAGTTTTGCCGATATTGGAGATAAAGATATGATATCATATTTCAAAGAAAGACAACCTTGGGTCTTTAGAGACCATTGGAACGACAGACTGGTGAAAGATGGTTATAGGTTGAACTCCATATATCCAATAATATATGAGGGGAAAGGAAATAGTTTAGATGGATTTGATACGATAGGATTAATTTATAAGAAACAAGACGACAAAATAATGTTATTCTTCAGATATGATAGAGAAGAAAGGGCATGGAAAAAGGAAATGATCCGATTCAAGAATATGGAAGATTTTGAAACAATGAAGGGGGAGTTGTTAGATGCAGAAACCAGCCAGTAAATCTTATGATATAAGGAATCTGTTTTTCAATACCTCGACTCATGTGATACAGATTCCTAGATTTTTCTTTCTGAAGGAACAAGTATGGTTCACAGTTCCATTGATTGAAGAAGACATTGAGGAACTCAAGAAATGTATGAGTCTAAAAGATCTCTCACACTACCGACCTGAATCCATAGTGGCTATGGACCATGATTATACGATCAGAGATCTTTTTATTATAGAGAACGATAAGAAAATAGAAAAGAAGTTTGCTGGGTTCATATACAACAAAAATATGCCTTTCAATATTATTACACCACAAGTTATGTATGAGAATGATATAGAGATATCTCTTACACACAGCAGTACATATTGGGAGGAAGTCATTGTTCATAAATAGCCAGTTCCTCCGAATATCAAAAGAAGAGTACGGAGAGATTACACAGCTGTTAAATCCAATGGTGATAAAACCTAATCTTCCCAATGATTGGATTTATGGATTGGCAGATACAGATTATGGTCCAGAGGCAAAAGAGATTGTTAAGGAGATAGACGAGTTAGCAAAAGGGAACTTTCCATTTCTAACTAAAATGGTATCGTCGAACTTTTCAGGATATACATATGGTATGTCTTGTGGCAGACACAAAGATACACCACAGAATACTATGATTCTCATGGTTTATCTCGTTCCCTATTGGACTTTAGAGATGGAGGGATTTACTTATATTTTCACAGATAAAAACAAAAACATGGCAAAGGCAGTTATCCCTAGCTCGGGTAGGTGCATAGTTTTTTCGAGTGACTTTGAGCATATGGCAGGAGGAGTTTCTAGACAGTGTGAGTTGATGAAAATAACCTTTACTGCAAGATATATTTATGATAAGGAAAAGTATGTACAAGCAACTAAACGATAACGATGAGTTGACAGAAAAGGCAGGAGATCCCTTTGAACCAACAAGAATAGATTTCAAGTTCCAAGACGCAGTTCTTAACAGATATTACAATGTTATTATGACGCAAGAAAAGATGATGGAGGGCAGTCTAGAAAGATTCGAGTCAAATGTTTCCATCGTCAAGTCAGAGGAGAAGGTCTATACCTTTCATAATGATCCCATTAACTTGGCTTGTCATGCTACGATTACGCCAGTTATAGAGGACTACTTAGGAAAGAAACTTTTTCCGACCCACTGTTTTGTTAGGGTTTATCCCAAAGGTTCTACGTTGGGAGAGCATTATGATAAAGTGACAAGCGAGTATGCAGTCACATATTGCCATTCTTCCGAGATTCCTTGGACTATAAATCTTCATGGTGAAAGTATGGAAACAACACAGGGGTCTTGTATTCTATATAAGGGCAACGAAACTTTACATGGTAGAGTGGAACCTGCTCCTTGCACAGTATTGCAGTCCTTCTACTTCTGGGTAGAAAAGGGTGGTGAATATGATCACTGGAGATATAACAAAGATCCTCTGTACAAAAAGATTTATCAGCAAATATGATATTAACAAATAAGATTTTCCAAGACACATTTATACATTGTATCGATGGTGTTATACCCGAATCAAAATGTAAGGAATACATAGAAAGATTCGAACCAATCTTATCAAACAATACGGATCTAAATGTTGCTTACAAGGACGAACTCTTTCTTAATGAACACTATAAAAGAAATGATCAGTCTTGGATAGTATATCCTGACTTTGAATATTGGGACGAGGTAGAAAAGGTAGTTCAGAAAGAAACTGAGAAGTATCTGAAACACTATGAGTTATATCCTCCTCATCATCTCATAGAAACATGGAAATATCATATTGTTTGTCCCTATCAAGGATTTCATCATTTCCATCATGAGAGGGGATATAAAGATCATAGAAGAAGATTGACATGGATGATATATCTAAATGAGGTAAACCAAGATGAGGGGACTACAGAGTTCCTTCATCAACACGTAAAGGTAAATCCAAAACCAGGTCGTATGATTATTTGGCCTGCTGAGTTTACCCATAAACACAGAGGAAATCCTATGTATACGGATGTCAAACACTATATCACTGGTTGGATTCTGTGTAAACAATGGTCAGAGGAGGATGGAAAATGAATCACGTATCAGCAGATTTTATTAAAGAAGCATTAGAGATTACTAATGGATTAGAGGTTCAAACCACCAAGAACTGCATTTATATGGATGGTTTCTTTAAGAACTTTGCACGTTTTCAAGAGTTGAGTGATATGCAGTTGTTCGCTCCTTTCAATCCAGATGGTGCTTTGGCCCATGAAACATGGAAAAGAAGGGACGTATTAGACTATCGTGCAGTACTCCATATAAAGACACAACCTGAGTTTTCTTTCAAGATCCAACGAATAATTTTCGATGCCTTTGGTGTCAAGACTGATCCTTGTGAGAATGCCTTTTGGACGAATCTCAAGTGGAAACATCAAATGGACTACCCGATAGTCGGTGAGTTACCTCACAAAGATCCAACTGATTTCGTGGTAGTTGCCCATCTATCTGATGCAGGTGCTACTTATGTTGCAGAGGATACCAGAGGTTGGGATCACGAGGATGCCTTCGCTCTGGTAACAGGTGGAAATATGACTCCTGAACATACTTCGAAATGGTTTGAATTGACTGATGTTATACCAGCAAAATTAAACAGAATGACTATTTTTGATGGGAACAAAATACACGGAGCATTATTTACAGAAAAAGAGTTTGTGAATGAATGGAGAAAGATTGCTGTATTCTTTTTTAGGAAGTCGCAGAGACAATGAAAATAGTCTATAATCCAGAATATAGAGGCGAAAAGAAAAAGGGTGGTTTAGAAGATATCGTTGTTATCGATGATTTTTTCGACGAGGATATGCAGGGAGCATTTCAAGATAGTCTAGAACAGACTGTCAAGTGGGAGCTGTGCCAAACATCAAATAAACCTGAGGAGTTCGACCAGGAGTTGTTTTGGTTTTCTGATATGACACAGGGTCATGCTGATCTTATTATCACCAACTTCTTTGAGAAAACAAAAATATCCGATAGTGTCATATACACAAGGAGATATTTGAATGGGCAGACATCAGGTCAAACTGCTTACTCGCATGGCGATAATGGATATAGTCTTATATACTATCCAGGCAGAGGGAAGTGGAACATTAATTGGAGTGGGGAACTTATCTTTTATGGTGATGTAGATGGAAGACTCGACTGCACAAGGGCATTCATACCTTCACCAAACCGAGCAGTATTTTTCCCAGCATCTATTCTACATAAAATCATAGCACCCTCAAGACTCATGAAATCCATCAGAGTTTCCTGTGCTGTGAAGATTGCTGAAATATGAAACTAGTAAACGATATTGGTATCTTTGAAAATGCATTGCCAGACTATTATATCAAGACTCTATTGGATCTTGCTGAGACTTGCGATTTCAAAGTAGGATTTGGCGATAGATATGAACATGAGATGGATGGCAACTCTGCTTTGATATTGCCTTTTGTAAAACAATATTACGATACCTATCATATGGGAGGAGTTCAAAATATAAAGCAAGATATTTGTCTCTTAGGTTCCACGTTAGCTAAATATAATAACGGAGTAACTTTGGGGTTACATTATGATGGACCTCTAACTATGCCTGGTACAGTCCGACTTGCTACCTGCATGGTTTACCTAAATAGATGTCAGGGAGGGGAAACTTTATTTCCTAATCAAGAAATGAGAATCAAACCCGAAGAAAGCAAAATGATTGTCTTCCCCGCAAGTTACACACATCCACATTATACAGAACCAACAGATCACAAGTTAGTTTTAGTTTCATCTGTTGGATTCAAACAGGAGAAATAATGGCAGAAGAATCTACCTATCTAGAAGAATATATTGCCAAAAAGAGAGCAGAAGAAGCAGAGATTAAAAAGATTCGTGATGCAGAAAGGGAAGCAGAACTTCAACGTGAGTATGATCAAAGAGAGGCAAACTCCCCTTTAGCTCAAGAGGAAAAGAGAGTTGCAGAAGAACTGGCTAGTATGGCCAAAACTATGCAGGATGATCTTTGGTACTTCACTTTCAAATATGATGGCAAGGAGTTTGGAGTCGATGAAAATATCGACGAAAGTCTATACCCCGATAAACAAGATATAGAAGATAACAAAGACATGATTAACGGTGCTTTGTTCTTTCTCAACCAAGCAGCAAATGAAATGTCAATTCCATCAGGGTTTAGCTTCAAACTAAACTTCAATTTTTACCCCGAGACCGAACAACCAGATGAGTTTGAGTTGGCTCGATCATCTACAGATCATGTCAAGTGTTTGAGAAGAAAAGGGCAAACTAATCTTTTACTCCCCTTTCAGACCTTTCACAGAGTTGTTTCTGAGAGTATGACGTATGAGGACTATGTCAGAGTTGCTATTCAAGAAGGTGACCAACCATGGAGTAAAGATGAATGTCATTGGGCAGGTCCTTTGGCTTATGAGGGGCAACAAGATTTGGTTGCTAAGTGTCATGCGATTCCTAATGTAAGTGCTGTATTAGATGAACAGGGACATCCACCTCATGAGCATCATCCTTTTCATTTAGCCCAGTATCGAATGTTTTTGGATATGAAGGGGAAATGCTACTGTGGTATCTCATGCCATAAACTTTTGCTTTGGTTGAAAAGACCTGTTATCATCCTTGATTATGGATGGCAAGAGTTTTATAGTCATAATCTGAAGAGTGGTCAACATTGTATCATTATTAACAGTGTAGATCAGTTGGAAGAGGAAGTAGATAGACTGAGAAATGACCAGCAATGGTATGATAAGATTGCTCAAGGTGGAAGACAGTTCGCTGAGACATACTTCAACCATGAATATATTATTAACTACACCAAAGAAACTTTGACAAAAATGATCTAACTCTGGGATGGAAAGAACCCTAAATAATGAGTAAAGATCTGTATTCATTATAAGGGACTCAATGCCTTCACCAACCTCAAGATTAGATTTCAAAAACTATTGCCTTAGGAAACTAGGAGCACCCGTCATTGAAATCAACGTCGCCGATGAACAACTCGAAGATCGGATTGACGAAGGACTGCAAAAGTGGTCGGACTATCACTTTGACGGGTCGTCTAGATACTATTGGAAACACCAGATTACTCAGATCGATGTAGATCGCCAGTACATAGAAGTTTCTGACGAATACATTGGTATAGAACGCATACTCCCACCTATCAGTATGCGAGGTTCCTCTGGTATGTTTTCATTCAAATACCAATACATGATGAATGACATGCCTTACCTTACGCAAGGTAACATGAATAATTTCGCGATCTCAATGTCAAATCTGGACATGATCGACGAGATGTTCAATAGTCGTGGTCAAAACATCAGATTCAATAGACATACAGATAAACTTTATTTAGATTTAGTTTGGCCAGGAGCGAGTTCTAGCCAACCAGATCTTGTAGTGGGAGACCATATTATTATCGTTGGTCACAAAAAGACAGATCCCGATACATACCCAGATGTCTGGAATGACATGTGGTTAAAGAAATATTGCACTGAACTTTTCAGATACCAATGGGGTTCAAATCTGATCAAGTTACAGGGTGTTGCGTTACCAGGAGGTGTAACGTTGAATGGCGAGGTGATCCTTTCGGAGGCAAAGGAGAACATCGATAAACTTGAAGAAGAATTCCAACTCAACTATCAGTTGCCCGATGACTTCTTCGTAGCATAAGGAAAAAATGGCAGACGACCACCAACCAGCGATTGTAGTAAAGCAATCTAAAATACTGTGGATTCTCGTATTTGCCATTTTGTGGTTAGCATATCAAGTCGGTCAGTTACCTTTGATGATTGAGAAAATACTGCACCGAGAGTTTATGAATACGCAATCAATCGTAGACCATGAAATGGATGATGCGAATGATAATTATGAACAGTCGTTGAATCTAATTTTACAGGGTAAAGGTGCCGAGGAGATCCTGCGAGCATTCCATTGTAATCTCACACCAGATGAGATCAAGAAGAATGCTGAGAATCCACCAGGGAGGCACCATTGATGGAAACTATATTAGAACACCTCAACTGGATACTGATGGGATTTTTTGTCCTGCTGTATTCAATGTTAGTTATACTGAAAGACGTACAAGGAAAACTGGCCTCATTTTTGCGTAATGCAATTTACATGGGTTCAGGCATGTTGTTCGTCTACTATATTTTTCAGATCAGTTACCTAGAAGATTATGAAGAGTTCGAGTACGTTGTAGCATTTCTCATCGCACTGACGTTTAGAGATTTGTTACCAGTAATAATGGATTTTGTAGTCAAAATTTCTACAAGTAGACTTGAACAAATTAAAGACAGAGTAGCTAAAAAACCCGAACCAGCAACAGAAGGAGCATAAATGTTACCAATGTTACTACCAATGTTGACCAACGTAGTTGGTGGACTCGTCGCAGATACTGCCACGAATCTTGCAAAAGAACATGTCATGGACATGGTGGGCAAATGCGTACCACCTGAAGCGATGGGAATGATAGACCAGATGGTATCATCAGATCCAAGCAATCCTTGCTCCTCGATGGGAGAACTGATTGACTGCATGTGCGATCCTGAGAA
>Ga0115012_10000787_pt1 | contig 18078 bp, 19 predicted proteins | sample TroAtlMetagenome_FD_88706 | JGI IMG/M metagenome (GOLD analysis project Ga0115012, IMG submission 88706) | Marine eukaryotic phytoplankton communities from Atlantic Ocean - Tropical Atlantic ANT10 Metagenome | ecosystem: Environmental > Aquatic > Marine > Oceanic | place: Tropical Atlantic...
GCTGACGCCGACGCAGACGCCGACGCAGACGCAGACGCCGATGCTGACGCTGACGCCGATGCTGACGCAGACGCCGATGCTGACGCAGACGCCGATTCTGACGCAGACGCCGATGCTGACGCAGACGCCGATGCTGACGCAGACGCAGACGCAGACGCAGACGCAGACGCCGATGCTGACGCTGGAGCGCCAGTCGATGCGGATGGAGATGGCTACTCTGTCGCGGACGGTGACTGTAACGATTCCGACCCGGCGATTTCACCAGGTGCGGACGAGCTGTGTGCCACGTTCGGAATCGATGACGACTGCGATGGCTCAATCGACGAAGGGTCTGCTGCGGATACCATCACCTGGTACCTCGATCTCGATGGAGATCTTTACGGAGACACTGCATCCATGCTCTCCGCTTGTGCGCGACCTGAGGGCTACGTTGGTATCCCCGGCGACTGCGAGGTCATGGATCCAGAGAGTCACCCCGGTGCCACCGAGTACTGTGATGGCATCGACAACGACTGCGACAGCGAGACCGACGAGGACGATGCTGCAGACGCGATGACATGGTTTCGTGACACCGATGGCGATGGCTTCGGCGATCCGGGTGAGACTGCCGAGAGCTGCGGCGCCCCTGACTTGGTGATGGACGCCTCAGACTGCGACGATTCCGATCCGAGTGTGAGCCCCATCGCCATCGAGATGTGCGACGGCGTCGACAACAACTGTGACGGTTCAGTCGACGAAGCAGCCGCCATTGATGCTACGGCACTGCACCTCGACGCCGATGGAGACGGATACGGCGACCCAGCCAGCACGGAGGTCAGCTGCGGTGCGGACCACCTGACGACCGACAGTGCTGATTGTGACGACACCGATCCAGCCATCAGTCCTGAGGGTGTCGAAATGTGTGACGGCATGGACAACGACTGCGACGGCACGACCGATGAAGCCGACGCTACGGACGCCATTGTTTGGTATGCCGACACCGATGGTGATGGATACGGCGACCCCGACTCGGCTGCCGTGAGCTGTGGCGGTGAAGGCTTCACCGCTGACGCATCTGACTGTGATGACGAGAGCGTCGCAGTCAATCCATCGGCCACGGAGATGTGCGACGGCATCGACAACAACTGCGATGGGGAGACCGACGGTCCAGACGCCGCAGACATCATGACCTTCTTCGCAGACATCGACGGCGATGGATACGGCGACCCCGACTCGACCACCGAGATGTGCTCTGTTGATATCGGATGGACCTACGACTCAACCGACTGCGATGACGACGCTGAAGGCATCCACCCCGGCGTCATCGAGGAGGAGTGTAATGGCATCGATGAGGACTGTGACGGGTCGGACGAGTGCGCCTGCTCTGATGCGAGCGATGGCGACCTCATTGTCGACGCCGGCGAAACCCAAATCCTCGAAGCAGGAGTCTGGTCCTTCGGTGAGCTGACAGTGGCTGGTGGCGGCACCTTGATCTTTGAAGGGGATGACACCGTCGTGATCAACGCCAGCGAAGTCAACATCCAAGGCACCATCGACGTGTCGGGCGAGGACGGTTCAGATAGCGGCAGCGGATACCTACCCCACGGCGGCGACGCCGGACCCGGCGGCGGCGGCGGCGGCGGCGGCGGCGACTGCGGGAACGGCCCAGGAATTGGTGGATACCCAAGAGGAGCCAGCCCTGGTGGTGGGTCTACAGACGGCGGTAATGGCGCCTTGGCCATCGGCGTCGGCGCATCACCAGCATACGGCGGTGGCTACGGTCCCGGCGGCGGCGGCGGCGGCGGCGGATCGAGCACCTCTGGCGGCTCCGGTGAGAGCGGCGGCTCTGGGGGTGGAGGCTACAGCGACACCGCCCTCAGCCTCTTCACCGGCGGCGGCGGCGGTGCAGGCGGCGGAGCCAACGGCGGCGGTGGTGGCGGCGGCGGCGGCGCCATCTCCATCCACGCAGCGACGATCGACTTGACTGGTTCCATTGATGCAGCAGGCGGCGAAGGTGGTGTGAAGCTGAGTGGGTCCTGCACGTCAGGTGCGGGTGGCGGTGGAGCCGGCGGTATGGTCTGGCTTGCTGCGGAGAGCCTCGTCATCGGCGGCTCAGGCACCATCAACGCCACCGGCGGTGCCGGTGGACCGGAGACTCCTGCTACGAACCAATACGGTGGTGATGGTGCCGACGGCCGAGTGCTGTTGAATGGGACACTCTTGACTCTATCGGGCGCCGTCTACCCGACCCCAGCGACAATGTCGACGGGGCCAGAGTGCGGCGAGTAGCGCCTACTGCGAAACGCTGGGCACACAGTGTTCGGCTGCGGGCCTCTACAGGCCTGTGTCCGTCCAGACGGTCTCGCTAAGACCAGCCCAGCGGTGCAACTCGTCCCAGAGCCTGCGCTCCTCTTCGGGGGACTGCCGTGTCCGCCCCAGCAAGTGCTCAGGCCTTATCTTTCTGTCGAACCAAAACCGTCCAGACTGACTGTGGGCTTTGTCACAGACAGCCAGCCAGAGGATCGTATCGGCGCCCGTCTCTGGCGACCTGAGGATGGGCCGGGTCAACTTCCAGAAGGTCGGCAACGACTGCTCCACCCCTGGCGTCGCCGCCCACCCCGGGTGCATGGAGTGGACTGCGATGCCATCCGCCGCCAAGCTATCGGCCAGCCAACGGCTGGTGATGACCATTGCCCGCTTGGTCTGGGCGTATGCCGCGACCCCATCAAAAGGCTCAGGCGGCTGCACAAGCTCATCAACGGAGAGCTTCTTCGCGTACATACCGCCAGAAGACACCCAGATCACGCGGGGGCGTCTGCCCGCCCGTAACGATGGCAGCAGACCGGCAGTCAACCGCATATGTCCGACGAGGTTTGTCGCCAGGGTCGCCTCCAGCCCATTCTCAGCGTGCAGACGTTTGTCCAACAGAACACCGGCGTTGTTCACCAACACATCGACGGGTTGTCCAGCGAGTCGTGACACCAGGTCGTCGATCGTTCTTGGGTCGCCAAGGTCGAGCCGACAATGCACAATGTTGGGGTTCCCCGTGGATGCAGTGAGATCGGCACACGCGCTCGCTGAGCGCTCTTCGTTCCGACCCAGAATCCACACCGTTCCCCCACGCGCAGCGAGGCCCTTGGCGACTGCCAATCCCAGACCGCTGTTGCCACCCGTGACCAGGCAGAGGCGCCCGCTCAGGTCGACGTCGAGGTCTCCGTCATCGAACTGGGCCCGATGTCTGAGGTAGCCCGTCTGGTCAAATGAGAAGACGATGCTCGGGTCGAGTACCACATCGGCCGCCTTCGCCAGAGGCCGGACCAGCTGGCCCCAAGTCCCTGCACTCATGCCAGCACCACCAGAGCGACGACAATGCAGCCCCTCGCCGTCCACAATGCAGTCCTCAGCAGGTTGGAGCGCATGAGCAACTCGAAGGGCTCGCGGCGGTAGCCAAACTGCAGCCTGTCATGAGCTGGAACGCTCATGCCGCCCGTGACACCCCAAATGCCAACCAAGAGGAGCACCCCAAGCATGCTCAGCATGCCCGGCTGTGAGATGAACAACGCCACCCCAGCGATGGCTTCTATCGACATCAAGGGAACGACGAGCAGCGATATCTGCTTGACGTGCCGCTGCTGATACGCGGCGCTGTGCTCAGGACCAGTAAAGGCCATGAGCGGGTAATGGACGATTTGAACGGTCCAGATCACGCCGACCATCGCCCACGTCGCCAAGAGGTTTGTGAGAAGCAATCCGCTCATTTCGCCGCTCCTTCCGCCTTCAACTCGCGAAGGAAGACGCCGAAATCAGCGTACGAGCGCATCCGAAGGCTCCCAAAGACTCCGTGAGGCCAGGCACCCGAGCCGCCGAGGACGAGCTGAGTCTGACAAGCGATGGCGACGGGTCCGAGCCTGCAGAGCAAACCACGGAGCGTCGACGGAGTACTCGAGAAGGCTGATGCAGAGAGCGCCAGCATGTCGACCTCGGGCCGCTGGATGATGTCGAGCAGCATCTCGACTGGAGAAAATCGTCCCAGCCAGAGCGGCTGCCAGTCGTGCTCGGCCAGCACCAACTCGCACAGGCCGAGCGCCAGCGTGTGCTCGTCTCCCGGCGCCGTCGCGAGTGCGCACAGGGGAGCCCGCGGGCGGTTTGGAATCATGGTTCGAATCCGCGCGAGCGACCTCAGCAACGTCTCGCTGGCAATGTGCTCCTCTGCTGTGGTGATGCCACCCTTGAGCCATGACGCGCCGATCTCCTCGAGCATGACCCCCACGTCATCCCCGACTCGCTCCCACCGGCCTGTCTCTCCCCAGTGGTCCAAAAGGACAGCCTCCGCCTTTGGCTGATCGCCTGCGACCAACACCTTCAGTAGGCGCTTGGTGAACCCAGACTCCACAGGCTGCTTCGGCACCCGCTCGACGGACTGCTTCGAGAACTGCTCCACGTCTGCGCGCAGGAAGCGCCGATGCCCGCCAGGCGTGCGGACACAATCGATGCGCCCTTGGTCCGACCAGCGTTTCAGGCTGGCCGCATGAACCCCGAGGAGCCGAGCAGCTTCCGCTGAGCTCAGGAACTGGTCTTGTGGTGAGTTTGACATCGTACCCCCTTAAGAACGTTTTGCTCGGTTTGGAGACAAAAGTCAATCAAAAACTATTCATTTATGGCACAAAATGATTCAAACATGCTATGAACAGGTTCATGACGAGGTTTTGAAAGCAACAATGTTCAACAAAACGTTCATTCTGGAGCAGGAGCAACTCATCGCCGCACCACGGTCTGAGGTCTTCCGCTTCTTCTCCAACGCGTTCAATCTGGAGCGCCTCACGCCTCCCTTCTTGAACTTCAAGATCCTGACACCAGCACCAATAGATGTGCAGACGGACACCATCATCGAGTACCGGATCAAGCTGTTTGGCGTTCCGATGAACTGGCGCACGCGGATCCTGGATTTCGAGCCTGAGGGGTCGTTCGTCGACTCTCAAGAGCGAGGTCCCTACACCCTCTGGCACCACACCCACACCTTTGAGGAGACCGACCAGGGCACGCTCATGAAGGACATTGTGCGGTACCGCCTACCCCTCGGGCCCCTCGGCTTGATCGCCCACGCCCTCTTTGTCCGCCGCACACTGAGGCGCATCTTCAGCTACCGACGTGACGCACTCGCTGACCTAATGGGAGAAATCGCATGAGAAAGATTGTCTGGTTCCGGGGGAAAGATCTCCGACTGGAGGACCACCCGGCGGTCTACGCGTCCGGGCCGATGGCCCTCTTCGTGTTCGTCGTCGACCCATACTTCTTCAACGTTGATCGTGCTGAGAAGATGCCGCACCGTCTGCAGTACATGATCGAAGCCCTGGGCGAGCTTGAAGAGCAGATCAGCCGTCGAGGCTCCCGCTTGTGGTTCATCAAAGGCCGCTCGGTGGATGTCATCCCCCGACTCGCCAAAGCGGCATCGGCTTCTGAGGTGCTCGCCATGCGGTGGACTGAGCCCTTCGGTCGGGAGCGCGATCGCCGGATCGCCGACAAACTCGACATTCCGCTGATCCTCCACGAAGGGGAAACACTCATGCCACCCGGCTCGATCCGGTCTCTGGGAGGGCGCCCGTATTCGGTCTACAGTCACTTCCGGCGCCGTTTCATGGACCGCTACAGCCAAGAGCCCCTCCTGCCTGCACCGAGTTTCCTGGACCGAAGCCCGATGCCGGATGGCTTCGACATCACCGACTGCCCAACCCTGGCGGATTTCGGCCTCCAGGCCAACCTTGAGATTCAACGCGGGGGCGAATCACACGCCGCCAAGCGACTCAACGTCTTCGAGGATGGGCTCGTCCAAAACTACAGCGTCAACCGTAATGACCTGGGCCGCGACAACACCAGCCGGCTTTCCGCCGATCTCAAGTTCGGCACCTTGTCGGTTCGGCAGGTGTGGAACCGCATCCGAGAATCGGACGCACCCCATGAAGAGAAGACGACGTTCCTCAACGAACTCATCTGGCGGGAGTTCAACTACAGCACACTCTGGGACCACCCTGAGATCCTGCGGCGTCCATTCAAGCCGACATGGGCCGACTTCCCGTGGCGCTGGGACCCCGAGCGATGGCGCGCATGGATGACCGGCCACACAGGCTACCCCGTCGTTGATGCTGCGGCACGACAGCTCCTCCAGTCTGGATTCGTGCACAATCGTGCCCGCATGATCTCAGCGAGCTTCCTCACCAAGCACCTGCAGATCGACTTCCGCCGAGGCGAAGCTCACTACCTGAGGTGGCTCACGGATGGAGACTGGGCCCAGAACACCATGGGATGGCAGTGGGCTGCGGGCTGCGGAGCCGATGCACAGCCCTGGTTCCGAATCTTCAACCCCATCACTCAAGGGAAGAAATTCGACCCCGACGGAAGCTACGTCCGCCGGTGGGTCCCCGAGCTGGCTGGGCTGGAGACCCGCTACATTCACGCCCCGTGGGAGGCTCCCCCGGAGGCGCTCTCGTGGGCGGGAGTGACGCTTGGCGACAACTATCCGCACCCAATCGTGGACCACCCAACCGCGAGAAAGGACTACCTCGAGACCGCTCGAGCCTACATGAATGCAGAGACGGCTACTTCTGAGGAGGATACTTTCTCAGCTTCCGCTGAAGGCTCTGCCGGTGTATCCCGAGCCACTTCGCAGCCTGCGTGATGTTCCCATCGCACTGCCGAAGCACATATTCGAGGTACTCCCGCTCGTGACGAGCGAGGCTCTCTCTATGGTCCGGAACGGCAACGTCCTGCGGATCCACTTCGTCTGACCACAGCGCGTGCTCGAGGCGGTCGATGCTCACAGGCTTCGTCAGGTAGTTTGATGCACCCAGGCGCATGGCCTGAACCGCCGAGGCCACAGAGCCGTAGCCTGTGAGGATGACGACCCTCGAGTCGGGCTGCATCCGCTTCACCTCCGGTATGAGCAGGTGCCCGTCATCGCCGCACAACCTGAGATCGAGGACAACGAACATGAACGGACGTGACATGAGCCTGTCCACGGCCTGGCGAGCATCTCCGGCCTCCTGAATCTCGTAGCCCCGTTCCTCAAGCTCCAGGCGAATGGTCTCCCGAAACGTGGCCACGTCATCCACCAGGAGGACAGAAGGTCGGTCAGTCGTCATCGCTCTCCTCCCCCCTCGAACTCACCACTGCGCAGGACCAGTGTCACGACTGCGCCGCCTGTCGGCCCATCGCCCACCTCCAGGCGTCCGCCCAGCGCAACGCAAAGGTTGGTGGCATTATAGAGCCCCAGCCCGCTACCGCCTGGCTTTGTGGTGACGAAGGGTTGACCAAGGTGCTGCTTGAGGGATGCCGGAATGCCCGGCCCCGAATCCGTCACGGTGATCGTCAGGTTCTCGCCGTCCAGACCCAGCAACACTCGAACAGGTTCTGTCGCCCCCACAGCCTCCATGGCCTGATGCGCATTGTCCAGCAGATCTGCGAGTGTCTGAGCCAGAAGAAGGCGTGGCAACTCCCAGACACCGAGTGCACCATCAGAGACGATCTCGACAGGTCGATTTGACTTCGACCATTGCTCAGCGAGCTCACCCATGAACGCCATTGGGGCAACAGTCTCGAACCTCAGATTCTTCGAGTCCAGGCGCTGGTCGATCATAGATTCGAGCGCACGCTCACAGGCAGCCAAGCTCTCTTGGATTGCCGCCACATCAGGATCACCCATCTCGAGCTTCTTTCCGACTCGGGCCAGCCTCAGTCCGATGGTATTGAGCGGGGTCGCGAGCTCATGGCAAAACCCCGCCGCAAGCAGCCCAGTCGCACGCAGCCTGTCCTGTCGAACCTGAACCAGACGCAGAGACTCGATCATGACCTGCCGCCCACGCAAAGCCGAAGCAAGCCATGAGGTCAATGACCAGATGACGACAGACACAATGATGTGTGCGATCCCCTGAATGGCCGGCTCAGTAAACGGAGGGACGAGCGCAGGCGGATGGTTGGCAAAGAGCGAGATGAGCGCAATCAGACCCAACAGCAAGGTTCCAATGAAATAGCTCCACAGGCCGCTAAAAATCAACGGACATAAGCTGGCATGAACCAAAATTATCGGCGCCATGGGGTTGTGGACACCCCCGGTCAGCAGCAGCAAGGAGCCCAGCGCGAAGAGGTCGATGGTGACCTGAACAACCAAGGACTCCAGTGAAGTATCGACGACACTGTCTCGGAACAAGTGGAGGCTTGCATTGAAGAGACTGAGCGCACCGACGACCACCAGATAGTGCGTCACATGCTCCTGCTCGAGCCAGCCTGTACGCAGCGCCGGAACGAGTACAGCGAGTTGCCCAAGTATGGCCACCCAACGCAAGCGGATGAGCCACAGTGCCCGAACCCGCCGCTGCTCGATCCCAGGCGCCGTAAAGAGCGCTGCATCGACAGACTGTCCTGCCTGGGTATCGGGTGTCGGGAGGGCTGATTTCAAGGTTCGTCCTGGGTGACCAGCGTTTATACTTATTCGTAGCAGGATCATGGCCGCTGTGTCACATCCATGAACACGGTGCAGCGAATCGTTGCGGCGTCCCTGACACCGTTGCCTGGGGCATGACGCCGGGGTACCCTCTGACCATCAGGAGGACTCTGATATGGGCGACCATCACGACATTCCACGCTTCGAGCCAGACGAACTGGGCTCAGATGGCGTTGGTATCTTCATCATCGGCGTCATGGTCTTCGTGGCGTTCTCGATTGCCGGCGTCGCTATGTGGCTGGACCACGAAGTCGACCTCGTACGCCAAAACGCAGAGACAACGGGGAACTAAACGCATGCTCGGAGTCGCCATCACATCCACTCTGCTCTGGGTCAGCCCCATTGCAGATGCTGCTGTGACGGCACCAGATGTGCTGGTGAAGACCGGTGTTCGCGACAAGCGCGGCACAACGCTTCCAATGTCGCTCACAGTGACCGGACCGGATGGAGTCTCGGCACCGCTCGCAGACTTGGTGAAGTCGGACAAACCGACTGTGCTGACGTTCAACTACGCCGGCTGCCCGATGCTTTGTGGACTTCAACAAGATGGCCTCGCCCGCTCACTGAAGGACCTCAACCTCACCTCAGGACAGGACTTCACGCTCCTCACGGTCGGCATCGACCCCAAGGAGACAACGGAGCTCGCAATTGAGGCAACCTCACGGCTCTCATCGCTCGTCGATGGGGACTGGCGCTTCGTCACTGCACCCGAAGCCTCCATCACAGCCCTTACTGACGCTGCTGGTTTTGACTACCAGTACGACAAGGTCAGCAAGCAGTACGCGCACCCTGCTGCGACCTACATCCTGACGTCCGATGGGCAAATCTCACAGTATTTCACGGCCATCCAGCCAGACTCACGGGACATCCGGTGGGCACTGGTTGAGGCTGGAAAGGGCCAAGTTGGCTCAGTACTGGACCAGGTCGCATTGACCTGTCTTCAGTACGACCTAAGCACGAACGCATACGTCGCTAGAGGCGTTATGCGGTCGGGCGGTATTGCCATCGTGGGAGGCCTCTTTGCCTTCTTCGGTGTGCTCTGGCAGCGCGAACGTCGGCGCTGGAGGAAGGACAATGTTTGACGCACAATTCTGGCTACCTGAGTCAGTCAACGCGCTCGCCGGTGGAGTTGATGAACTATTCATCTTCGTCCTCTGGGTGACGGTCATCTCGCTGGCGCTCGTATTGGGGGCCATGATCTGGTTCGCCATTCGGTACCGGGCAGGAAGTGGCGGTCCCCGTGGCTCCATGCCAACCCACAACATGGCACTCGAGGTCACGTGGACGCTTGTTCCTACAGCCATCCTCGGGGTCATCTTCTTCTGGGGAACCCGCGACTACGCCAAGATGTCGATTCCCGCCGGTGATGCGATGGAGATTCGGGTCATGGGCCAGAAGTGGTTCTGGAACTTCGACTACCCCGACTACGGCGTCCGACTCCAAGCCACCCCAGAACTCGATGAGAAGAATGAGACCGAGGGTAAGCCGGTCGGACTGGTCGTCCCGGTGGACACTTCAGTCCAACTCATCGGCTCATCCACTGACGTCCTCCACAGCGTCTTCATCCCCGCCTTCCGACTGAAGAAGGACGTGGTCCCCAACCGCTACACGACGACAACCTTCGTCGCGACCGAGCCTGGTGTCTACGACTTCTTCTGCACTGAGTACTGCGGCACAAAGCACTCGAACATGATCACAAAGGTCACGGTGCTGAGTAAGCCCGACTTTGATGCCTACATGGAGGAAGCCCAAGAGGCTGCAGAGGGTCCAGCCGATGGCGCGACGGTGTTCGCCTCCAACGGCTGTGCTGGCTGCCACCAGGTCCGCGAGGGCGCCACTGGCGGCCTCGGACCATCACTGTGGGGACTTGCTGGTCGCGAGGAAGCCCTCAACACTGGCGAGAAGGTCCTGGCTGATGACAACTACCTCAGAGAGTCCATCGAGAACCCGATGGCCAAGGTGGTTGCAGGCTACGACCCCATCATGCCGTCATTCGCGGGTCGATTGTCTGAAGAGGAACTCACGGCCCTTGTCGTCTACATGAAACAACTCGGGCCCGACGCCGGAGGTGCGCAATGAGCGCTGCTACTGACCAAAACCAAGAGCCAAGCTACCTGACCGCATCGACGGGCTGGAAGAGTTGGTTGTTCTCAGTCGACCACAAGCGCATCGGCCTGATGTACCTGGTCGCCACCACCATCTTCATGATCGCAGGCGGTAGCTTCGCCGGAATCATCCGAGCGGAGCTGTTCACGGCTGCTGGCGACCTGATCGATGCAGACACCTACAACCGTGCATTCACCCTCCACGGGTCCATCATGGTCTTCCTGGTGATCATTCCTGCCACGCCAGCGGTCTTGGGGAACTTCGTCCTACCGCTGATGCTCGGCGCTAAAGATGTCGCCTTTCCGCGCCTGAACTTGGCCAGCTTCCACATCTACATGGCTGGAGCAACCCTGCTCCTCATCTCCATGATTCTGGGATCGTTCGATACAGGCTGGACCTTCTACACCCCCTACAGTTCCACCACAGTTGGACCTGTTGCGTGGGCACTGACTGGTGTCTTCATTCTTGGCTTCTCGTCTATCTTGACTGGTCTCAACTTCATCGTGACCATCCACAAGATGCGTGCCCCTGGAATGACCTGGATGCGACTGCCACTCATGCTGTGGGCCCTGTACGCCACCAGTGCGGTACAGATTCTCGCCACTCCAGTGCTCGCCATCACGGTGCTGCTCCTTATCGTGGAGCGCTCCATCGGTATCGGCATCTTTGATCCGACCCTCGGTGGTGACCCCGTATTGTTCCAGCACTTCTTCTGGTTCTACTCACACCCTGCTGTGTACATCATGATCCTGCCGGCCTTCGGGATCGTCAGCGAGATGGTCGCAGTGCACGCTCAGCGTCCAATCTTTGGCTACAAGGGAATCGCCTTCTCCAGCCTCTCGATTGCCATCATCGGCTCGCTCGTGTGGGGACACCACATGTTCACCAGTGGACAATCCATCTACTCCAGCGTGCTCTTCAGCTTCCTGACCTTCTTCGTGGCCATCCCCACGGCAATCAAGGTCTTCAGCTGGGTTGCCACGCTCTACAAGGGACATGTCAGCTACACACCCCCGATGATGTACGTCTTCAGCTTCCTGGCTCTGTTCATGGTTGGCGGTCTGACGGGTGTCGTACTGGGAGCCCTCTCAGTAGATGTGCACCTCCACGACACCTACTTCGTCGTGGCCCACTTCCACTACGTCATGATGGGAAGCGCAATCATCGCTTACATCGGCGGCCTCCATCACTGGTGGCCCAAGATGTTCGGTCGGATGTACCCACAGAAGCTGGCGAACGTGACATCCGTCCTGGTGTTCATCTCATTCAACCTCACCTTCCTACCCATGTTCTTGGTCGGTAGTCGAGGCATGCCGCGCCGGTACTACGAGTACATCGCTTCGTACCAGACGCTCAACCAGATCGCGACTGTGGGAGCCTTCCTTCTCGGAGCCTCCCTGTTCGTCACACTCGGGTACCTGATCTACGGTGCAATCTGGGGCCCAGTCGCCTCGCGCAACCCATGGAATGGTCTCTCGCTTGAGTGGCGCACAGCGACCCCACCCATTGAGCACAACTTCCATGGACAACCTACGGTTTCCGGAACCCCTTACGACTATCCAGTCGAGCCAGGTGAAGCGCCCGGCGAGGCTGTGGGAGTGACGAAATGAGCGCCAAAGAGTCAACCGAAGAGCGCCCACCATGGGTCGCACACTTCTTCGCCTCTGCTGACCAACAACGGTCAGCAGCCAACTTCGGCATGTGGCTGTTCATCGGCCAGGAAGTATTGTTCTTCTCTGGCCTGTTCATGGCCTACATCGCCTATCGCTGGCTGTACCCTGACACCTGGCTCTCAGGCGCTGACGTCCTCAACAAGTGGCTCGGAGCGGGTAACACCGTGGTGTTGCTGACCAGCTCACTCACGATGGTGCTTGCCGTGCGAGAGCTCGAGCTAAACCGAATCAAGCAGAGTGTCCGCTACCTGTGGGTGACCGTGGCCTTTGGCTTCGTGTTCTTGGGCGTCAAGGCTGTCGAGTATGCCAGTAAGTTCGAGCTCGGTATCTACCCAGGTGCGCACTACGAAGCCGGCGAAGTCGAGGGCATGGCAGGCCTGTTCTTCGGTATCTACTACACACTCACCGCACTCCACGCACTCCACGTCATCATCGGCATGGGGCTCCTGGCATGGGTTGCCATCCTCGTGAAGAAAGAGAAGGTCACCGCGGAGAACAATTCACTCCTCGAGAACATCGGCCTGTACTGGCACCTTGTTGACCTGGTCTGGATCTTCCTCTTCCCCATGCTTTACCTGGTTCGCTAAGGAGACATCGTGGACATCATCCTGAATATCCTCGTCTGTTTCGGCCTTATCTCTGTTGGGCTTGCATTCATCGTCCTTCTTCCAGTGGTTGGAAACCTTCTGGTCTCCGTGTTCTCGACTGTGTACGGCGAGCAAGCTTTCTCTCGCTTCAAGGGCATCGAGAGCGGGTCCGTCTTGGTCACCCCGGAGGCTCCTCCGCCGCCAGAGCCCAAAGTCGAAGACCATGGTCACCAGCCGACACCGCTGAACGTCTACCTGGCTGTTTATGGCGCCCTCTTGGTCCTCACCGTCGTCACCGTCGGTGTGAGCGAGCTTGGCCTCATCCAGCGTGAGGCCGTCTTCTGGGCCGTCGTCGTCGCCACCATGAAGGGAACCCTGGTCGTTGCTTGGTTCATGCACATGAAGGGCGGACCAGCCATGAACCGACTCATCCTGGGCACAACGCTCTTCTTCATGCTGATCTTCTTCACGCTCACGATGGCTGACCTCTCGACGAGAGACACGATCTTCGAGCACGAAGCGCACTGGACGACCATCAAGGAAGCCCAGTATTCCGGCGCCAAGCCCGCCGGCTGGTCAGCAAAAGGTACCGCTGCCGCTGAATAGCGGGAGCGTCTACCCCGACTGACGCATCGCAATCAACTCATCTTCCAGCGCCTCGACCTCTGCCGAGAGCGCTGCGAATGAGCGCATGTCGCCCGACCGCTGAGCCAAGACTGCTTGCTCACGCTTCGCCTCTATGGCTGCGGTGAGTTTTTTGGTGGGGTCTTTCTTGAATAGTCCAAACATGGGATTGATCCTCAGTCAGTAGATTATCGGTTGCCCGTCCCAAGCGAAGAACCCGCCGGTATCAGCGGCAGTGAGTCCTTCGATGACGGTGGAAAGATGACTGCACGACAGCTCAGTCGAGAACAGCTTGTGCGCAGGAACGCGAGCCGAGAACGGCTCGGATAGCGCAGTGTCGACCGTGCCAGGGTGAAGGGCCACGCAGACCAGACCCTTCCAGCGCATGCTTGCTTCGATCGACAAGGTCTTGATGACCATGTTTTGTGCCGCCTTCGATGCGCGGTAGCTGTACCAGCCGCCGAGTCGGTTGTCGGCGATGCTACCCACGCGTGCAGACAGGCTGGCGAAGACCCCTCGCGGAGCGCGCTCGAAGCGTGGAATGAGGTGCTTGCCGAGGAGCGCTACACCGAAGGTGTTCACGTCGAAGACCTTCCGCATGACGTCGATGTCGAGATGCCGCCACGAACGCTCAGGTCCAAAGTCGCTGTTGTGGAGGAGGCCTGTACAGTTGATCACGAGATTCGGTACAAAGCCCGCAGCGTCTATGGCCTCCGCCAGTCGCACGATTGAGCCTTCGTCAGTGATGTCTACCGCCGCAGTGCGACTCGCAGCGCGCGGTAACCCCTCCCCCGTGGTCGACGTGGCCCAGACCTCGTTTTGTACCCCAGCGGACTGAATGGCATCGACAAAGGCCGACCCCACCCCCCCTCGAGCTCCAATCACGACCGCCCTGATGGGTTCGGTGAATCCCATCATGCCTGGGGCACCGAGCAGGACTCTCCCTCACACCGACCGGTCAGCTTGAGCCTGTTCCGTGCGAAGGCGCTGTAAATCGCGTCAAAGGCGGGCCTGAGAACTGGCCACTTCGTTGGGGCAAAGAGGAACCCCAGTCCGACGGCACCATACAGCTGTCGAAAGACCTCCATTCCGGACACAAGCTCACCGCTTGGCATCCGCCCATAGATCTCCGCCATGAGTTGCTCGTAGCTCAACCCAGTGGACGCCTGCGCATCGAAGTCAGCGGCAGCGATGTCGGTGAAGAGAATCCGACCACGTTTTCGGTCAAGCGCCCGCAGCATGCGGATTTCTTTCACGCAGAGCGGGCAGTCCCCGTCAAAAAACACTTCGAAATTCATCGAATCACCATTGTTATTCAAAACCTTATCAAATATAGTCAATACATCAACCCTTTGTTGAAGGGTTTTCATCCAGGGGTGAATGATGTACGCCAAGACCGCCAGATCCGTCCTGTTGATAGCCGCATGTGCCAGCCTCCCAATGACGCCAGCCCACGCTCACAAACCGTCCTACGCAAATGACCACTCCACCCCCGACCTCGCATTCGAGGTCGAGGATCCAGAGATCTCCATCGTGCTTTACGCCGAGATGACCTGCACGAAGCAGGAGCTCTGGCTCCGTATGGACAGCACCGGTTTTGAAGAAGTATGGATCGAGCTTGGTGTCCCACAATTGGACCGGCTCGCTGACTACCGTCCCTCGCTCGCCATCGTGGCTGAGGGTCTCCCCGAAGCTGACCTCCCCTTCTACATACCGGAGAGGATGGGCGCTCTGGTCATCTCGACGGACGACGTGACCGACCCAATACCGTTCAATGAGCCCTTTACGCAGACGGACTCCTGGATTCTGTTCCGAGACTGGTACGACATCCCGGCGGATCAAGACGTCTACCTCGTCGCCTACAACCCAGGCGAGTACACCGGGAAGCTCTGGGTGGCTGTCGGTCTGGTCGAAGACTTCTCGGATGTCGACATGTCGGAGTTTGGAGATTGGCTGGGCAAGACACAGGCTTTCCATGAAATCGGCGATACCGAGGACCACGTTGAGATCGACTGTTCTCAGGTCTATGATGGTGACAACAGCACCACTACTCAGGCACAGCCAGAGTCGAAAGGAGGATGCACTGTGACGCCGACTCCGACCAAGCCCCACCTTCTGTTCGGCGTCTTCGCGCTCCTTGTCGGCTTGTCGCGCCGTAGACGATGACCCTCACCCAACAGGTCTGGGGCACAACCAACGAGCGTATCCACACCGTTGGAACCGTGTTCCTTGGGCTCAGCGCGGTGTTGGCGATCACGCTGGGGCTGAAGGTTAAGACGACCCACGTGGTCGCATTCGGATGCTTCGCAGTGGGCATCAACCTCATCGGAATAGCGATGCTCAGGAATGCATGGGGCCGCTGGCGGCATGACGATGACTCGCTGATCTTGCTCAAGAAGCGAGGCGAAGAAGGACGAGTCCATACCGTCGCTGTTCAAGCCCTCGGATACCACGTTGGCTGGCAAGGGCGTGTCGCCCATGTCGATGTGGGCACCTTTGAGGTACGCCCGAGCAGCCCGGATGACCGACCAAGTCCCGGCTCGCTGGCGAGCCGCTGTTACCAAATCTTCAGGGCAGTCTACTGGTTCGCTTGCTCGACCATCACCTTCCAGTTGCTCTTTGGTCTCGCAGCAGTGGGCTACAGCTTGTGGCTCCTGGACTTCCTCGCGACCTACCAAGGCTCAACAATTCAATGATGGATAGACCCGCGGTACCATCGAAGGTCGCAGTAGCCGGGGCCACGGGATTCATCGGCTCCGCTCTCGCCGAGGTTCTCTCTGACCGCTTCGAGTTGGTGGGACTCACCCGTTCAGCCCGACCTTCTCTGAAACACTACGCCGAAGTTAGACGCGTGGACCTGTTCTCCAGAATGGATACATTGGCCGGCTTAGAGGGCGTCGACTACGCCATCTACCTGGTTCACAGCATGATGCCCTCGGCACGCTTGGTGCAGGCCAATTTTGAGGACCTCGATCTTCTCTGCGCAGACAACTTTGCAAAGTGTGCTGCAGAACAAGGTGTGAAGCACATCGTCTACGTCGGAGGGCTGCAGCCGAGCGGTGCCACCACGTCTGCGCACCTGGAGAGTCGGCTGGAGGTCGAGAAGTCGCTGAACACATATGGCGTCCCCGTCACGACCCTACGAGCCGGCATGATCGTTGGCGGTAACGGCTCCTCGTTTCAGATTCTCAAGCGCCTTGTCGACAGACTTCCCCTCATGGTGTGCCCCTCATGGACTGACACAGCGACCCAACCAGTCGCGCTCAAAGATGTCGTCTGGGCGATCGATCAAACCATCGACAATCCTGGTGAGGCCGGCCGGGTGTTCGATCTGGGGGCCAGTGAACCGTGCACATACCAAGAGCTCATGGCCACAACTGCGGAGGAGATGGGGAAGACCCGTCGGTTCATCGGGGTGCCCTTGGTGACACCTGCACTCTCCCGCCTATGGATTTCAGCGGTCACGGGGGCGCCCAAGGCCCTCGTCGCACCCCTGATCTCCAGCCTACGCTACGAGATGCTGGCCAGGCCAGACCCAGAATACAGGCTGCCTAACGAACCCCAAACATCCGTTCGTGAAACGCTGCGTCATGCGCTCCGGGAGACCCCCGAGGCCGACGGTCCGCGTGCCTTTCGACATCCAGCAAAGAATCCAAAACCCATTGTCCTGTCGGTTCAACGCATGACCCTTCCAGCGGGTCGAGACGCTGAATGGGCTGCCGACGAATACATCCGATGGCTCCCGAGAGCCACCGGATGGTTCCTCCCCATACGGATTGCCGAGCGAAACGGTGTCCTGTCGTTCAAGCTGTTCAAGCGAGGGCCATCACTCCTGCGTATCGCCAGAAAGACTGGGGCCAATCGACCGGTTTTTCGAGTGCTGGACGGACTCCTGGCAAGAGAGTCTCCTCGCGGCCGGCTGGAATTTCGAACAGTACTGGAGGGAGACACGCTCATCGTGGCCGTACACCAGTTCGTTCCCCGACTTCCCTGGTGGATTTATCGAGCGACACAGGCTCTCGGACATGCCTGGATCATGGCACGCTTCCGCCGACACCTCGGCCGGCTTGGCGGGTACAAACAAAACGCTTCGCGATAGCCCGACAGACACGCGAACTCTCGCGGCCACGGCCCCCGGAAGACTCGGCCGTAAGTATGAAGGTGTCAGCACGTGCGGAAGCCGGCTCAACCGACGTCAAAGCGAATACACGCGCCTAACTCCGTGATACCGTACCTCTCTGGGAGCCATCACAGTCAGTCTCCCGAACAGCGAGGTCTCCATGCGTCTCTTCCAAATACCGTTGCTCCTAAGCCTTCTCTCGGTCGGCTGTAGCCTGGAAAATCTGAAGCCGGGGGATACCGGCTCAATGAGTGATGCTGACGCAGACGCAGACGCAGACGCAGATGCTGACGCAGACGCCGATGCTGACGCAGACGCAGATGGTGACGCAGACGCAGACGCAGACGCAGATGCAGACGCAGACGCAGATGCTGACGCAGACGCAGATGCTGACGCAGACGCAGATGCTGACGCAGACGCCGATGCTGACGCAGACGCCGATGCTGACGCTGACGCTGACGCCGATGCTGACGCAGATGCCGATGCCGATGCCGA
>Ga0115012_10000790_pt1 | contig 18004 bp, 8 predicted proteins | sample TroAtlMetagenome_FD_88706 | JGI IMG/M metagenome (GOLD analysis project Ga0115012, IMG submission 88706) | Marine eukaryotic phytoplankton communities from Atlantic Ocean - Tropical Atlantic ANT10 Metagenome | ecosystem: Environmental > Aquatic > Marine > Oceanic | place: Tropical Atlantic Ocean...
GCCCCTAAAGGGGCTGGGGAGTGAACATTCAAAGGATACCCTCAAAGCATGAACCATGCTCCACGCAATGGGGAAGGAAATGACTCGTATGCTCAACGGCGCGAAAATGCAACGCACTGCATTGCTAATCGTGATGATTTTTTTAGTATCTGATATGTCCTCATTTGGAGTTAATGCCAACTCCAATGAACAAGTAGTACAAGTTGCCCCAGTGACTCATGAAAGCCCGATATTGGTTGAAGGTTTACCTCCATTGATGTGCGGTGATGAACTTTGTGAGAGACCACTTAGAACAGATTTACGAACCACACAACCTTCCTCTGAAAAGAATGAATGGTGGCTTTCATACGGTCCAGATTTAGATTGGAATGGAATGGATGATAGGCTACAGAGAGTTTTAGCAGGGCAGGAATCAATCTCCCCCACAGCAATAATCGGTGAAGATGGACGAAAAACCGTTGCTATTGTAGTTGATTATGCTTGGCATCCCGGGCAAGAAGAAGAGCAAAAATTAGAACAGATTCTAAGAAGCCATTCATGGATTGGGCAAGAAAATGATGCTTGGTTTCAAACATTAGATAGTGTTGATTCAATAGTTGTTGACAAAGTCCCAGTGAGTGCATTAATGGATATTTATCATCTTGAAGGAGTAGTTGTCATCGAGATGCAGAATGTAATGATTCCTTTCAATAATATTGCTTCAAAGGCTACCAGATCATATCCATCCGATGTCTACACCGCTACTGCATATGAACGTGATTACACAGGCGATGGGGTCGTAATTGCAATTTTAGACACAGGTGTTGATAACGAGCATCGTTCTCTGAATGATTTCGATGATATTGATGATGATCCAGTGGTGGATGACCCAACTTCATATGATGACCACAAATGGGTTGGAGGTTATGATGCAACGTCAACTGCGTCTAATCCTGATGGAACACAAGACCCAGATGATGGGCAGGGCCATGGAACTCACGTTGCCGGTTCAGCATTAGGTACAGGAGATTCCTCAAGAGTACATACCGGAACTGCGCCGGGGGCTTATCTTGTCGATATCAAAGTCCTAACTGATGCAGGCGGTACAAACTCACAATACTCGCTAAATGGGATTCAATGGATGATAAATAATGCCAATAAGGATTGGGGGCACAATTCTTCAGCCAGTGGAATTCAAATAGGCTCAATGTCATTTGGTTCAGTTTCTTCTCCACTAAATCCAGGCGATGAAGGTGACAATGGGACTGGAACAGAAGCAAGACTAGTCAATAATGCAACAATTGATCAAGATATAGTTTGTGTAATTGCTATGGGTAATGATGGCTCTAAGAGAGTCCCTTCTCCAGCAAGTGCCGATTATGGATTATCTGTTGCAGCAGCCAGTGATTTTGGTACGATTAATCGTACCGATGATGGTATAGCAAGTTACTCAAACTACGGCCCTCGTTTAACCGATGGTGATGATGATGACTGGGATGAACTAAAACCAGATATCGCTTCATTTGGTTCAAATATAATTTCAGCTACTGCTGCTACAGGCACTTCAATACCCGGAGCACCTAGGCCAGAAGCGAATTCAGATTATGATGAAAAAGACGGAACTAGTATGGCTACCCCAATCGCTTCAGGGGTGGTTGCAACAGTGATTGAAGCAAATCCATCATTAGATGCTTTAGAAATTAGAGATATAATTCGTAATTCTTCTGAGATTCAACAAGATAAGGCATCGGAAACCTCAGTTTCAAATCGATGGAATGACAAGTGGGGCTTCGGATTAATCGATGCATCCTGCGCAATAGACATGGCCCTCAACAAACCGTGTACGCCCTTGGAGGGAGGAGCTATTGTTCCTCCACCTACTGGAAATGGTTCAGGTGATCACGTCGAAATCTCCCAACCGACTAATGGTTCATGGTGGATGGAAGGTAGCAGAGTTACAATCTCTGGGACTACAAATGTTCCTGAAGGAATCGAATATGATCAAATTCAGGTAAACATCGTTCAGTACTTAGAGTCTGGAAATACCAAGGAACTCAAACCATGGACGATTGCAGGTGGAGATATTGATCAATGGTCTCTTAATGTGAACATTAAATCTGAATGGATAGAACTCGATGAAGATTATGTTCTTGTTAGTGTTAGAGCAGTTGATACAGAAACTGAAACCGAGTCGGCTATAGATTTCCGGGTAATTAATTTAGCTAGAATGGGAATTACTCTCGCTAGCCCAGTAGTAGGTTCTTCTCTTCAGGGCAATGTGGACTTTTCAGGTACCGTAGAAGGTGTTGAACATGATTATATCGAATTCAAAATAGATAGTGGAGATTGGCAATTCGCAATGAGTTTACCAGAGCTAGAAGTAGGAAATCAAGATTGGTCTTTTAGTTGGGATTCAAGAGAAGTACCTGATGGTTCGACTCGCCTGAGTTTTAGGATGGTTAATGAAAGTGGTCTCAAGACAGATGACGTAAGAAGAACATTCACTATTGACAATCAACCAGCAGCTCCAGACTTTATATTTACAGGAGTTGTTGGAATTAAAGATGAAGTCGGTTTGCCTATGCAATCTGCAGTTGCAGGTTCTGCATTAACAATTGACTTTACAATTGCCAATGTAGGTGACCTCGATGTTAACGATGTTTTTGTTAAATTGGACGCCCCTGGAAGTGATTCAGAAATCTATCCATCAGAAGCAACCGTTGGTTCGCTTAAGGAAGGAGATTCTCGAGAAATAACCCTATACTGGTGGGCGACAGAAGTAGGTGTTCATGAAGTGATGATAAGCATAGATCCAGCAAATACCCATTCAGATTTACAAAGAGATGATAATACCTATACATTCAATTTTGAAATTACAGAAAGGCCGGTAGAACCAACGCTGAGATTCATGGCTGGTGCGGTCAAAACCTTCCCGGTAATACCAGCACCTGATATGTCTTACAACATCAATGTGAGAGTTGATAATTTGGGACAAACCGATGCAAATAATTTGATTATGAAATTGTACATGAGAGATGGCGGATGGACCGATGTTGGACAAGAGATGATTATGCAAATACCAGGCTCGCAATCTAGCTCGGGTTATGAAGAAGTGACCTTTGTGATAAATGAATCAAGTTCTATTCTTGGAAGTACTGAGTTTAAAGCAGAACTACAAGGTGATGGTGTTGAAAATGAGTTTAGTACATATGTCTTTAGCGTTGTAGTTGATAATGTAAATATTGGTTCACCAGTCAGGTTAAATTTAATTTCTAATGAAATAATTCTAGATTTTGTTGGCTTAGATGAAGGTGGATTATTATTCACTACTTTGGATGGTGAATTACATGTTAGAACTATCACCGACTCATTGTCAGTTCCAGGTCAAGTCAAACTAGCAGATTCTTGGGCTGGTGAATTAGCAGTAATGAAGAGAGACGATGGACTTGTACAGGCCGCTTGGACTGAGAATAAACTAAGTCAATCCGGTTATTTCTTAACAGACATCTCTATGACCTCTATTACGAGTTCAGGAGAAACAACTTCGATTCAAAGTCATATGACTCCAATCAAACTTTCAGAAGGGAGATATTGGGGTCTTGATTTAGCTCAAAATGGCGATAGAATGGTTCTTGCAGGATATCATCGCGATATAGCCACAGGAGGTTCATGGCAAGACTCAACCTCAATTTTCGTTATGATTTCTGATTCCCCTCAAGTAGAAAGTTCTTGGAGTCTTAGTAATGTTCTATACAATATTGATATCAAACCTTCAGAAGGCGATTCATTAGCTATCTCCCTAGGTGATGAGAATCTGCACATACTATACCAAGAAATGAGAGATGATGTTTCGGGTATAGAAAGAGTTGGATTGATGTATGCGCATGGGAAAGAATGGATGTCTTCATGGTCATTCCAATATTCAGTTGGCGATGATGCAAGTCATGCCCAATTAGAGACTATCCAAGAAAACGAAAGGGATATTCTAATCGCTTCATGGATAGAAGGTAGCGGGGCATCTTCAAAAATAGCATACGTGGTTACTGATAATGCGTGGTCTGTAGACGAAGCGTCATACTTTGATGCTCAAGGCGCTAGTAATTTACTACTTAATTCAGATGGAGAAGACGTCCGCATTCTATTTGATGAGATCAATGTTTACGGGCCAATGACTCGTTATGGTACAGTAAGCGATAATGGGAATGGAGTAGAATTTGCAATGTCAAATATGATTTCTGAAGGATTTGTTCTAGGTTATGCTGGATTAGATAAAGATGGAATAATAGTATTGTCATCTAGTAGTGGAGTACTTTCACTACGGAGTTTGGCTTCACTTGAAGCAGAAGAAGTTCCTGATTCCTCGAAGTCATTCATTGATTCATTGCTTGCACCATTGCCAGGCGATAGACAAACTCAACAAATAATACTTGGAGTCTCAGTATTTGTCATGGTAGTGTTATTGGCTGGGCTAGTAGTTTCAGTACGTTCTCTCCGTCGAGAGAAAGAAGAAGAATTAATCATTCAAAGTCAAGTGGATGACGATGCAGTTGAACTAATGGTAGATATCGAAGAAGATGATGGTGAATTAGCAATAAATCTAGACTCAGAAGAATTAGTAGTTCAATCATCAGTTCAGACTTTGCCTGAAAATGAACTGAAAGAAGAAAAAGAGACAACACTTGCTGAAACTCTAGAGTCAAAGGTGGAAACTGGGCAAGGAAATAGTCGGCTAGATCGTAGAATGAAGCGTAAACAACAAAGAGAGATTGCCGAAATCACGGAAAAAATGTTATCTAATCCTCCTGTTGCAAATCTACCACCTTTAGATGCTACATTACCTCCTTTAGATGCAGAACTTGACTTGCCGCCACTTCCTGCTCTACCACCATTAGGCGACGGAGAATTACCGCCACTTGGAAATCTACCTCCGATTGCTGGAATGCCAACCCCTCAGCGTGAAGTAAGTTGTACTGAATGTTCTGCTAAATTCACTGTCAAAGACATGATGCTGAGGAAAACGGTTTGTCCAATTTGTTCAGCAGTAGTAAATCTATAGGTGAATTAAATGTGTGGAATTTTTGCTTATATGGGCGATAAACTAGCAACGCCAATCTTAGTAGAAGGATTGAGGCGTTTAGAATACCGAGGTTATGATTCAGCAGGAATAGCTGTCAAGGATGAATCCTTTTCAGTATACAAAAAAGTTGGTAAGGTTGCAGAATTACAATCAATACTTCCTAACAATGTCCCAGGAAACATGGGTATTGCTCATACAAGATGGGCAACACATGGAGTAGTTTCAGATGAAAATGCACATCCCCATGCATCAGTTTCTGGTGATGTCATAATTGTTCATAATGGAATAATCGAAAATTCTAGAACCCTTAGGACCTTACTGGAAAGGAAAGGCATTTCTTTGAGTAGTGAAACTGATTCTGAAACGATTGCTCATATTCTAGATTATGAACTTTCTAGAGATAATAATCCGACCTCTGCAATGCATCGAACAATTTCCAAATTACATGGTACTTGGGGTATTTGTGCTATTTTTCTCAATCATGATGTCATGGTGTGCGCAAGAAATGGCTCGCCTCTAATTATAGGTAAAGGCGACAATGAGATGTTCATTTCAAGCGACCCACATGCACTGACTACTCATACCCAAAGAGTTGTTTTTCTAGAAGATGGAGACATTGCAACAATAACCTCTGACTCAATAGCGATGAGTTCTTTGAATGGAGTCAATAAAGAAGCGAGTATTACAGTTCTTGAAGACGAATGGGGAGAAGCAGATTTAGGTGAGTTCCCACATTTTATGTTGAAAGAAATCTTTGAGCAACCAGATGCACTACGTCATTGTATTAGTGGTAGGCTTGACCGTGTTAGAGGCAATGGTCGTCTTGGCGGATTGAAATTATCACCACTGGAATTATCAAAATTACCTCATGTCCGATTACTTGGCTGTGGAACTGCAATGCATGCAGCAGAAATAGGGCAAATCTTGATCGAGTCATTGGCCAGAGTTCCAGCTGTTGCACACATATCTAGCGAATTTAGGACCAATGACCCAGTTATTGATCCTCAAGCGCTTCATTTTGCAGTATCTCAGTCGGGAGAAACTGCAGATACATTGTCAGCGGTCAAGGAGATTCAACTCAAAGGAGGCCAGGTTCATGGAATTGTCAATGTTGTAGGCTCAACAATTGCAAGACAATGTGGTCAAGGTGTGTACATTCATTCTGGACCAGAACAAGCAGTAGCATCGACAAAGGCATTTTCAAACATGGTTGCTGCTTTGACAATGTTTGCAATACAGGTAGGACGTTCTCGCTCCATCAGTAAGGAAAGAGGCCAGAAATTAATCCAAGGTCTGCAACAGATTCCTCATTTGATTGAAGAATATTTAGAGGAGCAAGGTCCCATAATGGAAGCAGTTAATGCTGTAAAGGATGCTAAAAGTGTACTATTTTTAGGCAGAGGTATTTCAGCACCAGTTGCTAAAGAGGGCGCATTAAAATTAATGGAAGTTGCTTACATTCCGTGCTTGGCTTATCCTGCTGGAGAAATGAAACATGGTCCTATCGCTTTGCTTGAAGAGGGAAGCCCTGTGATTTTCATAGTTCCAAATGATCATGTCAAGCAAAAGACAGTCTCTGCAATTCACGAATGTAAGGCACGAGGAGCAAAGATAATTCTGATTCATGAAAAAGGGGACAATATTAGCGAAGAAGGAGACATAAACATTGCAATACCTAACGTACATCCCGATTTATCGCCGATTCTAACCGTAGTGCCTCTACAATTGATTGCATATCATGCCGCATTAGAACTTGGTTGCGATGTTGATAGACCACGTAATCTAGCAAAATCCGTGACTGTAGAATAATCACAGTGTAGTGAATCTTTGTTCATCAGGTTTCCATGTGAATGGTTTGTAGCCAAGCATGTGATTTGTATGTCGCATTTTGATAATGCTCATCTTTCTTTTTACATCATCGCCACTTCTCTCCATAACCAAGTGGACCACACCATCAGCAAGATAATCTTCAATACCATATTCTCCGAATTGTTTGTGGTCTTCACCTGTCATTTCACAGATGAAGAATGAGGTTAGTTCTAGTCTTCTAACCGCTTCAAAGAGTCTGAAAATTTCATCACGAGGATTTTCCATTTTAGTCAGAGTGAAGAATGCTCCTAATGAATCGAATACTAGAAGTTCAAATCCAATAGATTGGCGATAGGATGTCAATTGCTTGATTAGTTGCCCCATCCAGTCAACACGATTACTCATTCCTTGCTCGTCTAATTGAACACGAAGATCTACTAAGTCAATGATAGCAATTCTATTTCTTACCCGAGGGTCGTCCACATTCATTCCCATATTACTCATATGAGCACGAAGTGAATCTTTGCCTTGTTCTAGGGTGACATATATTCCACTGGTCTCCCCGTAAAGTACAGCATTGTAAAGCATTGAAAATGTAAGACTGGATTTCATTGCACCCGATGCACCGGCTACTAAACAGATATGACCTTGTGGAATTCCACCTTGCATATTCTCGTCTAAACCTTCAATGTGGGTTGGGATTCTTTGGATATCGCTCATGCTGGCACCGGTTATTCCAGTACTACCTATCACTTGAATATGTCTCATTTATTTTCAATTTTAGAGGAAAGAAACATAATTTAGACACTATGGCGAATCATGCTTAGAGTCTGGCTTGCTTCTGCTTCCGCTCGGCGCCAACAAATGATAACCGAATTATTTCCAAATCTCGTATGTGAAGCGCTTATTGGAATCGATGAAACAGCTGGAGAAGTAGAAGTGGAAGAACAGGTTCTTGAGATATGCAAGAAAAAAGCAGATGCTATAAAAAATCTAGATGAATTTGATTTGATCATAGTTAGCGATACTATGTTGGCAGACCCAGATGTCGATAAGGTCGCACTTGGTAAGCCCAAAGATGAAGTTGAGGCTGCAATGATGTTACATCGGCTCTCTGGTAGAAGGCACAGAGTTTGGAGTTCAACTGGAATATATTTTTCAGGGGCATGGATATTTTACACCGATTCATCAATAGTAGAGTTTCAGCAGTTATCGGATGAAGATTTGGTTGAATTAGTACTGAATGGATCATGGAAGGGTAAAGCAGGTGGTTATGATTTAGCGGGAGAAATGTCCGAATTTGCATCTTTAATTGATGGGAGTCAATCAACTGTCCTTGGCATTGCGGAGAGTGCGATGAAAAGTATTGAGGAGATTTCCAAAGAATTTTCATGAAACATATCTATCCATAGACATTGGAATACGATGCCAAGTGTCCATTGAAAAGAATAGGTCTCGAATTAATAATATGAATATGAAAATAATCATTAATCCCAAGGCTATACTTCTCATAAAGAAATATACTAAATCTGAATATTCACCGAAAATCGTGACTTCAAAACCGATGAGAAATAATGAGAGAATGCCGACGGCGTTTATGATAATTATCGACCACAAGCCAGGTCGATTATGAATCGATTTGTGTAAATGGTCTTGATGGAGATAGATTCCTGAACCCCAAGTAGATAGTACTGCACATGAGAACATAAATCCAACATAGGTGATATTCGTGAATTTACCTGGATTAAAGTCAGGAATTATGGCCATTAATGCTGTGACCAAGAAGAACCACTGAGCAGTTCCAATAAGTCTTGAATGAGGTTTTTGCTGCGGACCAACTGAATTTACAATAGTCTTAATCGGTCTTGTTGAGATAAATCCCCACAGCAGTGGTGCGACTAATGAGTACTCAAAAATAGTCTGATTGATATCTCCACGAGCGTGCCACATAGAAGCAAATGAATGAATTATTGCAAGGCCTAGGTATATCGAGACTACAGGGCGGAAGTTTTTGAATTTAACAACCTCCCAACTTAATCTTCTATTGAAATGTGCTAGGATCAAACTCAACGTAATCGTTCCCATCATAACAATGACATTGAATGCGAGTCCAAATTCTAGAAGTCCAGTATGTTGCCTAAATATCCAACATGCTAGTATAACCAAAGATGAAATAGGAACAAGTATCGAAGGAATCAATGCTACATTTCCACAGTTTATGTTCTCCTCTAAGGAATTTCTATGTAATTTCCAACTAGGCCATGCGATGCTCAAAACTCCCCAGCAAAGGAGAACCATCCCAATAGTACTCATCTCAAATAATAGTCCGAGGTTATTCGAGAAAATACTAACAATTATCAATAATTGTCCAATTATATTGATGAATAGATAATGTGTTGAATGTGTCTGATTATATGAATCGAGATTATGAGTTAATGGAAATAGGTCGAAAGAAATCCCAACTACCATTGACATCATCCATCCAAGAGAAATAAGCGATGTCAAAATATAGGCTATTTCAACCTGATAATTTTCTTGTCTAAATGAGTAATCTGAAGTAGAATATGATAGCCAAGAAACCGCAAATAGGAATAATATGACCATAATTCCGGACGACATGAAATGGGAGATATAATTCCCAGTCATTTTGTTGAGAATCGCTTTGCCCGAATTCTCCCCCATAAACCATGTTAAACGGTACAGTTTTTAAGAAAATAGCCATCAAAGTGAATTTACATTAGTGGATTTAGTCCTAAATGATTACTTCCTCTATCAACAATTACATCACATCCAGGAATCATCAATAACTTATCTTCAGCGTCCAAAGCAAAAACCTCTACTCCAATCTCTTCACACATCATCTTGAGTTCTCTTCTACATGCATTTTGATGAGCATCCATGTGAACTAGACTTCTCAAGTCTACAATAACAGTGTCTCCAGTTGAAATCCTTTGCCCAATTCCTCTAGTTGGTATTCGTTTTTTCTCATCTGGGGCGACATAGCGTAGAGCTCGAGAAGGAAATGAGCGCCTTGCTGAGTTGTTAACTCCTAAATCATGAAAAGGCTCACCATCTGCTGAAATAGGACCTTTCCAACCCAACGGGACAGCAACTAGATTATTGTTTTTCAAAGGATTAGTTTGTTTAATTTCTTGTGGCTCGGCAGGTACTTGTAATTCCGGTACAGGTTCAGCGATAGGAATCAATGTCTGTTGATTTACATCTTCTTGTGATTTAGTTGTTTTTGACTTGGTTTTTTTCTTAGAATTATTAGCACCTTCTGGGTCAGGAAGTCCAAAAAATTGCCAAAGATTCGCCATTAATTCTCACATCACAAGTCCAAATCATCGAGTAAATCTGTCAGATTCGAATTTGCAGTTGCAGGTCTAGTATCTGTAACTGTTGGTTGAACTGGAGCAGGAGCAGCGTTTTGTGCGGCTAAGTATTGAGCGCCATAATGTTGCCATTGTTCCATTGTCCATCCTTGTGGTAGACCAGTTGCTGGAATTGGTGGCGCTGGCGCCACGGCAGGTTGTACTGCAGCAGGCTGCGGTGCGATTGGTTGAGTTGGTGCAGGATTGTAAGCAGCATATGGATCTTGAGTAACCGCTTGAGTAGGTGCAGGATTGTAAGCAGCATATGGGTCTTGAGCCACGGGTTGACTCATCGTTTGGTCATAAGCACCATATTCGACTTGTTGATATGTTTGAGTAGGTATTGGTTCACTGAACTGACTGCCCTGAGTTCCAATTCCAAGGTTTAAGTCGGAATACTTATCGTTGCCAGAGTCGGAATTTCTGGTCAATAGAAGGAATGCTGCAAGTCCAACAACTACTATCAGTAGTATGATAATAACTATACTACCAACTCCTCCAACAGTATCTGTTATTGATTCAAGGAAAGTATCTGCTGGCTTTTCTGCAACACTCAATTCGATAGTAGTAGAGGTACTTTCGCCATCATCATCTGTAACTGTCAAGGTAACAATCCAGTTCCCTGGAGGGAGATTTTCGATTGTATATTCAACTCCGTAGAAATCAACCTCTCCAGTATTTTCACCATCCAAGTCAGAATCTTCATGATTGCTATCCCATGCATAAATCAAGTTTAATTTATCACTAGGTGTTTCGGTAGATGTGATTCCAGATAGAGTTACATTATCACCTTCATTAAGTGCTAGAACATCTGTTTCATTGGTTATTTTTGCCTTTGGTGAAATATTTAGAACGCTTACATTGACTGAAGTTGATGCACTTGCACCATCATCATCAGTTACAGTTGCAGTAATTTGTCTAATGCCCATGCTAGGCCATGATGCAGTTAATTCCAAACCAGTTTCATCACAATCATTGTCCAGAATTCCATCGCTATCAGCATCGACCATAGGATTTAGATCCCAGCAAACTACCAGCGAGTCCACATCAGAAGCCGTATCGCTAACCACTGCGGTAAAGGTGATATCGTCATCCTCGAAGATAGGTTGAGTTGAACCTAGACTTTCGATGGTAGGCGGTACATTTGTGATATTTACTATTCCAGTTCTAATCTGTGATTGAGAGTTATCATTATCATAGGCAACAACTGAGATATTGTGTAGCCCAGAGTCTGGCCAAGAAACTGTTGCGGTGGAAGAAGGACCAACAGTACTTTCAGTCCAATTCATATCTCTGTCAGAAGGCATCCATTCAATGATTAGAGTATCTTTGTCTAAAGGAGTATCATCAGCAACAACACGTAATAGTGCGGTTTGATCTTCATATAAATTCCAATATCCCATTGAATCTGTGGATTGATTTTGACCGCCATACCATAGTTCAGGTTGTGCAAGAGTAGGAGCGACGTTTAGGACATCAAGAGTAGTAGAAACAGTTGTAGTTGCTCCATCATCATCTTCTGCAATAGCTGTAATGTCGATGACTCCTTCTTGATTAGCCAAGAATGTACATGTGGGCTGAGTAGTTCCTTCTTGACAATTTAGTCCTGGCCAAGTAATTGTTACTTGTTGGCCGGAGGGAGAAATAGTATCTATATCACCGCTATCTGATGCATCTATTTTTACGAATTGATTGACTCCAATACTACTTATTTCATTAGCAAAACTATCAATTATTGTGAGATTCATATAAGGTGCGCGATTTAGTACTTGTGCGGTAATATCTAGTTCATCGGTATCTAGTTCATCATCGGTTACAATTAGTGTGATACTCCAAATGCCACCATCACTCCAGTTGTATTCAGTCCAGCAATCTTCCGAATCAATGTTATCGATAAGTCCAGGTTTCTTTTCGATTGCGAAGCGGCATTCTACATCTCCACTATCCTCATCAAAACTTGCAGTTGCATCCAATGTCACATTTTCAAAGGTATAAACACCATCAGTTACTGTAATTTGTGCAGTAGGAACTCTTCCAACAAATATCTCTACTTCAGCATAATTATTGCTTCGATTTCCATCTTCAGTAACGGTTTCATCAGGGTCAACTGTAATTGACATAGTTTGAATACCAATAGAAGCTCCTGCTGGTACAGTCCAATCAACAACAACTCTTGCTTCTCCATATGATGGAATTGAAGGGACAGGTTCTCGAATAGAAGTTCCATCCGGAGTTATGATCTCTACTTCGGTAGTAGGAGAACTAAGTAGACCACGATTCTGGGTTGGTATGGAGAATGACAGTAGGTCTCCAGGAAGTGAATTATAACCTATTGACTTAGTCAAGATTTGTGAATTACCATCACGGGTTCGAGTGACAATAATTGCGTCAGCCTGAGCAATGAGGTCAACAGGAGTCAAAGACAAATCAATCACAATTGTTGCAGCACCTATAATTTCAGTTGCTGGGTCCCAAACAATCAGTCCATTACTGGTATAATCATCACTAGAATTTGTTGTATCTCGAACGTTGGAGGAATTCAGCATTTCAGTCGCTTGCCCATTAGAATCAGTTGTTGGATTGAGTAAGGTGCCTGCCATCTCATACCTCATCTGTAAATTCGTATTTGCTTGAGGATTATTTTGTTGGCCGCCATAATCAATAGTTATTGCTTGTTCAGCATCGGGAAGTGTTGCAATACCTTGTAGCCCGATTTCGATTTCTAAATCACGTATACCGGGGTCAGATCCTGCTACATCTCCAGATGATTGTGCAGGTTGGTAACTCTTCAATAGCCAATCGATAGTGAATCCAGCAGCATTACTAACTCTCATCCAAGAATTATATCTTACAGCAGGACAATACCAATTAAAGCCTTGACTTACTCCAGTTGCATTCCATTCATTGACTTTGTATGAATCATCACAACCAGTATATTTGATATTTTTTCCATCTTCAGTAGGAACTCCATTTGATGTAATTTGCCAACTATTGTTTTCATAACCAGCATTGTCAAACTCGGAAGGGTCAAAATAATCTGATGAACCAGAAACATCGGTACTTGCCATGAATCCCATATACCACTGGTCTCCAGTGTGAAGTGGGAAATCATACTTTTCCTTTGCAGGAGAATAAGATGTGTCGAATGAGATTGTTGCAATATATTGCCTTAGAAAACCCAAATTCAATGGATCAAAGGTAACATCCAAAGTGAATTCACTATTTATTACTCCAAGGTCACGCACTCGGATTAAATCTTCTCCAGTATATCCAATCTGTAATTTTCCAGTAACTCCTTCGAGAGTTGCCCCACTATTACCAGAAGAAAAAGCACCGTCTACGTCCATTTTGTAAGCCAGTGTTTGAACACCATCAATTGTGATAAATAAAATATCTACAACCTCATAAGTGGTATCGCCTGTAAGAGTGTTAAGTGATGCAGAGACATTTGCTTGTTGAATCAATTGCTGTACATCGAATTGAGTTTCATACGTATATTCGTCACCAATTCTCCAAGTGGGCACATCAGGCCATCCATTCAGAGTTCCACTGCTTTGAATATTAGTTTCTTTCAACTCATCTTCTTCAGCATCTAACATTGCCATCCAAGGCATTGTTATTAGTAATAAAATTAGAATTAAAGCCAAACTGCGTTGTTTAAGCATGACTCTGCGATGAAGTTCTCCTACTTGAGAGCCTCGCATTCTTGTAAATTAATGGAATCTAATTATTGGCTCTTAAGCCATTCATGACCATAATATTGCCATTGTTCAGCAGTCCATCCTGCTGGTAGGCCTGCTTCTGGAATTGGTGGGCCTTCAAGTAATTCATCAACAGATATTTCTCCAGTTTGATTAGCATTACTTGGTGCTTGTTGCATCGCTTGGTCAAATATAAATCCCGGAGGTGGAGCAGCAGGTCGCCTTTTTTGTGATTTTTCTAATTGCGCATCTGTATCAAATTCATCATCAAGACCATCTCTTTGCCAAGTTTTGGTTTGAGCGGAAGCACTTCTCCTCCTAGATACTGCCACAAGAAGCAATATTATTACAATAATTAGAGCAACTTGAGCAAGAGGATTTGCTTCTTCACCGGCAAGAAGTGAACTTACTTGTTCGAGAGCATTTCTATCTGGTGGCGAAACTTCGATTGTAATCTTAGCCATACCCGGTCTTTCAGGGTCTTCATCCCAGGCCATTGCTTTGACGGTAATTTTACCTTCTTGCTTGAAGATGTGCTCAACTCTCTTGCCGATTAGATCAGCATCGTTATCCTTAATTCCATCTCCATTACTATCCTCGGAGATATCTAAATCCCAAGCAATTGTCAAATCTTCAACATCGTTCAGTGAATCGATAGTGGCTCTAGCATCGAGAACACATTTTTCATATGCAATACAATCAGATTTTTGAAGTCTAACTATTGGTGGAATATTTATCACTTCAATGGTCAATACTTCACTGCTAGTTGCTCCATCGTCATCGGTTACGTGATAGACAATTGTATGTGAGCCACTTCTATTCCAAGCATAATTGAATTCGTCGCCAACTATGTCGCAATCATCACTCGCACCACCTTGTGAATCACTATCTATTCCCGGGTCAACATCCCAACATTTGACCAATGATGAAATGTCACTAATGGTATCGGTGGAATTTCCCATTATGGTGATTGATTGCCCTTCCGCCAGTGGTAGAACTGAATCTAGAGGCTGAATCACAGGGGGTACATTTCTGATATTGACCCATCGCTCGTTGGTATTACTAGTTGCACCATCAGAGTCGGTCACGTCCAATCTGATTGTGTGAAGGCCTGAGGTTTGCCAACTCATCTCATACTGAGTGACTCTTCCTTGAAGGAAGTAAATTAGAGAACCCTGTTTATCATCGGGCCACCATGTGTGTGATAGAGTTTCAATATCATCAATAGAATCTTCAGCTTGTCCTTTAACCAAAACAACCTGATCTTCATCTAATTGCCAAATCTTTTGTTCATCACTTAGAATGGTTCCAGAATCATTGTAAAGATTGATTATTGTACTATGTGGCGCTATATTAGTGAATTTAATATCGATAGTGGCAGTGGTTGTTGAACTATCATCATCTGTTCCAATCGCAGTAAATGTATGCCATCCTTCAGTTGGCGCAGTAGTTGTACATACTCGTGTATAGTATCCTTCTTGACATTGTGCAGTCGGCCAAAACACATCCACTACGCCAGGCCAAACATCTTCCGAATCGGAATCATTAGCGAATGCATACAGAGTAATTGGGTGCTCTACCATCGCTTCATCACGCATACTCCGTAATTCAAGTTTAGGTGCCCGATTTTCGATTTCAGCAAATAGTGTGACTTGCGTTTCATCACGCTCTTCGTCGGTAATTGTTACAATAATCGGATATGAGCCATCATCGGTCCAAGTCCAGTTAGTCATACAACTATCTGAAGGAATCTTTTCCCATGCCCATGTTCTAGTTCCATCATCATATGGGATTTCAAATAGACAAGTGACATTTCCCCCATCCTCGTCAAAACTAGAACTTGCATTGATGAATACTTCTTCTAGGGTTCTTGCAGTCGCATCTACCACTACAGGAGTAGGGAGCCGGCCGACAAATAAACCGATGATTGCGTAATCATTATCGCCATTTACATCCGCTGAATTGATACCATTAGGGTCTGCTTCCCAAGACACTGGTACGATTCCTATCGCTTGAGATTCAGGGACAGTCCAAGTGAAATTTGTCTTGAAAGTCTCATAAGTACTAAGGGAAGGTAACGGTAAATCAAAACTTTGCCCACTAGGCGGATAAATTCTTAGATCTGTAGCCTGGCTTGGAGTGATTCCTTTATTTTGAATAGTCACCTCAATTTTCAAATCATCACCAGGAAGTACGTTATAGCCTGAAAGAGTATTCAATTCCTTGTCTACTCCATCTCTAGTACGGGTAATCACTGCTCTTTCAAAATCAGCAAATAAGTCTAGGACAACCAATTCTTCATCTAAAGTAATTGTATTTGCTCCAACTAAAGTTGCCCCTGAAGTACTTCTGGCAACTATTCCGTGACTAGCCCAGTCTATCGAGGTTGAAGAGTCATCAATTTCGCTCCCAATATCGAATTGAGTCCAAGCGCTACCATTGTTTGCCGTTGTTATCTGTTGAGCAAAACCAGTTGCTTCATGACGAACTTCCAGTACATTTCCAACCGAACTGGAAAAACAACCAGTTGAAGAAGAAGCATTTACCCAAACATCGGTTGGAGTGTCAAGCGCAGTAATATCGTTGACAAACTCTACCGAAATACATTCATTTCGATTACCTGGGTTTGAATAAATATCCACTCCACTCGCATCCTTTGGAATATATTCCTTAAGTTTGAAATCTATGGTTAATCCAACATCATCTTCAGTATGTTTCCAAGCAAAATTCTTTGCAGCAGGACAATACCAAGTATATCCTTGTTCATCACCTGCAGAATTAAATGAAGTAATCTCAAAAGAATCATCACATCCTCCATAATTAATTACTTGGCCATAATCATTAACTGGAGTTCCAGTATTGGTGACTTCATAGATTGTAGAATTTGTATCAGATGATGGTACAGGGAATGGGGTTATGTAATCACTTGCTCCAGACCATTGAGATGAAGATGTCACCACAGTAGTCCATCTTTCATCTGCTCTAATAGGGAAATCATAATCTTCGCTTGCCGGACTATATGAGTTTGATATTGTAATATCTCCCAAGACTTGCTTAAGGAAACTAATTCCACTAGGCGTGAATTCAATGTATAGGTCAAGATCGCTTGTTATGAGTGCCAAATCACTAACCCTACGAATTTCTGTCTGAGAGAATTCAATTTCAGCTGTTCCTGAATAGCCATCTAGAGAAACTCCAGATTTATCGAAGTTTGCCGAAGTTCTAAGGGTGTAAACCATAGTACTTTTGCCATTTACATTCTGTTCAGAAATCGCCAATACCTCAGAGATAGCATCTCCATTGATTTCACCTACCGTGGCAGAGACTCCAGCATCGACAACTAACTGTGTAGGATCAAATGTTCCAGCGTATTTCCACTTATCACCAACACGCCATGTAGGAACATCAGCTACACTTGGAGAACTCTTGCTCGAATCCTGTTTTTCTAAATCATATTCTAACGAACTTATCGCAGGGGATAATGTAGTTAAAAACAGGAATACTACAAGCGTAAACGCGACCAAATGGCGCGTTAGAGTCTCCCGCATGTTATTGGCGAGGCTATATCTAGAACATGAACACTTCTCTCATGCAATGCAAGAGGTTCACGAAATTATTCTCACAGAAGGTCTGCAAGTTCGTCCTTGATAATTTCTACAGCTTCTAGGATTTCATCCTTAGCGCGAGCTCCAGTAATTACCATCTTTCCACTGCCGAAAATCAAACAGACAACCTTAGGGTAATCTAATCGGTAAATTAGCCCAGGGAATTGTTCTGGTTCATATTCGACCTTGTCGAAAGGAAGGTGGAAAGTTAGATTGTTTAGGTTCAATTTACGTGGAACTCCAGCAAGTGGCTCTCCAGTAAACTTGTCATTTCCATCATAGTCTTCAGGGTAGTGAAGAGCATAGGTTGCAACCATATTTTGAACTTCAATTTCTACATCATCAAGGTCCCATGTTTTGATTCCAGCACCACGAAGGTCAGAAATCATTCTGTCGATACCTGTGTGAATGTTATCTTCGTCCTTACCACCAGTACAAACAGCACGGCCTGAGCGGAAC
>Ga0115012_10000791_pt1 | contig 17987 bp, 19 predicted proteins | sample TroAtlMetagenome_FD_88706 | JGI IMG/M metagenome (GOLD analysis project Ga0115012, IMG submission 88706) | Marine eukaryotic phytoplankton communities from Atlantic Ocean - Tropical Atlantic ANT10 Metagenome | ecosystem: Environmental > Aquatic > Marine > Oceanic | place: Tropical Atlantic...
CATGTACAGATTTAATATTAAAATCTGGACTAAAAAATATAATAATAGGAATAAAAGATCCTAATAAAAATGTAAATGGAAACGGTGCTGAGTATTTAAAAAAAAATGGATGTAATGTAAAGGTTGATGTTCTAAAAGACGAGTGCAATTTTATAAATCGAAGATTTATATCATTTAACAAATTTAAAAGACCATATATAACATTAAAGTGGGCTGAAAGTAAAGATGGTTTTATAGGGCCAGTAAAAGATAAATTAAATTCAGGAAGGGTATTCTGGTTATCAAATGAAAAATCGAGAGCACTGTCTCACAAATGGAGAACTGAAGAACAATCTATTTTAGTTGGAGTGCAAACAGTAATTGATGATAATCCTGAATTAACTTCAAGATTTCACAAAGGAGAAAATCCTATAAGGATAATAATTGACCCAAAATTAAGGATACCTGTTAATTCAAAAGTATTGAACAATGAATCTAGATCAATAATATTATCAAGTTCAAAAAAGAAAATCGATGGAATTAATATTATTACAAATGATTTTAATAATAATAAATCAATAATTAACACTATCTATAAAGAAGGAATTCAATCAGTTATTGTTGAGGGTGGGACAAAGACTCTTCAATTTTTTATAGATAATGACTACTGGGATTGTATAAGAGTTTTTAAAACAAATAAAAAATTAAATGAAGGTACACCTCGACCAGATTTTAACATAAATAATTTTGATTATAAAATGGTAGAAAATGATAGGTTATATGAATTGTTTAAAAATTAAAAAAAATTTCTTTTATTTCTAATGGACACTTTTTAGGTTTTTTTGTTCTAGGATCATAAAATGCAAGTTTAGTAATTCCATTACATATTTCCACTTTATTATCATTAATGACTTTATAACTAAATTCAATTGTTGACATTGGCTCTTTCTCACAGTTTATTTGAATTTCAAATTCATCTCCAAAAAAAAGAGGTTTATTATAGTTAATTGAGCATTGAACAACAGGTAGCCAAATATTTTTTTGTTCTAATTCATCATACCTTATACCCAAAAAGTCAAACCATTCTATTCTTGCCATTTCAAAATATTTTAAGTAGTTGCTATGATGAACAAAACCCATTTGATCAGTCTCATAATATCTAACCTTATTCTTTTTTGTAATATATTTCATTTTTTGAAAGATTTTGTAAAAATTCCTACAGGTCTACTTCTTCTTATTTTATGAAAAAAAAATTTAATAATCAAGAGTAGAAGTGATTTTTTTTTCTTTTTTTTTCTTTTTTTTTAATTCATATTTGTTCAAACAATTCAAACCATAGAATCCAGTATATAGATGTCATTAAATCAAGTTAACAAAAAATGAGTCAAAGTCCTTCATCAATTTGGAACAACTGCTTATCATTTATTGAAGATAATATTCAACCTCAAGCATACAATACTTGGTTTAAACCTATAGTCCCAGTTAAGTTATCTGATAATGTTTTAAGCATTCAAGTTCCTAGTAAATTTTTCTATGAATGGCTAGAAGAACATTATATAAAGATATTAAAGCTTGCATTAACAAAAGAACTAGGTAAAGATGCTAGACTTGTGTATGTTATAAAGATGGAAAACACTTTTGGTAATAAAGCAGCATTTACTGAAAAAATACCCAGTTCTAATAATACCAGTGTAAAATCTCAAAATATAGAGACACCATTTACAAGTTTTACAAGTGAACTAAAAAATCCTTTTGTAATACCTGGAATTAGGAATCTACAAATAGAGTCTCAACTTAATCCAAATTATACCTTTGAGAATTTTCTTGAAGGAGATTCAAATAGACTTGCTAGATCAGCTGGATTAGCAGTTGCAAATAAACCAGGAGGAACTTCTTTCAATCCCTTATTAATCTATGGAGGTGTTGGCCTAGGAAAAACTCATCTTGCTCATGCAATTGGTGTAGACATTAAAAAAAGATATCCAGATAAAACTGTTTTATATATTTCTGCAGAAAAATTTACTCAACAATATGTTGATTCAGTTAAAAAGAATAATAGAAATGATTTTATACACTTTTACCAGGTTATTGATATATTAATTGTTGATGATATTCAGTTTTTATCAGGAAAATCAGGAACTCAAGATGTATTCTTCCATATATTTAACCATCTTCATCAAAATGGGAAACAAGTAATTTTAACATCAGATAAAGCTCCTATTGATATGCAAGATATTGAACAAAGGCTGCTTTCTAGATTTAAATGGGGCCTCTCAGCTGAACTACAAACTCCTAATTTTGAAACTAGAGTTTCCATTCTTAAAAATAAATTATTTAGAGATGGTGTTGAAATTAATGACGAAATAACTGAATATGTCGCAAAAAATATAAATTCAAATATCAGGGAATTAGAAGGTGCTATTATTTCACTTATAGCCCAATCTTCATTTAATAAGGTAGAGATTAGCCTGAGTTTAGCTAAAGATGTTATAAATAAATTTGTTAAAAATAATAGAAGAGAAGTTTCTATAGACTATATCCAAAAAGTTGTATCAGATTATTTTCAAATGGATATAGAAACTCTTCAATCAAAAACTAGAAAAAGACATATTGTTCAAGCAAGACAAATAGCAATGTATTTTGCAAAAAAATTCACAAAAGCATCTCTTGCTAGTATAGGAACTCAAATTGGCAGAAGAGATCATGCAACTGTATTACATGCCTGTAAAACAGTTGATAACTTAAGTTTCACTGATAAGCAATTCAGGAAATATGTTGAAGACTTAAACCAAAGGTTAACTGTCTAAAATTTTACCTGTATATTTTTTTACTATTTAACCATCTGGTATAAACTCTTTTATTTTTATTATGTTGCCTAAGAGTTGAGGCAAATAAGTGGTACCCAGGGTTATATGGATCTGCAACAAAAAAGATATAATCATGACTTCTAGAATCTAAAACCGCATCAATAGATGAGATATCAGGCATTGATATTGGGCCAGGAGGCAGCCCTTTAATCTTGTATGTGTTATAAGGGGATTTAAGCTTTAAATCTCTATATAGAACTCTTCTTATTATTGTATCAAAATTATTGTAATAACTTTTAATTGAATAGATTACTGTTGGATCAGCTTGAAGCCTCATCCTTTTCTTTAATCTATTAAGATAAACACCTGCTATAATTGGCCTTTCATCTAGCTTTACACTCTCTTTCTGTACAATTGATGCTAGAGTGGTAATTTCTTTTTTAGATAAACCTATCGACTCTGCTTGCTTAATCCTTTTCTCATTCCAAAAATTATTATACTCTTCAAGCATTCTCTCTCTAAATTTATTAGGTTCAACATTCCAAAAAAACTCATATGAGTTAGGAATATACATAGAGATAGAATTTAAATCATCGAAGCCATTGTCTTCTAAAAAACTCTTTTCAAGAAAAGCATTTAATAAAGAGATACTGTCTGCTAGTATTTGTCTAGAAACTCTTCCAGCTAAATCTTGAATTCTTTCCTGATTATTAAAAGTAACTGTTAAAGGTATATTGTTAAACTTTAATGAATTAATAATTTCTTTATTCCCAGCTCCCTTGTTCAACTTGAATCTTCCCGATTTAATATTTTTAGTATAATCCATCCTGTTAGCAGCCCTTAAGAAAGTCTTTGGTGATTTTATTTTTTTATTTATTGTATCTAAAATATCAACTATACTATCAGATGAGTTTATGTAGATAAAAGTAGAGTCTTCATCAAAATTTGTATTATCTCTATGCATTATATTATAATAACTAAATAATAGTATCATAAAAACAGCAGTAACAGAAATTAATATTGCCTTTTTCATTTACTTAAAATTTTTTGATACAGAAGTTCATCAAAATATTCGTTATTATAAAATATCCAATCTTTTTTATTTCCAACTTTGAGATAACCGTGTTTTTCAAAGAGTTTAATACTATCAATATTTTCAGATGAAATATTAGCATAAAGTTGGTGAATAGGAACGTGCTTTAAAACATAGTCTTCTATTAAATCTAATGATTTTGAACCTAATCCTTTAGATCTATATTTTTTAAAAATTATTATCCCTACTCCTGCCCTTCTATTAATCATATCATATTTAAATAAGTCAATAAAGCCAAATGCTGTGTTATCCTTATCACTTAGAACCAATCTAATTTGTTTATGCTCAATAATATCCAGGTGAGAGTTCTGAATAAATTTTTTTAAAGTATTTTTTGAAAATGGGGAAGATGTATTTGAATATTTCCATAAAGACTTATCATTTTCAATATCATACAATAAATCTAAATCATCTGGCTCAATGGCTCTTAATAAATATCCATTTACATTATTCATGTTAAACAATCGTTAAAATAAAATTATTAAAAGACATAATATATTATTTTTACAAATAAAAAGATGAAATCCAACTTAAAAATTATAATAGTTTCATTAACATGTTCAATTCTTTCAGTTATACTCTATTCATTTTTTTCAAAGAGTATATCAATAAAAGAAGACAATACTAATCTTGCATATATTGATTATTCAAAAAGTTTGTTAAATACTTCTGGAATTAATAATATTCAGTATTCGAGCAACATTGGATCACAAGATTTAACTTATGCAGCTAAAAAATCAATCAATGCTGTTGTTCATGTTAAAAACACATCTATTATTAAAGAGAATGACTCATGGGCATTACAATTTTTTTATGGAGATGATTCTAGAAAAAGAGTTGGAACAGGATCTGGAGTTATCATATCTCCTGATGGATATATAATAACAAATCATCATGTTATTGAAAACTCTAGTGAAGTAATAATAACAACAAATGATAACAGAGAGTATAAAGCTGAAATAATTGGATCTGATGAAGTTACAGATGTTGCAGTTTTAAAGATAAATTCTAACGAAAAATTTGAATATATTCTATTTGGAGATTCTGAAAATAGTGAAATTGGTCAGTGGGTTCTTGCAGTTGGTAATCCATATAATTTAAATTCAACAGTTACAGCTGGAATTATTAGCTCTAAATCAAGAGATTTAAATGAATATGATCAAGTAAATCAGTCATTTATTCAAACAGATGCTGCTGTTAATGTTGGTAATAGTGGTGGTGCACTTGTAAATATTAATGGTGAACTAATAGGTATAAATACAGCTATTCAATCAATGACGGGCGGATTTGTTGGATATTCTTTTGCTATTCCTAGTAATATAGTAAGAAAAATATTTGAGGATATTCTTGAATATGGTGATGTTCAAAAAGGATTATTAGGGGTTAGAGGTATAGCTTTGAAATCTTCATATTCTAAACAACTTAATTTAACAGATACTGAAGGATTCTATATTGATATAATAGAACCTGGGTTTGGAGCCGATCTTGCAGGTTTAAAAAAAGGTGATATAATAAAAGAAATTGATGGTGTAAAGATCAACAAGTTTTCTGACCTATCTGGATACCTTTCAACTAAAAGACCAGGAGATAAAGTTAACGTAACCTACTCTAGAGAAAATAAGTTAAATAAAACAACAGTCACATTACAAAAAGTAAATAACTAATGAGGATTGATATTTTAACCCTATTTCCTGAGGTATTTGATAATCTTAATTCTTTTTCAATTATAGAAAAGGCTATTAAATCAAAAAAAGTAAAAATAGTAACTCATAATCTAAGGGATTATGCAAAAGATTCTAGACATGTTGATGATAGTCCTTATGGAGGTGGCCCTGGAATGATAATAAAAATAGAACCTATTGATAATTGTATTAATAAACTTAAAACAGCAAATAACTATGATGATATAATTTATCTTACCCCAGATGGTGAAATTCTTAATCAGAAAAATTCAAACTATTTATCTACAAGGGAAAACCTTATACTTTTATGTGGTCATTACAAAGGGGTTGATCACAGGGTAAGAGAACATCTTATAACAAAAGAAATCTCAATTGGGAACTATGTTTTATCTGGTGGTGAACTACCTGCTGCAATTTTATGCGATTCTATTATAAGATTAATTCCTGGAGTAATTGGAGATGAATCATCAGCATTGTCAGATAGTTTTCAAGATAATATTGTTTCTGCTCCTATATATACTAGGCCAGCAGATTACAAAGGGTTAAAAGTACCTGATGTTCTTATTTCTGGCCATCAAAAAGAAATAGAAAAATGGAAAGACGAAGAGTCTATCAAAAGGACAAAATTACTTCGCCCAAAACTCTTTGATAATCTTTAAAAAAGGTTTACTTTTGCAACTGAATTTGGTAGAATTAGCCAAATATCCTAAAAACTATTTTGATGGAATCTATAGTAAACCAAGTAAACGAAAAATTAATTAATAAAAATGAATTTCCTTCATTTTCAGCTGGAGATACAATTACAGTTTATTACGAAATTCGAGAAGGAGACAAAGTCCGTACACAATTTTTCAAAGGTGTTGTTATCCAAGTAAAAGGTAGAGGTCAATCAAAAACATTTACAATCAGAAAAATGTCTGGTACTATTGGCGTTGAGAGAATCTTCCCTATTAATATGCCTGGTTTAAAAAAGATTGAAATAAATAAAAGCGGTAAAGTCAGACAATCCAGAATATATTATTTTAGAGAATTGACAGGTAAAAAAGCTAGAATAAAAGAAAGATAATTTACTATTATGTCAAAAATTAGAGTAGCCAACCCCATTGTTGAAATTGATGGTGATGAAATGGCAAGAATCATATGGAGATATATCAAAAATGATTTAATTCTTGACTATGTTGATCTAGATATAAAATACTTTGATCTTAGCATAGAGTCCAGAGATAAAACAGATGATCAGATTACCATTGATGCAGCAAATGCAATTAAACAATATAATGTAGGGATTAAGTGTGCAACAATTACTCCTGATGAAGATAGAGTTAAAGAATTCTCTTTAAAAAAAATGTATAAATCTCCCAATGGAACTATAAGAAATATTGTAGGAGGAACTGTTTTTAGAGAACCGATTATTGTTAAGACTATTCCAAGGTATGTTCAAGGATGGACTAGACCAATTTGTATTGGGAGACATGCTTTTGGTGATCAGTATAGAGCAACTGATATTGTAACTAAAGGAAAAGGTAAGCTTACAATGACATTTACTCCAGAAGATGGTGGAGACATAAAATCATGGGAGGTCTATAATTTTGAAGAAGATGGTGTAGCTATGTCGATGTATAATATTGATTCATCTATTTATGGTTTTGCAAGATCCTGTATGAATAGAGCCTTAGATAAAAAATGGCCTCTTTATTTATCAACGAAAAATACAATTCTTAAAGCTTATGACGGAAGGTTTAAAGATATATTTCAAGAGGTATATGATAATGAATTTAAAGATAAGTTTGAGAAAGAAAACATTTCTTATGAGCATAGGTTAATTGATGATATGGTTGCAGCTGCAATTAAATGGAAAGGTGGTTTTGTTTGGGCATGCAAAAACTATGATGGAGATGTGCAATCAGATATAGTAGCACAGGGATTTGGTTCATTAGGTTTAATGACATCAACTTTAGTTACACCAGATGGAAAAACTATGGAATCTGAAGCTGCGCATGGAACTGTAACAAGACATTTTAGACGTCATCAGAAAGGAGAAGAAACATCTACAAATCCAATTGCATCTACTTTTGCATGGACAAGAGGGCTTATCCATAGAGGTAAATTAGACAATAATCAAGATCTTATTGATTTCTGTGAATTGCTTGAAACTGTCTGTATAGAAACAATTGAAGAAGGAAAAATGACAAAAGATCTAGCACTATTAGTGTTTAGAGATGACATGGTTAGTTCAAATTACCTCACAACTGAACAATTCTTCAAGGAATTAAAAAGTAATTTAGAGAGAAAAATAAAAGTAACCTAGTATGGATTTTATAAAGATTACGGAGCAGGATTCTAATCATAATGATTTAGAAAAGAAATCCGTAAAAGAACTAGTTGAATCTATGCATCAGGAAGATAATAACGCATTAGATGCAGTTCAAAAAGTACTTCCTGAAATAACTATACTTATAGAAGAGATTGTTAGAAAAATGAAAACTGGAGGAAGATTATTCTATATTGGAGCAGGGACTAGTGGACGATTAGGTGTCCTTGATGCTTCAGAATGCCCTCCAACATTTGGCACTCCACCTGAAAAAGTTGTTGGTCTTATAGCTGGTGGGGTTCCCGCTTTATACAGCTCTATTGAAATAGCTGAAGATAGTTATACTCAAGCTTGGGAAGATTTAAAATCTAATGATATTACAACTAATGATTTTGTAATTGGTATTGCTGCTTCTGGGACTACACCATATGTTATTGGAGGATTAAGAGATTGTAAAGAAAATAATATTCCAACTGCTTGCATAACCTGTAATAAGAACACCCCATTATCAGAACATAGTGATCATAAAATTGAAGTAATTGTTGGCCCAGAGTTTGTTACTGGTAGCTCAAGACTAAAAGCAGGAACATCCCAAAAATTAATATTAAATATGGTCTCAACTATTTCAATGATTCTTCTTGGCCATGTTAGAGGAAATAAGATGGTAGATATGCAACTAACCAATTCTAAACTAAATAAAAGAGCTAGAGAAATAGTTATGAAAGAACTTAATGTTGATATGGAAAAGGCTAATGAATTGATTACTAAACATAAAAACGTTCGTTCTGCAATTGATAATTTCAATAATGAATAATTACTTAATAAAAGGTTTTAAACAAGTGATTATAGGTATTAGCCTTTGCTTTATAGGACCTGTAGTTATATCACAATCATTCAAAAATCAAGATCACCCTCTTTTTATTATAGTTCTTATAATTGGAAGCATTATATCATTTCTTGCTGTCTTTTATGGCTACAAGGGAATTTCAAATATCCTTAATGGAACCTTAGGACCAAAAAATAAATTAAACTAGTTTTGTAGTATACTAATAATTATGATTAAAGTTAGTTTTCCAGATGGTAATGTAAATGAGTTCAAAAAAGGAACCAAGGTTATTGATATTGCTAAAAGTATTAGTGAAGGCCTAGCAAGAAAAGTAATCTCAGCTTCTTACAATTCAGAAGTTGTTGAGTTAAGTTCTGAATTAAATGAAGATGGGGATATTAAACTTTTTACATGGGATAATGATGAAGGAAAAAAAGCTTTTTGGCATTCATCTGCACATATACTAGCCCAGACAATAAAAGACATCTATCCAAAGTCTAAATTAACTATTGGTCCAGCAATTGATAATGGCTTCTATTATGATGTTGATTTTGGGGGAAATAATCCATCAGAAAATGATTTTAAAAAGATTGAAGAAAAATTTTTAGAATTTGCTAGAGAGGATAATGATTTTAAAATGCGTCAGTCATCTAAATCAGACGCATTAGCTTATTATAAAAAAGAAAAGAATGAGTATAAAGTTGAACTAATTGAAGAGCTGGAGGATGGTACAATAACATTTTGTGATCATTCAGATTTTTCTGATTTATGTAAAGGAGGGCATATACCATCTACTGGAATAGTTAAATCTGTAAAACTTTTAAATATAGCTGGAGCATATTGGAGAGGTGATGAAAAAAACAATCAGTTAACACGTATATACGGTATCTCTTTTCCAAAACAAAAAATGTTAACTGAATACCTTGAATTAGTTGAGAAAGCAAAAGAAAGAGATCATAGAAAACTTGGAAAAGAACTTGAATTATTTACTTTTTCAAGTAGAGTTGGAAATGGTCTTCCTTTATGGCTCCCAAACGGAACTGAGCTTAGGGACAGACTCCAGAGATTCCTTGAAGATGCTCAGAGAAAAGCTGGTTACAAAAAAGTAATGACTTCTCATATTGGTTCAAAAGAACTATATGAAACATCTGGTCATTATGAAAAGTATGGCGCAGATAGTTTTCAACCTATACTTACTCCTAATGATAATGAGACGTTTATTTTAAGACCTATGAATTGCCCTCATCATTGTGAAATATACAACTCTAAACCTCATAGTTATAGGGACTTACCACTCAGATATGCTGAGTTTGGTACTGTTTATAGATATGAACAGAGTGGAGAATTACATGGCCTAAGTAGAGTTAGAGGGTTCACTGTTGATGATGCTCATATATTTTGTACTCCTGAGCAAGTTGACTCTGAGTTTAAAAATACTATTGACCTTGTTCTTTATGTCTTTAGATCTTTAGGTTTTGAAAACTTTTATGCTCAAGTTTCTCTTAGAGATGATAATAAACCTGAAAAATATATTGGATCTAAAAAAAATTGGGAAATTTCAGAAAATGCAATAATAGATGCCGCAAAGGAGAAAGGTCTTAGCTATAAAATAGAATATGGAGAGGCTGCATTTTATGGACCAAAACTTGATTTTATGGTTAAAGATGCTCTTGGAAGGAGCTGGCAACTAGGGACAATTCAAGTTGATTATAATCTTCCTGAAAGATTTGAACTTTCATATAAAGGTCCTAAAAATGAGGATCTAAGGCCAGTTATGATTCATAGAGCTCCATTTGGAAGTATGGAGAGATTTGTAGCTATACTTCTTGAACATACAGGTGGATTATTCCCTTTATGGTTATCTACTACTCAAATTGAAATATTAGTTGTAAGTGAAAACTATAAAAATTATGGCCAAAAAGTTTTAAATATCTTAGAAAATCACGAAATTCGCGCCCACCTAGATGATAGAAATGAAACTGTAGGTAAAAAAATCAGAGAATCTGAAATAAATAAGATTCCTTATATGATTATAATAGGAGAAAATGAAGAGAAAAATGAAACGGTTTCAATTAGAAAACATAAAGAAGGAGATTTAGGTGAAATGAAAATTGATAAGTTTTTGGATATTTTCAAAAAAGAAATTTCTGATAGTATCCCAGAATTTAATATTAACTAAAAACACATTGTTATAGCTATAAGAAGAAAAAAAGGTAGGAGAGGTGGAAGAAGAGTATTTAGAGAGGATCCTCACAAAATAAACTCCAAAATAACAGCCCAAGAAATAAGGCTAGTTGGTGATAATATAGATGTAGGAGTTTATTCTGTTAATGATGCTCTTAGAATGGCAAGAGATCAAGAATTAGATCTTGTTGAGATTTCACCGAAAGCATCTCCACCTGTATGTAAAATTTTAGATTATAAGAAATTTTTATATGAGCAGAAGAAAAGGGACAAAGCACTTAAGTCAAAAGCAACTAAGATAGTTGTTAAGGAGATTAGATTTGGACCTCAAACAGATGAACATGATTATCAATTTAAAAAGAAACATGCAGAAAAATTTTTAAATGAAGGTGCTAAATTAAAAGCATTTGTTTTCTTTAAAGGAAGATCAATTATATTTAAAGAACAGGGACAAATTTTACTTTTAAGATTAGCTCAAGAGCTTGAAGAAATTGGAACTGTAGAGCAAATGCCAGAATTAGAAGGAAAAAGAATGATTATGTTTATAACACCAAAAAAGAAATAGGACTAATGCCAAAAATGAAAACAAAATCCAGTGCAAAGAAAAGGTTTAAAATAACTGGATCTGGAAAAATTAAAAGAAAGCATGCTTTCAAAAATCATATTTTGACTAAAAAGTCAAAAAAGAGAAAACTTAGATTAACTCATTTTGGACTTGTTCATGATAGTGATAAAGAAAATATTAAAAGACAATTAAGATTAAAATAAAATGCCTAGATCAGTTAATTCAGTAGCTTCAAGAGCTAAAAGAAAAAAAATATTAAAACAAGCTAAAGGATACTTTGGTAGAAGAAAAAATGTATGGACAGTTGCAAAAAATGCAGTTGAAAAAGGATTAGTTTATGCATATAGAGATAGGAGAAATAAAAAGAGAAACTTTAGAGCTTTATGGATTGTTAGAATAAATGCAGCTTGTAAAGAACATGGGCTTTCTTATAGTCAATTTATGGATAAAGCGAAGAAAAAAAACATTACTCTTAATAGAAAAGTTCTTGCTGACCTTGCAATGAATAACCAGAATGCATTTGAGGCTATTGTGAAAGCTGTAAAATGACAACATTATTAATAATTACTATTCTCTCATTTATAACTGGTATTGATCTTACAAAGACAATTGCAGGATTTATTAAAAAGCTCAATCGTGATAAAAAGGATAAAGATCGAACTAGCTATAAATAGTTACTATTCCAGTATAAATTATTTAACTAAAGAATTAACAATTCCAAACTTTAATTAAATTATCTTTGTATATAATTAGAATACTGATTACCAAATCATTAATTTATATTATGAATCTTAATAAAGTCCTTTTTCTAATTTCACTTTTAATATTCACTAATACTTATAGTCAGGATAGACAGGGTCAAGATAGACAAGCTTTAGCTGAACAATATCAAAATTTGAACTTCAAAGTATCTGGAAAGGTATTAGATATAGATACTGGGGAAGCTCTAGAGTATGCTACTATTACAGTATCTAGCCAATTAAAAAAAGATGAGGTAACAGGAGGTATTACTGATGAAAACGGAAACTTTTCAATTGATGTAAAACCTGGGATGTACAATATTAAAATAGATTATATATCATTTGAGTCTTTTACAAAAGAAAGGATAGTTATTAGAAATGATTTATCACTTGGAGAAGTTAAGTTAAGGATTGATGTTAATTTATTAGAAGAAGTTGAAGTAAGAGCTGAGAGAACTGAAGTTGAAATAAGGTTAGATAAAAAGATATATAATATTGGTCAAGATATTACAGTTCGAGGAGGAAGTGTAAGTGATGTTTTAGCAAACATTCCATCTCTAGATGTTGATATTGATGGAAATATATCATTAAGAGGTAATAGTAATGTTAGAATATTAATAAATGGAAAACCATCAGGTCTTGTAGGATTATCAGGTCCTGAAGGTCTGAGATCCATTCCATCTGAATCAATTCAGCAAGTTGAGGTTGTGACGTCTCCATCCGCAAGATATGAAGCTGAAGGTACTGCAGGTATTTTAAATATTATTCTAAAAAAACAAGATCTATTAGGGTTTAATGGTAATGTAAATCTTAATATAGGTATTCCTGAACAAATTGGTACAAACGGAAGTTTTAACCTAAGAAATAATAAGGTAAACTTTTTTAATACTACTTCTATAAAAAACTCTACTGGAAATGGGTATGGATTTTCTGAAACAAGATACTCTAGTCTGACAATCGATGAGAGTACTGATTGGACTAGAGATGATTATAATTTCTTTACAACATTTGGAATTGAATATTATTTTGATGATAAAACATCTATAATACTTAGCACTGTATATAAAGATGGTAATGATGATAGTTTTTCTACAAATATTGTTAAAGATATCTCAAGTGGAAATGTTAGATCTATAAATGACAGATTAAGAGATGAAAGAGAAGATGAGTTGTCTTCTGAGTATGCGCTAGACTTTTTTAAAGATTTTGATAAAAAAGGACATACATTGAGTGCTAGAATTTCATTTGAGAGTAATGATGATGATGGTATTGAAGATATTGAAGATTTTTCTTCTTTCCCAAACAGATCAAACTCATCATACGAAAAAATAACCAATCTTGATGAGCAAAGTAGATTTCTTGCTCAGATTGATTACGTTTATCCAGTAGATGAGAATACTCAATTTGAATTAGGATATAGAGGAAGAAAAGTAGATAGAAAAACTGATTATGATGTTTCATACCTTATAGACGGAAGATATAACTCAGATCCTAATTTATCTAATATTTTTGCTTATGAAGAATCTGTAAATGCATTCTATAGTCAATATGGTAAAAAAGTTGATAAATTATCTTATCTACTTGGACTTAGATTTGAAGATTCAAAACAAGAAATAGATCAGAGGACAACTAATCAATTTGAGATAAAAAAATATTCTGATTGGTTCCCAACACTAAATCTTGCATATGAATTTTCAAAGATGGAGTCCATTACTTTTGGTTATAGTAAAAGAATTAGAAGACCTAGGGGATGGAATATTAATCCTTTTCCAAGAAGAAATTCAATAACAAGTGTAAGAAAAGGGAATCCATTTTTAGATCCAACATTTACTAACTCGCTTGAGGTAGGTTACTTAAAGAGGTTAGACAAGTTTACTATTAATGGAGAAATATTTTACAACAATTCAAAGAATAATAGTGTCAACATAACAGAAGAAACTGGAGAACTTGTTACAGTTACCGGAGGAAGAGGTGATGAAACAAATCCAACTCTTCAAGTTCCAGTTTTGGAGTCCTACCCTATCAACTTATCTGAGAACACTAGATTTGGTGCTGTATTAAATCTAACCTATACACCATCTAGAAGTGTTAGATTAAATGGAAGTTTTACTTTAAATACCAATAAGACAAGAGGAGAATATAAAAATCAAAATTTTGATTCTGATAACACTAGTTGGAATGCGAGATTCTCTGGTTTTGTTAAACTACCTCTTGATATTAGCTGGCAATTATTTGGGTACTTTAGAGGACCAAGTGAAACAGCTCAATCTAGGAATAAAGGTTTTGGAACTGTTACCTCTGCATTCCAAAAAGAGATTTTTAATAAAAAAGGAACAATATCATTTAAAGTTAGTGATGTATTTAATACTGGAAAATGGAGATATGAGTCATTTACTGATTCATTCTTTAGAGAAGGTGAAGGTCAATGGAGAGAGCCATCATATGTTCTAACACTTTCATATAGGTTTAATGACAAAAACAATAAAAAATCTAGGAGACAAAGGTCGAATGATTTAAACTTTGGTGGCGGCGAAGAAGATGGGCCAATTTTTAACCCTTAAGTTTTTTTAAGATTATTTCTTTAATCTTAATATATATATAAGAAGATGCCCAGTAAGGTGCTAAAATTGCAAGGAAAATAAGAAGCCAGAAGCCTAGTGTAAATATTGCTAAAAACGCTAAAAATCCAAGGTATTGCTGAAACTCCATATATTTGTACTATAAAAGACAAAATTAATTTATTTTAATTAAATTACAAATTAATGAATTATAGAATTGAGAAAGATACTTTAGGAGAAATTAAAGTTCCAAAGGATAAGTTATGGGGAGCTCAAACTGAAAGATCTAGACAAAACTTCAAGATTGGTGATGAAGCTTCAATGCCAATTGAAATAATTCATGCCTATGCCTACATAAAAAAAGCTGCAGCTTATGCAAACTTCGATTTAGGAGTTCTTTCAAAGAAAAAGTTAAATCTCATAACTAAAGTATGTAATGAAATATTAAATGGAGATCATGATGATCAGTTCCCTCTTGTAATTTGGCAAACCGGATCTGGTACCCAAACTAATATGAATATTAATGAAGTTATTACCAATAGAGCCCATATAATAGAAAAAAAGAGTTTAGTTAAGGATAAAAAAACTCTATCACCTAATGATGATGTTAATAAATCACAATCATCAAATGATACTTTTCCAACAGCTATTAATATTGCAGCTCTTAATATTATTAAAAACAATACATTAGCCAACTTAAAAAAATTAAGAAATAGCTTAGAAAAAAAATCTAAGCAATTTAAAAATATAGTTAAAATTGGCAGAACACATATGATGGATGCAACTCCTATAACCCTAGGACAAGAGTTTTCAGGATATGTCTCGCAAATTGACCATGGGATTGAAACCATAAACAATTCTTTAAAACATCTCTCTGAGCTTGCTATAGGTGGAACTGCAGTGGGAACTGGACTAAATACTCCTAAAGGTTACTCAAAAAAAGTTGTCAGCTATATATCAAAATTTACTGGAATAAAATTTAAAGAAGCGCAAAATAAATTTGAAGCTATAGCAAGTCATGATTCTATAGTAGAATCTCATGGAGCTCTTAAAACTGTTGCTTCATCAATTTTTAAAATTTCAAATGATATAAGAATTTTAGGATCAGGTCCAAGATCAGGTATTGGAGAATTAATACTTCCAACCAATGAGCCTGGCAGTTCAATTATGCCTGGTAAAGTTAACCCTACTCAATGTGAAGCTATAGCTATGGTTTGTACTCAAGTTATGGGGAATGATGTTTCAACAACAATAGCTGGTGCTAGTGGCCATCTTGAACTTAATGTTTTTAAGCCCCTTATTGCAAATAACATTGTTCAATCATCAAGAATTCTTGGAGATGCATGTTTAAGTTTTTCTGAAAAATGCATAGAAGGAATAAAACCAAACAAAAAAAGAATAAAAACATTTCTAAAGAATTCCCTAATGCTAGTTACAGCATTGAATTCTAAGATAGGATACTATAAAGCTGCTGAAATTGCCAATAAGGCATATGATGAAGAAACTACATTAAAAGAAGCAGCAATTGATTTAAAATATTTGAGTGCTAAAGAGTTTGATGAAATAGTCGATCCTAAAAAAATGACTAATAATGGAGGTTAAGATAATACCTTTTGAATCAAAATACGCAGAACATTTTTACTTACTAAATTACGATTGGTTAGACGAATATTTTTATGTTGAACCATATGATAAGCAGGTTCTAAAAAATTGTAAAGAAGAAATAATAGATAAAGGAGGTTATATATTTTTCGCTTTACATAAGGATCAAGTAGTTGGCACTATGGCTCTACTTCCAAGGGATGATAGTATTTATGAATTAAATAAGATGGCAGTACAAAAGGAGCTAAGAGGAAAAGGGATAGGTAACCAACTTATACAGTTTACTATTGATTTTTGTAAAGAGAAAAAATTCAAATCAATAATTCTCTATTCAAACACTGTGCTTAACAACTCTATATATCTGTATAAAAAATATGGATTTAAAGAAATTAAATCTGAAGGAGATACTCCCTACAAAAGAAGTGATATAAAAATGGAGATGCAACTAGTTTATTCTTGATACTAACTTACCATACCAATCCTTCCATGAGTATTTTCTTGCAAATACATATAGTATAATTGGAAAAATTATAAGCGGAACAAGCAAATAGGCTGGAGTAATCATTTCTGGATCAGTAAGATCTCTAAAAATAGATTCTGTTTCAACTACTGTCCAGCTTGAAGTTGCCAGGAGTATTATAACTAAGTTATTAGCTGCATGAGAACCTATTGCCAATTCAAGTCCATCATCCATAAGAGTCATTATACCAAGAGTAAATCCATATCCTAGATATTGAATTAATATTAAATTTCCTAAAGCTGCTACCTCTGGATTCGCTAAATGCAAAAGTCCAAAAATAATAGAAGTAAAAAATAATGCTAATAGGCGGCTATTAAATAATCCTCCAAAACCTTGCATTAGATAACCTCTAAAGACAAGTTCCTCCACCGTAGTTTGAACTGGTACAAGTAAAATTGCTATAACAGATAAGATTAAAAATTCTTTAAGCTTAAAGTTTAATTCATAATTTTCTGGTGTAATAAAATAACCTATAATAAAAAATGTTGTTACAACTGTTCCCCAAAGTAAAAATGAAAATATTATTTTATTATAATCAATCTTTTTTCTTGTAGTTACAATAGTCTTAAAAGATAATTCATGAAGCTTAACTACAACTAGCCAAATTCCAGGAACAGTTATCAAGGAAGGAATCATAAGAAGGAAGAATCTAAGGTTTGATGGTAATAATTTTATAATATCCATTGGGTTAGATTCTGGCTCTAGAACAATATCTGATGGAAGAGAAAATATAAGTGGTATTGTACCGATTTGATTAAAAACAATAATAATAAAAGATCCTAGTAGATAATATCCGAAAGCCTTTTTCCTAAATGTTAGCTTATCTAGAAACATTAACTAAAACTACCTAAAATTATCATATAAACAAATGAAAATAACATATGGAAATAAATAGTCTGTATATTATATTTCACCAAAGTTCTTTTATCATAATTTTTCATTAAACCAAAAAACAGAAATAAGCTATTAATTATTACTATCGGAACTAGATAATAAAGAATTTTATCAGTTGTTCTGTTAGCTATCTCAAAAAGAGATGCAGTTGCTAATAATAAGTTTAAACCATAAATCCATCTTGAATTTTTCTTTCCTAATAATACTACTAGATTGTTTTTGCCGA
>Ga0115012_10000793_pt1 | contig 17954 bp, 25 predicted proteins | sample TroAtlMetagenome_FD_88706 | JGI IMG/M metagenome (GOLD analysis project Ga0115012, IMG submission 88706) | Marine eukaryotic phytoplankton communities from Atlantic Ocean - Tropical Atlantic ANT10 Metagenome | ecosystem: Environmental > Aquatic > Marine > Oceanic | place: Tropical Atlantic...
AAAAGCCCCACCTGCTAGTGGTGGTGTATCTTCAAAGACACAAGAGTCTACGCAAGAAGAGGTGGTAGAAGAGGAAAGTGTTGCTAAGGTTGTGGATGATGTTACTGAAAATCCTGAAGCTTTTGGTAAGTATATGACTAATGTTAACTCTAACGAAGATATGCTTAATGGACCCAAAGAAATACAATCTCTAATAGACTTGGGTAAAAAAATTGATGATAATAATTATACCGTAAAATTCAAAAAAGACTTAGGCGTTGTAGATGGTAGGCAAATGTTAGAGTTTGAGGTAGAAGAAACTGGTGAAACTTTTATTATGTATCACTCTTCGGGTACGGGTACAGGAGTTGAATCTAAAGGCAAATGGGTTCCTGTAAAAGGATTTGCTAAAAATGGTTGGTTTATTAAGTTCGCATTTGACCCAGAGACAGGGCAAATAAATGTACCTCTTACTAATGAAACTAATCCGAAGTTTAATAAGTACGGTAGTAAAACATTCCAACAAATTGCTGAGGATTTAGAAGGAAAACAAAAACAAGAGTCGATTCCACAAGAAGAACTGGCAAAGTTAGAAGCTGAGAAAGCCCAACTCAAAAAAGAAGGGGATGAGTTAGCTAAAACATGGGAGCAATTAAAAGCAGAAGGAAAAGAAAAGAAAGCGTATGAGTTTTTTGAAAACAACCTAACCCCTAAGAGGGATAGAATGAAGGAGATAGATTCTGAAATAAACTCAATTAAGGATTTTAATGAAGGGGAAGGTATATCATCAGCTAGGTATAAACTAGATGATGATAGTGAGAGCTCTAAAGAGTCTGCTGCTAAGGAGAAGAACATACAGCAAATTCAGGAGGAGCTAAATGAAATGGAAGATGTTCAGATAGAATTTACTGAGCCTACCAGTGAAGCTACTGAGACTGTGAATCCTTTAAAAGATTCCACAGTTTCCGAAAAAGAAAAACAAAAAGCCTTAAAAGAGTTAGGTATTACCGAAGAAGAAACTATCGCTGATATAGAAGACTTTAATAATACTCCAACCTTAATGGCAATGTCCGACATCTTAGCTACAGGAATGAGAAAAGATTCTGAGGGAGGTAAGTTAGATTTGCGTGGGGGACTACTGTATAATTTATTAGGACCTAATAAATTTTTGGCATGGGCTGGAGTAGACTATGATGGTGCAGCTAAAATGGTTAGCAATGCGGTAAAAGTATATAAAGCTAATAAAGCCTTATTTCAAAAATGGTGGAAAGCGAATCCTAGATATAAAGGAATGGTTCCATTATCTGTAATGCGAATGGCTAATTCGGCAGTAGAATCTAATGAAGCTGCTTTCAGATGGTTGGCTCCTACTTTAAAAAAGCTTAGTGTAAAAGCTAAGAAAGCCGCTTTAGCTGCGTTAATAACCGACTTAGAAACGGAGGTTAAAAGTAAGGATATTATGAAAGCTAAGGCTCAGATATTAGCATTTCTAAAAGCTAGACCTCAAATAAAAACTATTGATGCGTTGTTCGAGGCAGTGGCTTTAGACTCTCTTAAAAGAGCTAAACAAAAAGCTAAGGATGATGCTTCAGCTAAGGCAGGTTTCTTGCCATTAGACGCAAAGAAATATATATATAGTAAAACTTATACTCAGCAAGGGAAAAAACCAGGGGGGTCTTTAATTGCACAAGCTATTAAAGCAGCTGGTATAACCGACAAGAGTATTTTAGGTAAATTCTCTGAAGATTTATTATTTGCAGACATTGCTGAAAACTCTATGATGAAGAGTAAAAAAGGTGATGTAGTTGCTTTTATGGGTATTGACGTTTTAAATCCAGGAGTAGTTAGAGCTAAACACCAGAACTATGGTTGGGGTCCTAGAGGAAAGCTTCTAGGATATTTAAACAAACCTACAAATGGAATTAATGTTTTCCCTGAATTTTTTGCTAAAGCTTCTAGAATATTTAAATCCCAAATTTCAAAGGCTACAGGTAAAGCTAAAAAAGGGTCAGAACCTTCAGCTAAAAAAGTGAGAGATGAAGTGGGTGGGGCGTTTTATGTAGATAATGCTTTTACCAATACTCGAATTAAGACAGAGGAAATGACTGACTTAGAGATTATTGCTGCTAAGATGAGGTTTGCTTTTCCTTCAGTAACGGTAGAAACCACACAAGAAGGGTTTGACTCCGCTATAAAAGAACCTGGTGTAATAACTAAAAGTGTAAAAGGTAAAAAAATATTAGGGTTTACTAAAGATGGTAGAATTGTAATCAATCCAAGTAAAGCCACATTAGCTACGCCAATTCATGAGTTCGGACATATTTGGATAGATTATTTAAGGTCGGCAGCCAGTGGTCCAAAGGGAACCAGACTTTTACAAAGAGGGATGGAATTAGTCGTGGGGACTGATGCTTACAACAAGGCTAAAGAAAAATATGGAGAGTATGATGCTGATGGAAATTTAACTAATGAAGAGTTGGTTAAAGAAGAAGCGTTGGTAGAATTAATAGCTACTAAAGGTGAAACTATTGCAGAGGCAGGTGAAAGGTCTAAATTCAAGTCGTGGTTGAATGCGATGTATGAATATATTAAACAAAAGTTTACTAGATTTCAAGATATTAAATCAAGTGACATTAAAGACTTAACTTTAGATGAGTTTCAAAATATAGCATTAGCGGATTTATTTGCAGGTAGAGCTGTAGATGAAAAATCAACAACTAAATTTGATGCTGCCTTTGAGGCAGGAAAAAGTGCGAAAGCTAGATTTGAAATAGTAGGTGGCTTATCGGTAGATGAAATTATAAGCTACGGTAAAGACAACGAATATTCAGACGCTTCAATTCGGGAGTTAATAAAAAGTGTACATCCTAATGTAACTGAGGAAGTATTAAATGAGAAACTGCTAGTTAAAGTAGAAAATGGACAACTTAACATTTTTGATAATTTTGTTATTCAAGAAGTACCACCTTCCTTTGGTAATGTTCCTGGAGGAATAACGGTAGGAGAAAAAATGTTGTTAGACATAAGAGAAGAGTTATTGGCTTATGTAAGAGAAGAACAAAGAACTGATATTCAAACCAGAAGAAAAGCGAAGCAACTTTTAAGAGCGCATCCTGATTATAAAAATATTACAGGTAATGCCCAATTAAAGAAACAACTCGAAATAGATTTAGATTCCTTAATTAATCTTAAAGCAGGCAAGACTTTAAATCAACGAATGGAAATGTTGAGGAGTCAAGTGGCTGCTATGAAAAACAAAGGTGCTAATCTAAAGTCTATTCAAACTAGACTTCAAAGTTTAATTAGACAAGAGTTGCCTGAATCGGCTTACAGCAAAACAGATATAAATAAAATTTTAAATTTACTCAAGAACCTAAATGAAAATACTCTTGATGCCGCTATAGAGAGAGTAAACAAACTCGTTACAAAAAAAGAAAACCAAATAAGAGATGGTTTATTAGAAAAAGCAGTTAAAAGATTTAAGAAGTTAGCTCAGACAGTTGTTAGAAATAGTAAAGTAAAAACTAAAGGTAAAGTAGATGCAAGTGGAAATAAGTTTTTTAAACAAGCTGCTCAAATTCTAAATGCCATCTTAACCGACAACAATGCTCTGTTAGAAAATATTGAAAAACAAATCTTTGAGATTAAAGACGGTGTAGTGGTAGGGTTGTCTAAAGGGTTAAACGATGTAATGCTCAAACTAGAATCAGCAGAAGAAATTTCTCTCAAAGAGCAAGAGTTAATTGATAAATATAACATATATACATCTTTAGATAATATTAAAAATTTATCCTTAGCGGAAGTAGAAAGAATTTTAGATAGATATAAAGATGTAGAAGCATTAAGTAGAAGTAGGTTATCTAATAGACTTCTTGAAAAGTCTAAAAAAAATCGTCAATTAAAATCAGAAGCAAGTGATGCTATAGGGGAATCCTTGATGGGAAAACTTGTATTTGATTATGATGAGGATGGTAATGTAATCCTTGAAGAAAGACCTTTAACTGTTAGAGAAGAAAAAATATATGACTCTAGATATATCCGAAAAAAAGCCGCAGATGAAAATTCAAATGTGGTAGAAGTCGATGGGGTTAAATTCAGAGTAAAGGGAGAAAATATATTTATATCAACTCCAAAGCTTATTTCTCAAAACCAACAAAGAGAGAAGTGGAAAGGGTTTAGAATTAGGGTACAAGAAAATAGAAACAATGACCCTAGTTTAAGTAGGGTTGCGGCTTCATGGAACACAATCAAACAGATGTATACGGAGTTTGCCAAAAACCCTGTAGCTCTGACTACCACTGGTTTAAATAATTTGGTCCAAAACTTAGCTACAGTATTCAGGGGATTAGATAGCGAAACCTCTAACTTTTTTGAAAATAAGGTGTATCGAAATCTAAACCGAATGTCTGAGGCTTCACTAGCAGGAAAGTTTAGGCAAGAAGACTATATGGATTCTATCGCTAATGAAATATTTGGATTTAACAAAGGTGTAAAAGGAATTCAAAAATTACCACAAATAAAAGATAAGTCAGGTCACAAGGTATATAATTGGAAGCAAAAAAAATACAAACAATATAGTGGACCCCAATTAATGAGAATATATGCATTAAGTAAAAATCCTGTACAAAAACAAAAACTTATTGCGTATGGTTTTAGTGAAGGCTTTTTTAATCCTAAAGCTGAAAATGGTATCCACGCTATTCTTCAGCCTGATGTTATTCAGTTTGTAGACCAAGTAGTAGATTATTTAAGTAATGATTACTTTGAAAGTATTAATAATGTTTATGAACATGTAAACAATGTTAGCTTAAACAGGATGGAGAACTACTTTCCTACTAAAACAGATAACTCTATACTAACAACTAAGGATGGTAAGGAAGCCATTGTTGAAGGAAACTATGCGGATGTATTTAGTGCTCAATACGCTTCGGCTCTAAAACAAAGAACCGATACTAAAGGAGAAATTGTAGTTGAAGGATTAGGATTCTTTAATGAATTAGATAACCATTTTCAAGAAATGGAAAAGTTTAAGGCTTACGCTGAAGGAGTTCAAGAGATAAACACTATTATGTCTACTAATGCAGTGCGTAATTCCTTAAAGCTGATGGCGCAACTAGAACAAGTAAATCTCTTGTTAAACCTTTCCATCAATCCAAACTCCATAAAAGGTCTAAACGAAAATAGCTGGGCAAATTGGTTCTTTTCTAACTTTGCTTTATCGGCTTTAGGTTTTAAAGCGGTACAAATTTTAAAACAAGGTACTTCTTTTATAACATCCTATAGTGATTATAATTACAAAGGTGCAAGTTTAGCTAATCCATTAAACGCTTTTATGTATGCGGTAGATACTGCTAATACATACATTAATATAGTAAGTAACTTTAAGAAAGCCAAACAAATATCAGGTACGTTTAGAGAGAGAGCTAGGGGTTGGGATGTATATTCTTTAGAATCTGGTAGAGGAGAAATCAAACGTAAAGGTGTTGGTAAATGGTTAAGAATGGCTGGTGGTCTTTACACTAAAATAGGAGATATACTAGGTGTTATGGGATACATGACCGTTTATAATAGAAACATTAAAAATGGAATGAATCCTCTCGAAGCCGCAGAGTTGTTTAATGATTTTAATGAAACTCAACAGACTAGAAGAACTCAAGATTTAAGTCCTCTTCAGGCTTCCCAAAACTATATAACTAGAGGGGTTTTAATGTTTGCGTCTACAGGTATTTTACAAATGAATCAATATATGCAAGCATATAAAAACATTTGGAAAAAAACAGGAGGAAAGCCTTGGAAAGCAAGTCAGAAAGATTGGAGTAAGATGATTATAAATGCGTCTGTCGCTAATGCTTTATTCTTTACTGCAGGTAACTTCTTAAAGTTTGCTTCTGAGGATGAGGAAGATAAGGAAGAATTTTGGGATGGATTCTTTAAAGCTCTGTCAGGAATGAATATGATACAAAACGCCTTGCCTTTAATGGGTAATACTATAGCTTATGGCTACGATGTTGCTATGGGTAATGAAAATCCATTTGGTAAAGCAGTCGAAAGTATTAACCCTTTTACCGAAAAATTAGTTAATGCATTAGATATATATGCTAGAGAATCTGGCAAGCAGAAAATGTCGTTAAAGAAAAAAGTAAGAATAGGACAAGACGTTATAGAGTTCTTTACAGGCTTTAATACTAAACCATTCTTAGCAGCTTTCAATGTCGCTACTAAAAATGAACTTTTTGAAGAATCGGACTACTTTAAAATGTGGGGATTTGGAACTACTTCTTTGCCTGCAGATTGGGCAGGATATAAATGGAGTGAGATTAGTAAAGGTCCAAGAAAAGGTAAAGTGGTAAAAAGAAAAAAGACAGATAAAGATGTAGAAAGAGAAAAACAAGCCGAATCAGAGGCAGGATTGTCTCCTCAACAAATTCAAGAAAAGCGAAGACGAGACGCTCAGGAAAGATATAAAAACAAAAACAAATAGTTTACATATTAAACTTACATTTAGGTTCGTTAAAATATTTTCCTATTCTATTTAATTGCGGGATTAAAGGTCTATATACTTCTGTCCATTGTCCTTGAAAGTAAACAGCAGTAACTTTACATTTGTGCAATGGTATCTTTCCTTTATCTTGACTGTGTTCTACTTGTAATACAACGGATTTTCCAGTATGCCATGAATCACATAATCTTTCCAACAACAATCTCTGTCCAGTAGGGATAGAATTTCCTCTACGCTTAGTTTCTATAATAATTAATAATTCATTGTTAAACTCCAGTACACCATCTATGTCGGAGGGATGAATCTTGTTATTCTCAATCCCTGCAAAATCTATGGCTTGAGTAACCATATCTTCATTCCTCACCAAACCTGTCATAAAATCTTCTTAGAAGTCTTCTTACATAGCCTCCTAGCTCTTGGTCGTTTCCAATAGTTCTGTTGGCTTCTCTTATATCATCATAGAATCTTTTATGCTTGCTATGTTTACGAGGGTAACTTTTCGGCTGAGATGAATTACTATATCCATAATCTTTAGACTGCCTATATTCGTTTAGACTTCGTTTTTTAAATCTCTTCTTTGACTCCATTTAATAGTTTTTTAAGTTCACTAATTGTTTGTTTTATTTCTACCTTCATACTGTCAAATTCTTCATCAACCCAATGCTCGTATATGGAATTGGTCTTAGTGTGTAAAGAATCCATAATAGAATTAATATATCTTAATCTATCAATATCTTTTTTAGTAAGTCTCATCTCGCTTAAACTTTCTATTTTCGTCTTTAGTTTTTAAATACTCTAATTGTAATTCGTGATAGTTTGCTCGCAATCTTTCAATTTCTTTTTCTAGTTCCAACCTAGTCATTAGAGACAATTCTCCTCCTGCAATCTTTCTACTATAAGCTTCAAAAACTCTTTCGTAGTCGTGCTTTACATCGGTGTCTACCAACATTAAGGTTTCAATTTCTTTTAAATAAAAAATAATAGTAGCGTGATTCATCTTTAAAAGACGAGCTATTTTAGTACAGCCATAATGAGCTGACTTACTTAAAATATAAGAAAATATTTTTCGAGCATCCACAATACTTCTCTTGCGACATTTTTCCATCACATTTATTCCTAACTCTTCTATTATAATATCTGTTAAGATAAGAGCTCGTTGTTCTTCACTACTTGTCCCCATAGTGTACTTTGGTGTTAATTCCATACTTGTTTAATTCTTGGAGCCTATAAGATTGGAGTCTTGAAAGTTTACCGTTTTCTTTTTTAACTTCTATAAAAGTGGGAACTCCATCTCTAAATACCAGTAAATCAGGTATTCCATTCTTATTTGTTTTCATAAGTTTAATAACATAGCACCCCTCAGATTCGAGTTTGTCTACTAACTTTTTTTGAACTTGCCCTTCAGTCATTAACAAATATATTAAAAAATGTGCAAAACATTACGCAATCCGACCACTTTTTGAACACTTTTTTTTAGAAGTGAATTTCAATGTGACAGCGAGAGCATAATACCATACATTTTGCTATCTCTTTTTTTATTTTTTTAACAGAAAATCCACGATGAACCATATCACTCACCGTATGTTCTTTATCGTTATTATGGTGATGAAAATCTAAAGCTTGGGTTTTAAAAGTTTTGTGAGTATTTCGGGAGTAGCCACACTTTTCACACTTTAATTTCAACTTATAATCAATCATCCATTTTCTATTGAAATGTCTGCGATGAGCTTTGTTCTTTTGATAACAAGGCTTACAGTAGTGTCGAAAGTATTTAATTCCTTTTATAGTCCCAGCTGTATGGTACTCCTTTAATGGTTTTATCTCATTACAGGTTCTACACTTTCGAGACTCCATAGTCTTTTTTAAAGTGCCGAAGAGTGTAATCTTTTTTCTTTACTACAGCTTTATATATTTTATCTTCAATACCTCGATGGGAGAACACCCAATATATATCATTGTGTAATCTATCTTTAGTTGTCATCCTATCTCGTGACTGCCAATAGCTCGTAGCACTAAAGTCTATATTATAGTAGACTAAGGCTTCCGCTTGCCGAAGGGAAATACCTTCCCTTCCACTCACTATCTGAAGGGCAATAACCTTCCCTTCACTATCATCAAAGGAGGATAGTTCAGTAACTAAATCATCTTTATACACTTCTTTTAACGCATTTAATTCTTCTTTAAATTTATAAAAAATTCCTATCTTTTTATTTTTAAACTTATTTTTTATGAAATTGGCTTTACTTAAATCCAAAATCATACTGTCTCCTGATTCAAATTTTACTGTACCACTATATATTTGATGAAGCTTTTGCATAAGCTTAACTGAGGTCTCTGCTAATATCACTTGCTCCTTTCCTTGTATAACTAATTCTTTAGAAAGTTTATCAGCTAAAATATAAGTTTGAGGATTCATCTCTACTCTTAAAACTTTTTCTATCATCTTAACTTTAAACCCTGCTTCTTTTTGTGTATAAGATATGGTAATAGGCTTCATCATTTCTATCACCTCATCTTTAGCTCTAGTGTAATCGTTAATTAACATACTATTAATTAAGCGTTGTCTTACATCTACATAGGTCTTAGCAAACGAATAAAAACTTTTATGTTTATTAAAAGGATTATTAGGGTGTCCGTATACCTGATGATAAATTTGACTATAACTTTCAGGAGTTGGAGTGCCTGATAAAAGAATGTAATATGGATTAGAATATGAAATTAAATCCTTAACTTGTTTGGCTCTTTTGTTAGGTTTAGCAAAAGCTCCCATGCTATGAGCCTCATCGCAAATTACTACATCCCATTTAATATCTGGAAGTTTATGTAATGACTCATAGTTAATACACCAGAAATTCCAACATTCGTTTAGTTTCATCTCATCATCACTAATAGAAGGAATGGCTTTCTTCTTGGTGATAAATAATATGTTCTCCGCTTTTAATTCTTGACAGATAGCAAGACTGGTAAATGTTTTACCAGTTCTTACTTCCATAGATAAATAAAGAATACGATGTTTATGTAGGATTTTTAACCCTTGTTTTTTTATTTCGTTTTGATAGTCTCTTAATTTCATTCTCAATATGTTTAAGTTTAGCACAACGCTCATACTCTTCCTCATCTTCCCACCATACTATCATATGTTCTACCTCCTGAATAGACAAAGGTTCTTCAATATGATGAGCAAATACCACATCATGTGGGTCTTCTTCCATTAATACATAGGGGTCTACTTTATCTACTATTACTTTATAAGAGTTTAACATTGCACCATAAACTGCTTGATATATACTTAATCTATCCATTATAATTTTAATTTACCTGTTGCTTCAAGCTCATGTCTTTTAACTATACGAATCCACTTTCCTGACATGTCTCTTCCAATTTCAGCAGGCACACCTTCTTTAAAGATGGCATAACTCTGTAACCATTTGTAAAATCTAGTTCTACTTATGGTCATTTTTGCCTTCGGTCCGAAATCAGGATTGTCTTCAATAAAGCTAAAATATAAGTCTTGCATATATATTTTCCTACCAACTTCTAAGTTAGGATTTGTTTCAACACCATTTAATAAGCCACACCATTCAATAAATTCATGAGTGGTTTCAGCAGACAATTGACGTATCTTCAAGTTTACAAAGCTACTCTTTACTAACCCTTGTGTCAAGTAAAACTGTAAATTATTTATCATGTAGTTATCAAAAGCACACCATTCCTCATCATTCCAGTCTCCAAACATCAACTTACCAAACTCACTTAAAGGGGTAAAGTCCTTAGTGTAATGTTGGTGTAGTTCTAATTCCCACTTTCGTCTTTCAAAAGAATTTCCCTTACCCTTTATAGCATAGTTTGTAGTTATAGCAATTTTAGGAGATTTGCTAAATGGAATTTTTATAGCATCTTTATTTTTCTTTTCCAAAGTTAATCCTTCAGTTACTACACTAAACAATCTTTCAAAATCAAAATGTTTTTTCACATCATCAAAGCATAATATTTGTGTGTCGCTAGAAACTAATTGATATGGGAAAGACTTTTCAAACCCAAATCCCTTACCATCTATCACCACTAACTTTTTCATTTGCGACAAAGCAGTCATGAAAACTCCTTTACCAGTTCCTCCTTCAGGGTTGTCGGATATAACTTCATCGTTAAGAATAACTGCGGGACAATAAGAATAATTTTTATAAGCGTGTAGCATATATCCAATAGTAGACTGCATAGATTTTATACGCTCATTTTCATTGTTAGAAATGTTACCAACAAAAGTTTTATAATCACACGAGGAATCAGAACATCTAATAAACACTCTGTCTATAATGTGGTCTTTCCATACATATCCATTTAAATCAATATAATCTATACAAGTAATTTTATCTTTCTCAACTTTGACTGCACAATTTTTGTAATAAAGGTAAGCAGTATCTTTGGTATCTTCTATAAAGAAAACATCTATAGAAGAAAGTAAAGTTAAAAACTCATCTTTAAAATATCTTGTGGCTTCAGCGAAAAAATTATATACTGCCATATCTTCTTTGTCTATTAAATAGCTAAGTATAAAATCTTTTATCTCCTTCTCTGAGGTGTGGTCAATAAGATTATTAGTAACCTTAACAAACACATAGTTGTTACTGTCTTCAGGATTGTATTTATAAAAACCATTATCCTCCAAAAACTTTTTAAATAAAAAGGGAACAATATTTATTTTTCCCTTGTCTGTTTTAGACCAAAAAAAAGAATTACTTTCTTCCTCTTCAAGTTTATCTAATACACTATTTATATGTTTATCTTCTAAGTTCTGTGCTTCTAGAAAGGCAGACAATTCTTTTCTTGATTTACCTTTAGAAACCTTAACCCTCATACTATTCATCTTCTCTTCATCTTCATAGAACTTTGTTTGAAAATTTGCTACCTGAGAATAAGCTGAGTGTATAGTATCCTTTATTTCTTTTGCTCCAAAATCATCAGTAATATATTGTTGTAATATATACTCAGCTAATGATTTATTTATACCGTAATCATTGAATGCAGATGCTAAGACATAAACATTATTATTTCTTTGACCTGACACCATCGGATACTTTTTTTCCCACCACGATGTTAGTATTGTTACTATTTTATTTTCATCAGTAATAGGGATGGTGTAACTCATTTCACTTTTAGATACTTCTTTATAGTCGGCATCTTCAGTAGTTGTCCATATAGTAGAGTTCTCGTTAATATATATATTAGAATCAAACGATTCGTAACAAACCCTCGAAATGTTTTTAGTGGTTACATCAAAGTGTGAATTGTTAAAGTGAGTCTGTAATGCTTTAAAATAATTTTTATGATTAGGTATATCTTTAGGTATTTTTACTAATACCTTTAGTCCTAATCCTGATGGAGAAATGAAAACAGAAAATACATATTTGTCTTTTACGAGTTTAGCTTTATCACTAAGCATTTCTTTTTTATTAGCATAACCATCAAAGTCTAAACAAATTAAACCTGAGTGGTCTGTGATGGCTGAGTCGCTACGTTTATAGAAAACCCCACTAAAGCATATGGCAGGTAATCTTTTTTTTAAATCTGTTTGTTCGGATTTTATGGATGATTTTCTTATTTGATTTATTAAGTCTTTCGACTTGCCCTCCTTGATTCTTTCTAATATATGTATTACTTCTTTGTGGAAAGGTGTGGAGGTTTCGTGGATATTTTTAAATATTGTTACATTGTATTCCATTTGAATGTTGTTTTTATGTTTGTTCTAAATTCATAACTTACTGACTATCAGTATAAATGTTAATTATGTTAATTTTTTCTTTAAAAATTAAAAAAAAATAAAAGTATATATATATATATTATATATAGAAGAATAGAGAGAGAAGTGTTTGTCATATTCAACATGGACAAATATATAAAAAAAGGGATACGAAATGTCATATCCCTAATTTTAAACTAGCTTCTCATTAGAATGGTAAGTCCTCAGTAGGTTCTTGAACTTTCTTAGATGCAGTTTTTTCTTCAGGTTTCCATGTGTTAACTTCCACATAATGAGTTTTCCCAAATTGGTCTGTCTCTTTCTTTTTTTGAACCTTTACCTTGATGTACTTTTTTCCACCATATTCAAAGATGTGTTCACTGGCATTTTCTTTAATGTCTGTTAAACAAATAGTAGCTTCAACTAGGTTGCCTTCAAATTGTTCAACTCCACTTCCAACATAAATTTTTTCTGTTGTCATAATTTATAATTTATTAATGTTTATATTACGTTCCATAAATTCTATCGTTTCAATGATGGCTTGTCGCTTATCATTAAGCGTTTCAAATGTTGATGGAACATTCAACTTTATCCACGCTTTATTTTTTTTATTAAAGAGTTTCTTCAATAAAGTAATTAGTGATATCATGTGTAGGGTTTTCGCCAAAGAACATATCATATACGTTCAAGGCACGTTTAACTTTATCTTCTCCACCTCTCACAAATTCTTCAGAAGGTTTGTATATACCCATAAGAAAGTTTGTTTTATCTATAACATAAAAGACTAAAGGTTTTCCAAATAGCATTTGGTAAATATAACATTGACTGTCGTAATTATACTTACGTGCTGACCACTTAAAGTCATGAATGTTTGAGGTGGTTTTTAAATCTATAATATTAGTTTCTGTAATTATATCTGCCTTCCCTTTAAACCAATGCCCTTTTATCTTTCCTACTGAAGGGACTTCATATTTATTTCCATCTGCATATATTCCATCAAAGAATTCTACGTTAGCTCTCATTGTTGCAATGAGTTCATCCATGTGTTCTTTTTCTTTCTGTAATAGTATCACAGTTTTATTGTTCTCTTCTATAGCTTGTTTATATGCTTTTGTGTTTCTACTGGCAACCTCAACTGTTAAAGTTTCAAGAGCTTTATCGGGTTCTAAAAAACATTGATGAAAATATCTTCCTTCGGCAAATGCTTTATTATCTTCTCGCTTTACACCAAACTCTCTTGGGTTATTTAGAAGCGCACCTAACGATGAGTTAGATAAAAACTTACTACCAAACTCACCATAATATTCATGGTCATCTTTTAATCTCTCTAATGTTTCTTGTGTTTGTTCGTCTGTTAAATACATTTTATTTTATTTTAGGATTTAATATTTGATTTACTTCTGAATGTTTAAAGTATAACTTACCTCTATTCACTACTTGATAAGAGTTAAGTTTGCCCTCTCTAACCCATCTTCTTAAAGTTGAGTCAGAGATTTGCAAAACTTCTTTAACATCCTTACTGTTCAGGAGTGTGTTATCATTCATTATTTCATCAGTTTAGATAGTTCTTTTTTTATAGGGGTTTTGATGTCGTACTTCTTTTTTAATTGTACAAGAACCTTTTCTAATCCTAGATTTTTATTAGCAGAAACATATTTCAAAACCTTATCCCAATTAGCATCTCCGATGTCTAAAGTGTATTTAGTTATTGTATCTACTTTGTCTTGTTGTTTTATAGCATTAGCTACTTCTTCATATGAAGCCACCGAGTTATCTATTCCTATTCCTAAACAACCAAGACATCTACCTATGGCTGAAGTTTCGCAGTTTTCTACATAGGATGTTTTATTAATGAATGTACTTCCTTTAACTTCTTCTGCTAATCCTGTTGCAATAGCAACGCCTTGTTCATTGAGAACCGTAGCTTTAATTAAAATGGTATCATCAGTTTTTTCAATAACGTCAGTTATTAATGAATGATTTTTATAATTTTTTCGGAAAAATATAAGTCTTTCGTTTACTTCTACATATTCCTTTCCTTTGATGTTTATTGTTTTTAGCTTTGTCATTTGATTAAATTTAATTGATTAGTTGTTTTAGCATATAAAGACAGATATCTATTTCTACTTTCTTTTAGGTTGTGGTAATACTTTGAGTTTACCCTTGTATGGTCTGTTAAAGTTAATTGTATTTGAGTATTTATAAGCTGTAATTTACGTTTATAGTTGTTCAAAGATAAGTATAATACACCAATTATCCATCCGTTTTTAAGAAAAATATCATACTCTTCTTCTTTAATTTCTTTGTAATAATCTCCTCCTTTAGTGGTGTTAAATATGCGTATTACATTGGTTACTTTATCTAATTGAATTTTGATTCCTTTATATAAGCAGAATATTTCTTCATCGCTTTCTGCACCTGCACTTGACTGGTGCTTTAATGCTTCATGGTAGACATCTATTATACTATACATTTTCACCTATCTTAGACGTTACCGACTTGACAAAATCTTGCATAGGTTTATTGGTAGACATAAGTTCATCTATCCTATTTATTCCATGTATAATTGTGGAATGTTTCATAGGCAACCCACTTTCTTCCATGAATTTCTGAATATACGAAACATTCATCTGACTTTTACTACATAAGTAAAATAATACTTGGCGAGAGTCTACTAAATGTCTACGTTTAAATCTCGTAAATATCTCGTGAGTTTCTATATTCATTTCTGACGCTATAACATCAGCGTAATAATTAAATGTGTCTTGTATCATTTTTTATTTTTTAATTGATTATTAAGTTCCTGTAATTCCTTTACAAGATTAGTGTTAGAGTATAAGTCTAAAGGATTGAAAAAGAATTGAGCATAAGATGAGGTATCAATATCATCTACTAAGGTTGCTTCCATCTCGTTAATCTCTTGTTCTCTAAGTTCATTGAATTGTTTTTTTGATTGTCCCATTGTGTTTGTTTTTATTATTGTTAAATGTTTAGTCGTTTGATTCTAAATGAATTTTATATAAATCATCAAATAAATCAAGGGGGTAACCCAGTTTATGCAATAACAAAGTGTTGCTTTCAACTTCATTATAAAACGCTTTTGACACTTGTATTTTTTCCTTTTTCATTGTGTTTGTTTTTAGTTTAATAATTGTTCAAATATAGGTTATAGTTATTGTAATTCCTAATTTTAAGAAAGGTTTATTTAGTGAAGGGGAAGGTGCGTAGACCTTCCCTTCACTATCATCAATAATCTTTATAAATGTGGTATAGTTGTATAAAACATAAGATATATATTACAGCGATGAATATAATTAAGTACGTGCTCATAGTTGCATGTTTGTAAGTATGTGCGCTCTTGCCTCTAACATTCCTACTCCTTGCATCTTCTCTCTTGAGTTTCCGAAGTCCAATAGTTCTTGCGCCCTTTCTTGTACTTGTTCAAAGCTCTGCTCTAATTCTATTTGCGATGGATTCTTTACTATGTTTATATACATTGTTTCGTATATGTCATAGTATTCATTAAAGATATCTTGTGCTTCTTCTGTATATCTTACATCTCCGTTCTCATCATCTTGATAAGTAGTTAAGTGTTGTGCTATACAATCTTTGTTGGTTAATACTTCGCATAAGTCTGCGATGAATTCCATTTCATATTGATTTAAGTTTTTCATTGTGTTTGTTTTTTATTTGTTTTTAATTCATAATCATCTATTGCTTTTTCTAATCTCCATTCAGGATATAGTAATGAATTCTCATACTTCCTACCTTTGTCATCACATCGTTGAAAGTAAGTTGCTCCACCTTGTCCCATGTTTATTATATCTCCATACTTAGTACCTGCGACATAACCTATTCCTCTTGGGGTTTCCCAATATTTTATCTTATATACTTTTAGTCCCATAATTAATAATTTACTTGACATCTTTTAGCATGAATCTGCGATGCTTTAGCTAACACTAATTTATCTGTGGTGTATAAAACCTTTCGATTGCTTACGCATTCTACAAACTCATCTCCATCTTCAGTCATTGTTATTGTTTCTATTTGAGTTATTACTTTATAATATTGTTTTTTCTTAGCCATGTTTTTTTTTTAAAGTGAAGCTTCAAATCTACATTCATCTAAATCGGGGTTATCATCAAAGAATTCTTTTAATTGTATTCCAATTTGATAATCTGCATACTCTGATAAATCTTCATCTGTTACATTATATTTTTTTTGTATCTCATTATTGTATCCTTCAGGTTCACAAGCAAACATCTTTTCTACTTTATCAATGTGTCCTTTGTGTTTTATACTGTCTAACTCTGCACAGGTTTCTGCATAGCTATCTCTATAAACTACATAAGGTATGTAGTCGGTCTCTTCAGCAATTGCACCAAATCTTTCGTGTGCATCACTTGATTGTACTGCAAACATAAATTTGCCATCAATATCTCCGTTATAATATCTTCCCATAATTTCTATTTTTTTATTGTTATGTTATTAGCTAATGCTACTTCTGTTATAAATTCCTCATCGTAATCTATCTCTCCTTTTAAGTATTTGATTATAGTGTCTTGCGTTTCGTAAGGCAATATATGTGAGGTTATTAATTCTTCTCTTTCCATAATTTCCATTTTAAACCCTTATTAAAGTTATATTGGTTAATAAATTCTACTACTGCTTGGTAGGTGGCTTCTGTTTTAGTTATACCCTCAGTAAAACCAATGACCACGCTTCCATCATTACCACTTAATATAGTGCATGATGATGTTTCAATTAAGACATTGTTGCCATAGCCATCATCATCTAAGGTAGCCTCAATTTTCTCTACCACAGGCATAAGCCAATTCCATTCTGAGTGGTATTTCATTTCTTCAGGTGTATAGAAATGTTTTGCATTTTCATCGTCTGAGTCCACATCTATGCATCCTGTGATGTATATATCCCATTCAGTAGGATTATATTTAGGTGTGCCTATTGCACCCATAAATTCTGCTATTAGTTTGTTCGATTCCATGATTTCTATTTGTTATATTGTTTAATAAATTCTACTACTGCTTTGTATGTTTCCTTACGAGAAACAACTTGCAACGCTTGTGCTATTGTGGGGTATAATGTATCTATTACATCCCTTCCATCAATGAGGTTGTTGTGCTTTTCTAAACACTTCTCCACCACAGGCATTAACCAATCCCAAGAGGTGTGGTATTGTAAATTCTCTTCAATCGCTATTGATGTTATTGAGTACCTATCTTCAAAATGACTTATTTCGGACTCTATTTGTTCTTCAACTAACCCTTTAGATAGAGTCACTTCTCCTCTATAAGTATCATTGTCAACAATATCAAATGTTTTGATTCTACCCATAAATTCTGCTATTAGTTTATTGTTGTCCATAATTTCTATTTGTTATATTGTTTAATAAATTCTACTACTACTTGGTATGTTTTTTCACGCATTGTCATAGTGTTATAGTCCATAGGATTAGGAATTATATTTTCGCCTTCTTGAGTGTTTATAAAAACATCAGCATTAATTCTGTCATAACTATACCCTAAACTTTCTATCTTCTCCACTACTGGCATTAACCAATTCCATGATGTGTGGAATTGTGGCTCAAAATCATCACCATCTAATGACGCTTCCATAAATTCCACCCCCATAAATTCTGCTATTAGTTTATTGTTGTCCATAATTTCTATTTGTTTTGAGTTAATAATTCTGTTATTTTTTTACCTTCTTCAAATGTTA